>JGI24698J34947_10000130_pt1 | contig 27577 bp, 21 predicted proteins | sample TergutMp193P3_FD_34947 | JGI IMG/M metagenome (IMG submission 34947) | reverse complement strand
AAGTTTCGGATAACGCTCGATTAATTGTTGTAAATAGTCCATGCCTGTGTTCCTGTTTCGGTAAAGCTTGGCGTAAGCACCATGCCCTGTTTTTCTTTTAAAGCGCGTATAAGCGCAACCTTTTTGCACGGGTTACAGTAGATCATCATAAAGCCGCCTCCGCCCGCCCCTGAAATTTTAGCCGATTCCGCGCCATTGTCAAGCGCAAATTGGTAAAGCTCATCCAAAAATGAATTGGAAATTGAAGCCGCGGCGTTTTTTTTAGCGAGCCACCCCTGTAAAAGACAGTTTGAAAAACCTTTAAAGTCTCCTTTTAAAAGGGCTTCTTTCATAATAACAGCCTGCTTCTTCATTTCATGCATACTTTCAATATTTTTACTGTCGCCTTTTTGCGTATGCGCAATCTGTTCGCTGATTATATTCGCGCTTTCCCTTGAAACGCCGGTATAGTACAAAACAAGCGAGGCTTCAATTTCGTTTCTGATCCAGCGTTTAAGCCGCAGGGGATTTACAATTACGCGCTCATTTTCATAAAACTCCATAAAGTTAAAGCCGCCGAATGTCGCCGCGTATTGATCCTGTTTGCCGCCGGCGAGCCCTATGTCCTCGCGTTCGATTTTATACGCAAGGGCGGCAATGTCGTATTCGCCTAACGGCAGATTGAGCCATTCGATAAAGGCCTTGATAACAGCTACAACCATTGTAGATGAAGAGCCGAGGCCCGAACCTGCCGGTGCGTCGGAGTAAGTAGTCATTTTGAAGGAGAGCGGCTTTTTAATAAAGTCCGAGACAATTCTATTGTAGATGCCTGTGTGAAGCGGCAGGGCAGGGGAGAGCGGGAGCTTTTCGGCGGCGGGATACGTTTCGTTTTTTCCGAGATCGGCGGCGAAAAACCCAACGTTGCCTGAATCATCAGGCTCAATTGTACAGTAGGCGTACATATCGACGGTAGCGTTTAGCACATAACCGCCGAAAAGGTTGTAGTAGGTTGCGATGTCTGTTCCGCCGCCGGCAAGCCCAAGGCGGAGGGGAGCTTTGGAGCGAATGATCATTTATTTCTCCGTAATAATATGATTTTTGCGGTTAATCTTTATCATGCTGATACCTGTCAGCCCGTATCCAGTTATTTTCATTAAAGATGTTGTCAAACACATAATAATCCCTATTGGGGCTTAGATCTAACTGAGTTGTATTTATATAACTTACTCTTCCCCTGTTTCCCATAGCTATATATATGGGCTTTTCTTTAATTTCCATTGTGATTTTATTGCCGGTAAAAGGATTATGAGGTTCGCTAAATATACCTTCCATAACAATAGAAGGAACATCGGCGTTTGTCATAAAAGAAGTATCGATCTTTAAAATACCGTCTGAATAAAAATCTTTAACCATTAAAACAGGGTTAAACTCATCTACATTAAAAGGCAAATTTGTTTTTGTAACATAGTTTGGCCTTGGACCATGATCGGCCACAAGGATAATTTTTGTATTATCATATATTTTTTCTTCTCTTAAAAAATCAAACCAATTGGCAAGAAGTTTCATCGCCGCGGCATTACAATGATAGATCATTGATTTTGAAAACGGACTTGTTCCAAAATTTGTAGGAATTAATACCGGCCTGTAATCGGGAGCCTGTAAAAATGTATCTCTATGAGTAGTCTCATTTACCAAAAGAAGAAAGGTATTTTCCTTTTCGGATTCAAGTCCGGTTAATCTTGGCAGATAATCAAGCACACTGTACTTATTAATTGTTGTTCTAAGCGCGTGCCCGGCAATAGGCGAACACCAATCGCCGTCAGTATATATGCTCTGACGGAACGCGAGCGGAATTACCCTGACAATCGCATACCAAAACATATTTCGTTTTATAACCGAGCTTATAGAAGGTAAATTTAAATTGTTTTCTTTTAACCATAAGTCGGTATACGCCGCATCTGTTATAAAGGGAAAAATATCGGGGTATTTATCATATATGCGCAGGTCAGGTATCCAGTTTCCGCCGGCATAAGGCGGATCGGTTATAGTTACCGTAAATCCCGCATCGGCGAATATGCGCGGCATCATAAGAAGCGCCTCGTTGTGTTTGTCAACTACGGATATAGTATCGCGTTTATTTATTTCCAGCGGAGTATATTCATATCCGCCGAAAAGAGGCGGTGCGCCGTCTTTTGTATAACTGTTAAATGAAACTGTGTTAGGATAGAATGTGAAACCGGAATATTTTTCATATAATTCGGGGCTTTCATCAAATATATACGGCATAAAAACGCTCGTACCCCGATCAAGCATCATAACAACAACATTTTTTCCGGTTTTTGATAAATGGAAAATAGGTTTTATTTCCCTAAAAGAATTTTGTTCAGGTTTGTAATATTTCGCGAGAGCTTGATATTCCCTGTTGATAGTAATAAGATTAATTAAGGAATATCCCGTAAGAGCCAGTATTGGGGAGACAATTAAAAATATACATATTTTCTTTCTGCCGGAAATAAATAATATTATTAAAATTAATGATAAAATAAAAAGCGTTAAAAAATTTACGGCTATTTCTTTTAAATTATGCGAGATAAAACTAGAAAAAGTAAAATCAATTGAAACAGGTCCATAGTTTCCAGAGAATAAAAAGGTATTTATAAGCGCACAGTAAACTGTAATTAGTCCAAGCAGCGTAAAGATTTTTTTTGTTTTCTCCGAAAAAAGAAAATAAAGCAAGGTTGTCCAGAAGACAAAAAAGCCAAAACTCTGTAATGACGAGTTAAATATGAAATAAAACGGCGTTTTGTAAGTGTCAATAAAAGAAAATTCCTGTGGAGAAGAGGCAACAAGCATAGAAGGTATAAAAAATCCGGTTATAACCCACATTAATAGACAGCAGAGGATGAAAATAGTAAACAGTTCTTTGGCATTGATGGAAAAATTGAATAATTTTTTTAATGGTTTTTTTAATAAGGATAGAAGCCAGGGAGTACATCCGAGAAACGCAAAAACACAGGCCGCGACAATACGAGTCCAGATAACGCCTTTGTTTATCATTAATATATAATAAGACATAAATAAACAAACCAGCGAAATAATGACATACAAAATGTTTCTTTTTAATTTATCTGATAATTTAATCTTAAAATAAATATTTTTAACAAGCGAAAAAACATTGTTAAGCGTCCAGTACAGCACAAGACCGGAAGGAGAATTATAAAGAAGTAAAAGAAATAAAATGGAAATTCCGTAAACCTGTAATTTGTCCCTGACCGCAAGCCCCCGTGTATAAACCGCGCCTGACGAACAATTAATGACCGTCATCAGAATAGGCAGAAGATTTATTCCTCCGGCAAAAGGAAGGAGCGCGTCAGGTTTTCCCAAGTCTGAGATAAATAAAAATGACGCGCCCTTTAGAAGTTCCAGATGCGACAAATACGAATAAGCGGCAATAAAAAACGGTATCTGAATCAACAGTCCGAAAGTACTGCGCATTGCGTAGACAGGATGATAATGATTCTGCCTGTAATATGTTGAAAGAATCATATAGCGTTCATCGCCGGTGAAAACAGCTTTAATTTTGGCAATTTTGGGCGCAAGAATCTTTTGAATATTTCGCTCGACTTCCTGCCAGCTTTCCGCTACCATATACAAGGGCAGGCAGAGTATGCTTACCGCCCCTGAGACACAGACAATGGAAAAACCTGTTTCCCTGAAAAGCTTTTGGGAGAATACAAAAGCAAATTCAATAATCTGAACAATGGGATAAATGATAATGGTATAGAGTATATTAGCCATTGACAATCCCTATCATAAAATCGACAACGCGCTTTCCCGCTTCGCCCTGATATGCCCACGCGGTCTTTTTTGCCTCAAGGTGCGCCGCCTCAAGCGTACTTAAGCCGGTCATATTTTGTATTGTTTGCGCGATGGAATCAAAATGATCTTCTTTTAATTCAACGCCGGTTTCTTTGAGAGTTTTGAACTGCCACAGTTCTTCAATCGCGTTTTCTCCCAGATCGTCCGCGTCGTATGGGCGCATGTCAAATCCCTGCAGTACATACATCACCGGCCTGTCAAACAGGAACATATAATCAAAAATAATGCCGGAAAAATCGGAAATCATGACGTCTGATTTTGAAAGAGAATAAATATTTTCACTCTCATAATCCCATTCAAGATTAGCAGAGTCCTTGTAACGCTGTGCTAGTTTTTCAAGAATGGCGCTTTCTGATTTTTTTGACTGCGGGTGGGGGCGCACAATTATGCGCCATCCTGTTTTAACCAGCGGATCAAGCAATTTGGCTCCGTACCTGCTTAAAAGCGCCGAAGGCCCCCATGACGGCGAGACGAGTACGGTGAACGGCCGCTCCTCTTCTTTCGCTGTTGATTTGATTTTCTCTCTTGCGACATCAAGATAGGTACAGCCGACGGTAACAAGCCTCTTTTGCGAAAGCCCGCGCAGTGTTTCGAGGGTTCTTATGTTTTTCGCCTGATAATCGCCGGTCAGTAAAATTGAATCAAAGTAATCAATGCCAAAAAGACGGTATGTGACAGCGTCTGCCGGCGAATGAAGAATATGCGCATAATGCCTTACCATCTTTGATCTTTTAAGCTGGTACACGTCAAGGCTGGGCGTAGTCATTAAAAGAATATCCGCAGAAAGCATATTTAATCTGGCAAACGCCCTGTTTCCCTCTCCGATAAATTCACATTTTATGTGCGCGTAACCGGCTTCAAACGCCGGATCGCCGCTTGCGCCTGTAAGGTAGAGAACCTGAACTCCGCGTCTTTCAAATTCATCAAGGACAGGCTTGAACACATTACAGTACTGTTTGCCCTCGTTGTATATTGCGTATGAACAGGAAGCGGATGTTGCGGCTGCGCGATCTCCTGAAAGAACGACTTTCAATTTAATAATGACAGCTCTGAGTACAAAGTACAGTGTTGCCGCCGCTCCAATTAAAATGGAAAAGAGCGCACTGCCTGTTCCGGGATCAATGTATAAAAGGTGTAAAATAATTTTTTTTACCTTTGTTAAGTTTTTTTATAAAGTCAATTTTCACTTTACGCGGTAAGAATCGTCCAGCTTGATTAATTCATTAAATGTGTCAATTTCGACAATGTCGTCAAAAGTACATTCCCGCACCTCAATAGTGTAATCCTTGATAAAATATTCCAGCGCCGCCTGATCCCAGTAGCGCTCTTTGCCGCCCGGCATCTCGTAAACCCGCTTAATATGATCAGAGAGCCTTGCGCCGTCAATCCGGTTCCAGTAGGAAATGCCGAACATATGGTGACAGTTGTATCCGCCGACCTGCATCTTCGTAATGATCCCGTTATGGGTTTTAAAGCACCAATCGTCGGTACGTTTTACGGGAACTCCCAGATAGTTGCTGGTATACTGGTATTTGCTGATTAGTCCCGGATTATTAAGAAGCAGATCCGATTCCAGCACATAGGCGTTTTGAAACAGATAACGGGCGCACATTGCAGAGGAAATGTTATTTGCCTCATTGTAAAGAGGATTTTCGAGGAACTGGATTTTTGGATATTTGTACTTTAACTGATCGAATTGTTCTCCCAGGTAACCCCGGACAATTATAATTTCATCAATACCGGCGGCGCATACCGCGTCAAGCAAAGTGTCGATGATGCGTACTCCTTTGACGCGTACCAGGGGCTTGGGCGTGTTAAGCGTAACGGGAACCAGCCGTGAACCAAAACCCGCGGCAATAAATACCGCCCGCTTAACCCGGTACTGTTCAAGGGCTTTAAGACCGGCGGCGCTCAAGCTTTTGTTTTTTGTCAATTTTTTTTCGTCCAGGAACAGGAAGGTCTTGTTCACCGTGCTTACGGAAAGACCGGTTTGATCGGCAATGTCCCGTTGAGTCAGTTTTTTATTATTTTTTTCCCGTTCCAAAAAAACAAGTAAATTAAATTGTGTTCGCGTTAAATTCATTTTACAGTTTCTATATTAGCTAAGGTCTTTTCTTTCAATTGTTTTGGTAATAATATATACGGTAAATTTTATTATCAGGTTACATCCAAGAATAAGGATGGAGACAAAAGCCGCCCCCTCAAGAAAAAGCTGGGCTTCAAACTGAGTTATCATAAGGGATATAGGCCGGTTTCGTACTGTGCTTAAAAAAGACACTGCCGAAATGGTCATCATTGAATTGACAAAAAAGTACGAGAACATTTCCAGAACAGTTAAGCGGGTCTGCGGGACAAGTACGTCGCGGATAATGCGGAAGCGGCCGACGCCAAGGGTTCGGCCAACGTCTTCAAGGTTGATGTTAAGCTTTCCCAGTGAGTTATACGCCATAAGATAAGGAGACGCCATAAAGTGAATCGTATTGACAAGGATCAGCATGGCAAGAGTGCCGTACAAAAACGACCCTCTGAAAAAAAGCACGTAGGAAATGCCCAGTACCATTCCCGGAATCGCAAGTGAGGTAATGGAAACAAGGTGCAGCATACGAGAAGATCTGCCGGGAGTACGGGCGGTGAAATACGCGGTGAGCCACGCGAACACCGTTCCCAGAACCGATACAAAGATCGCAATGGTCAGCGAATTAGCCAGATACCGCCCAGCGCCCATGTTCAAAGTTTTGGCGATATTGCGGAATGACAGCCCCATGTCAACCGGATAACTGTTGATAAAAGTAAGGAAGGCAAAAATCGCTATCGGCATGGCGATAACAATGCAGACAAGTATCACATAACACATTGCAATGGCATCACGCGGTTTGTTATCACCCTTTGTTTTTTCCTGGACGACAAAGTTTTGATTTGCCCGGTCGCGGTTTAAAAAATCAAAAACAAAGGCGATAACCGCCGGAATTAGAAGGAACGAGCCTATCACCGCGCCTCGGCTGAAATTCAAAAGGCCTATAACCTCCTGATACATCAATACCGGCAGGGTAATGAATCTGCCGCCGATCATCAGGGGGACTCCGTAATCGGTAAAAACCAAGGTAAAAACCGCGAATACCACCGATATAAGCGGCTTTCGCAGATAGGGAAAGGTAATTGATAAAAACTGGTTTGTTCCGGGAATACCCAGCACCGTGGCGGCTTCGTACGGAGAGCCGTCTTCGTATTTGATGATATCCGAGAGCATGAGGAACGCCACGGGAAACGCGTAAAAAACCGAACCAAGTACAATGCCGTTGAATCCGTAGATCGTAGTGGAAAGGTTGAACAACTTTGTGATAATCCCGTTTGCGCCTAACAGCAGAACCAGCCCCATGCCGTGCGAGATTGAGGGGATAAGCATGGGCAGGGTAACAAAGACAGAGAACATCCTGCGAAAGCGCATATTAGTGCGGACAACGCAGAGGGCAAATCCCCAAGCCAGAACAATGGAAATTAACGTAGCGGCTGAGGCGGCATAAATTGAATTTGAAAGAGCTTCCCTGAAACGGGGCAGCCGTAACACGGCGGAAATATCAGAGCCGGCTACATTCATCAGCATAACGGCAAGCGGGCAGATGACGGTAACGAAGAGAAAAATCCCGATTACCAGCTTTACCAGATCAGAGCGTTGAAATAAGCCGGGACGGATAATAGCTGCCTGTGCGCTCACTGTCCCTCCGGTTTAACGTATTTTACAAGTGAATCAATTTTAAGGCGGAGGTTGTCCAGTACAAATTCCTTGATATAAGTGTTGGCAGGATTGGCGGCAATAGTTTCGGGCGTATCTATCTGCTGAATAGTCCCGTTATCCATCACCATAATACGATCGGAAAGGGCGAACGCTTCTTCCTGATCGTGGGTGATGTAGATCATGGTAGATTGAAACTTTTTTTGTATACGTTTTATCTCATCGCGTAACGAAAGCCGTGTCGCCGCGTCCAATGCCGACATCGGCTCGTCAAAGAGAATGATCTCCGGGTTGCAGGCCAGTGTACGCGCGATTGCCACACGCTGCTGCTGGCCGCCCGAAAGTTTGTAGGGCTTTTTGTAAATGTGTTCGGTAAGGCCAACCTGTTCGATGATATTTTCGGCAATGGCGCGGGAGCGGGCTTTAAGCTCTTTATTGAATTTCAGCGCGTATTCCACATTGCCCATAACGCTCATATTCTGGAACAGCGCATAGTTCTGAAAAACAATACCCATATTGCGTTTTGAAGCGGGCAGGGCGGTAATATCATTTCCGTCTTTGATGATCCGTCCAGATGTAGGCGGCAGCAATCCGATCAGAATGCGCAGGATCGTGGTTTTTCCGCAGCCGGACGGTCCCAAAATGGAAAGGAATTCCCCGTTGTTCACGGTAAAGTCGAGTCCCCGCAGAACCTCCTGCCTGTTAAAAACCTTTTTCAGGTTTTGTATTTCCAGTTTGACAGCCACCGCCGGCCTCCGTTTTTAGTACTTCCAAATTTCAAGAAGCCGTTCTTTTTCGGGCAGGCTTTCAATTCCCCGCATATCGGCTGTTTTAACATCACGCGGATAATTGGGAATGTTATTTTCCTGTACCTTGAATATTGGTTCGGGGACAAAAAGCTCCTTGTCTTCACGGGTTAATACATTGACATAAAACTCAAATACATCTTTCACAGCTTGTCTTGAATCCTTGCCCTTAATGATACCCATTCCGTACATTGTCCAGGGGGAACCTTCCTCAAAATACATAATGCGCAAGGGCACTCCCCTGGTGTTAATGGCGGTTACAGCCTGAAAAGTCATCCCCAGTGCGATACCGGCCTCGCCCTGAATAAGCGCGTTTATCGGCCCGGAACCCGACGAGGTAAACTGCAGTACGTTATCTGCAAATTTGTCGAAGTACTCAAATGCGGCGTTTTCTCCCCACGCGTTAACCAGATTTTTCAGAAAGAAGTATCCCGTACCGGACGACTTGGGATTGGGCATGGAGAGCACACCCCTGTATTCAGGCTTTATCAGATCCTGATACGATTGGGGAATGGGAAGGTTGCGTGACGCCAGAAAGTCTTCACTGACGACGATACAGCCGGCGCTTCTGATAAAGGGCAGGTATTTTTTATGCGCCGGAACCAGTTCATCCAGAAAAGGGGAACTGTCATAGGATGAAAGATCGGCAAGGCTGTCAAGGATGCCTTCAAGGTACGCGGCGTCCATTTCGCCGATAATGTCGCAGTCCGTCGCCGTTCCCTCGGCCTTCAGTTTTGCCGCCAAATTTCCCGTTGTCGTATAGTTGATAATGACCTTATACTGGGGAAATTGTTCATTGAGCCGTTTTTGAAGATGCTCAATACGAAAGTCCTCGGACGAGGTAAAAATCAACACCTCGTTGGACTCCTTTTTACACGAGATCGCAATTCCCAACAGGAACAGCGCCGCCATAAACCAGAAAATCTTTTTCATTTTATCCTCCTTAAAAAATATTTTTCTACTGGTTCTTTGAACATACAAATATCATCTCTTCTCCGTCTTTTATGCTTCTTTTGTCGTAATACCCAAACTCTTCCTCTATATTGAACTTTATTTTCTTTAAAATGTCAACAATATCATTATATTCATAATACTTAATTGTTAACAGATCCTCCTGTATCGTTTCTGTATCATTTTCCAGTATCCTTATTTTGTTTTTATACTGAATATATTTTTTTTCGGTATCAAAAGAATGATTTATTGTTGAGCGTATGATACGCCTGCTGCCATCAGTAATATCATAGGATACAGCTTCTTTGCCAAGCCATTGTTGATTGTAAATTCTCGGTTTGAATATGTCAAATACAAATATACCGTTATCCGCTAAATGATCATATACGCATTTTAAGCAATCAATTGTTTTTTCCTGAACGGGCAGCCATTGTAAGGCGCGCCAGGGTATCATTATAAATTCAAATTTCTGCCCAAGATTGAAATTCGACATATCCCCATGATGAATATGGATTTTATCCTGTAAATCCCTGTGAGATGTTTCCAGCTTTTTTTTAAGCCTTTCCAGCATATATTCGGAAAGTTCAACACACTCGATTGTCCTGCCTGTTTTTTCTGCAACGTACAGTGAAACCCTTCCGGTCCCGCTTGCCAATTCAAGAATAGCGCCCTTGGTATTATTGGCATATTCAACATAAAAATCCAGATCGTCTTTTATGATTTCACGGTTGTCGTAATCATAGAAATCCGCGGTATTGTAATAAAGATTTCCCAAGTCTTGAGGTGTTTTCATAAATTCCTTAAAATTTTTATATACCTGTTTGCGGCGGTTTCATAGGAATATTCTGCCTTATTTAGCGGGATTCGTTATCTGTCTCCAATTGTTTTTATCATAAATATTGGTGTGTATATGCAGCCATTCATCAGGCTTTATGTTAAATATATATCTGGGATGATTTTCAACCGACCATGAATGCGATGTTGTAAGAGTTATCCCGCTTTCCTTGTTACTCGTAATTATTTTTCCAGTCCATGGATTAACAGGATTTTCAACAATGTCTTTAAGCGCGATAAGAGGCACATCCGCATTGGTCATGAACGAATCATCAATTGACAGAGTACCGTGTGTATTAAAATCTTTTACCATAAGAAGTGCAGTATAATACTCAAGGCTTTCGCCGTTTGACAAAATGATGTTATCGGGGAATTTACTGTAAAGATTATATCCATGGTCTGAAACAATAATTATTCTGGTATTATCATAAACATTATTTTCTTTTAAGAAATCAAACCATTTTCCAAGCATTAATAAAGCCGCAATATTAGCATGGTAGTGCTCTTCATGGGCGAAAGGACCTCTTCCTTTATCGGTTATTTCATATGCAGGAGGAATATAATCAGGGGCCTGTAAATAATATGGAGCATGCGTTAAATTATTTGACAGTACATTATATGAATTTTTTTCATTTTCACTTATTAAAGTCATATCCGTTAAAATATCCAATGCAATATAATTATTCAAAGAGGTTCCCCGTATAATTTGTCCCAATTTGGTTGTCAGCCATTTTCCATGGTCATAAACATAATTTCTGAATAGCAGCGGTACAAATTTAAAATAGGAAAACCTTATAAGGCCAAGATTAATATTATGAGCTAAATTTAACATATTAGAATCAATTTTATTTTGTAACCACGAATCGCTATACATACCTATAACATTTGCCGCATTTATCTGCGGATAATCATCAAAAATACTCAAATCGGCGACCCATCTATAATTTGCAAGCGGCGGATCCGTTACCGTTACTTCAAAACCTTGATCAATAAATATTTTAGGCAGCATCAAAAGGGCTTCGTTGTGTTTTTCTACAAGCGGTGTATCTGTCCTGGCCTGCATCTCAAGCGGCGTATATTCGTATCCGCCAAATAATCCGGGAACTCCAAAATTCGTATGTGCCCCAAAGGAAATAGTGTTTTTATACCATGTAAAACCGTCAAAAGAATAGTACAGTTCGGGTTTTTCATCAAAAATATAGGGAATATATCCGCTTATAGCCCGATCAAGCATTATAATTAAAATGTTTTTTCCGGTTTTTGTAAATTGGTAAACCGGACTGCGTGCAGATACAATATTATTTCTGGAAAGTTGTACCTGAAATGACAAATATTCATTGCGTATTTTTATACAATTAACAGTTCCCGTCAACACCATTGTACAAACAACAATTGCCAGAATAGACAGCGTTACCCTGTAAGAACGGGATATAAGCAACAGTGTCAGCAGGACAATTGAAGCAATAACGAGTAAATTTAACAAATTTGCAATCCGGCCGGAACTGACATCTTCGGAAAAAGTAAACATCTCCGTCATAAATCCGTATTTTCCAGGGAAAAGAAATACATTGATCATAAAAATAAACGCAAGAACAGCCGCTATTTTTGATAATTTCCGCTTAATATCTTCGGAAAAAATAAAGTAGAGGCATAACGGCAATAAAATAAATATTCCAAAAGATTGAAGCGCCGTATTTGCGATAAAGGAAAGGGGATTTTTGTTATTATCAATTAACGCAAATTCCTGAACGGAAGAAGCAATCAATGAGGAAGGAATTACCAATCCCCCAAGCAGGAATATAATAACAAGCGACAGAATAAAAATACTCATGGTTTTTATATTTTCCGGCTTTTCCACGCCGATAAAAACTTTTTTTTCAGACAAAAACTTTTTCTTTATCCTGGAATAAAACGTAAATATAAACGGCAAAAGAGGAATAAGGGCAAATATTACGGCAAGCGAAATACGTTTTAGTAATAAACCTTTATGGAAAAAAATTAAATATGGAATTAAAAGAAAACAAAATACAGAAATAAGAATATGTGTTATCTGTTTTGGATGTTTTGTTTTTTGAATAGCGTTTTTTACCAGCGAAAACAGGTTATTACCCGTCCAGTAGAGTACCATTCCCGAGGGTGAATTGTACAGTAAAATAAGGAACAACGCCGCCATACCGTAAAGCTGAATTTTATCTTTTGCGGGAAACCCTTTAATATAAATCGCCGCCGATATACAATTAATTAATGTCATTACTATAGGAAGAATATTTATTGAGAAATTATTTACAGCTAACAACGCATCCGGCTTTGCCAAATCCATTATAGGACCTAAAGAAACATTTTTTATCTCATTTAAGTTAAAAAGAAAATGATAAGCGGCGATAAAAAACGGTATCTGGATAATCAGGGAAATGCTCGATCTAAGGGAATAAAGGGGATGGTATTTATTCTGCCGGTAAAAAACAGAAAGGCGCATAAACCGCTCGTCACCGGAAAATACGGCTTTAATATTGTCTGCTTCAGGCTTCATCTGTTTTTGTATATCCCGTTCGGAACGCTGGTGTTTTTCCGCCATGAAATAGAGCGGTAAAGTAATAATGCTTGTTATAAATGAAACTCCCAGGACTGACAGAGCGGGATTTAGGAAAATGCGATAAACAAAAATATAGAACAATTCTATTAATTGCTCAATGGGAAAAATAAATATAGTATATAAAATATTCATGATAATTTATTTTCTCCCTTGACTGCAATTTCCGATAAAAAGTCAACAATACGTTTTCCCGATTCTCCGGGATACTGCCACATTAATTTTTTTATTTCCTGGCGGTTATTTTTTAACTCCGTACTTTCGCAAAGACCCAAAATAATATCCTTGATGGAATCAAGATGCGATTCGTCAAATTCCAAGCCAATTTTTCTTAAAGCTTGAAGATAAAAAGGCTCCTGTTCCAGGCAATGAGCATCCAGAGGACGCAGGTCCAAATTGCGCAGGCTTAATAATACCGGCCCGTCAAACAAAAAAACATAATCATAAATAATTCCGGAAAAATCGGAAACCATAACATCGGCTTTTGAAAGCGAAAAAATATTTTCACGATTATAGTCCCATTCAATATTAGGGTTGTTTTTGTATCGTTCGCTCAGTCTTTCAATCATCGGCTTTTCAACAATCAGCGACTGGGGATGCGGACGGACGATAACGCGCCAGCCCGTCCCGGCAAGCGGATCAAGAAGCCTTTCTCCGTACATTTTGAGTAACGCCGAAGCTCCCCATGACGGAGACACCAGAACGGTAAAAGGGCGCTCGTCTTCTTTAGGTATGTTTTTTATTTTTTCGGCGCAAATATCAAAATAAGTGTTTCCGGAAACAACCAATTGTTTTTCCGGTAGTTTTCTTAAGTTTTCCAAATAACGAATTTCCTGTATTTCACTTTCACCGGAGAGCAGAATAGAATCGTAGTAATCAAGGGCGAAAAGACGATACAGCAAAGGGCCGCCTGCGGCATGAAAAATGTGACAGTAATGCCTGACGGTTTTTGATCTTTTCCACTGCAATACGTCAAGATCCGGCGTAGTAGCAAGGACAACATCTGCGGACAGGAAATTGAGATAGGCGAACGCCTTATTCCCCTGACCAATATATTTACCATGTATAAAATTTAGGCCGGAAGAAAAGACAGGATCGTCCAATGAAGATGTGAGATAAAGAACTTCTATTTGACGTTTTTCAAACTCTTCAAGAATAGATTGAAAAAATACCCAATAACGTTTGTCTTCGGCATAAATTACGTACTTGTGCTGTGATTCATTTGTTTTTTTATAACGAAAAAGGAAAACTCTGAGTTTAAGAATAAAAGTACGGGTTAAAAAATAAGCCGCCGCCGCTATGCCGATTGTAATTGAAAAAAGCGCGCTTCCTGTACCCGGATCAATATAAAGCGGATATAAAAACATTTTTATTCTCTTCTATAATTCCTTTATCAATTTATACACCTGCTGTGCGGCAGTATCATAAGAATATTTCGCGAGAATTTCATCGGGTTTTTCGACAGGCTCTCCAAGAAGTTTATCAAGATCGATATCGCTGTTATACGGATCGATGTAATGCGCCGTATTCCCGTAAATTTCAGGAAGGCTCGCGGCATTTGCGATAATTACCCGCGCTCCGCAGGAAAGCGCTTCAAGAGGAGTAAGGCCGAAACCTTCATAATAAGAAGGCAGTATAAAAGCTTTGCAGTGTTCCATGAGGGCTTTAACTTTACTGTCGTCAAGGTAGCCTAGAAGGATTATATTTTTTGGAATACCGGTGTCAAGTTCATCCGCTTTAACGGTTGGAAGGCTTACTCCCGAAATAGCAAAAACCGCGTCAGGATTTTTTCGTGCATACTCGATTATCCATTTAATATTTTTTCTTTTAGAAAGACTGCCCAGCGAAAAATAGTATCCGCCTTTTTTCAGGACAGGATGAGCGTTAAAAACAGAGAGATCGGCATTTATTAACTTGAAATGTTCCCATGAACTGTAAATAACTGATATTTTTTCCGGGTCAACGCGATAGTTTTCAATTATTTGATTTTTTGTAAAATAGGAAACGGTCGCGATTTTTTTCGCCTTTTTGCTGATTAGGCGGTACTGACGGCGGTTATAGGCGCGTATCAATTTATCTCTTTTGCTTGTAAAATCTTCGGGGAAAAATTCGCAGTAAATGTCATGCAAAAAAACAATGCCGGGGGCGAAGGGCAGGGCAGTGTTGCCGAATTCAAGAATGGTGTATTGGCGATGGGTAATAAGGAACCATTGTAATGTAATCATCTGCCACCAAAGATGGGATTTGATGTTTTTCTTATGCCGGATTAATTTTAAGTTTGAAAAGACAGGCACATTAATAGCATTATTTGGTACGATTAACGCGATCTCCTCCGGCTTGCTTATTTTATCAAGGCGTATTGTAATTTCATACGCATAACGTTCAATTCCGGTGAGCCTGCGGCAGAAGAAATCGCCGTTAATAAGGATTTTTTTCATGTATTTTTGAGCTTATAATGCAGAAATCCGTAAATTCTTCCGCGCATAGTTGAAACACGTTCCGCAGAATGCGGATAAATGCACATTTTTACCGCCTCTTTAAACAGAGTAATCATAAAAAAAATAATGAAAATATAAAATCCGTATTTTACAATAGCTTTTTTATGTATAGCGCCGTACCCCTTGCCGTACTGATAAGCTTTTTCTGCCGTGTCAGTTTTATGCGGATGAAAAATAAAATCTTTAGAATGATAAAAGCCTTTGTTTTTATTTTTGAGCAGAAAGAACAATAAATCGCTTTCTTCACCGGAACCGAATTCAGCGCCTACCCCCAATGATTCATCGAATCTAAAATCACGGATTTTTTCACTTCGGATAAAAATTGTGAACGAAATACCTGTGTACATGACATTTTTTACGGAAATTAATGTATCATCTAATTTATTGGAAAGGATTGAAAGTTCGCTTTGTCTTTCCTTTGTATTGCATGTATAAAAACTGTAATCAGGATTCTTGTTAAAAAAAATCATAACTTTTTCCAATGTCATCGGATCATATTCGCAATCATCATCGGGGAAGGCAACAATATCGCCGGAAACATCTTGTAAACCTATATTTCTGTTATAACTCAATCCCTTTACGGAACTTTTAATATATTTTATGTTAATATGCTCTTTATATTTTTCATAGATTCTACATACCCTGTCATCATAGTTTTGATCGATAATTATTAACTCAAATAGTTTATATGACTGAATAATCAGGCTTTTTAGAAATAAATCTACTTCATCATCTCTGCCCAATGTAGCCAGAATTAAAGAAATTTTTATTTTTCCTGAATCATTGATTTTTTGTTTGAAGGAAATATCCATAATAGGTTAATTCTCCGTCATTGGTGTACTCACGACAGTCTGCTTTCCAATTTAGCTTGTGAAAATGTGTTACACTACAAATTTGATTATAAATAATAGGATCAAATTTTTCATTAAGGTTATTATGGAAAAAATGCGGAATAGCATCACTTGATGGAATAGTGTCTATTAGTTTTGCAATGCTGGGTATAGTTTCATATCCAATATTAATTATATGATCAAGGAAGTAGTAATCTATATATAAGTTATACTTTTTTAGGTATTCAAAAAATATTCTCCTGACAAATTCAGGCAGGATATTTTTGGGAGCCGTATAAAGAACAAATATAAGCCAGCGTTTTTTGTTGATATTTTCCCATAGGTCATCTTTACATTTTAGACTAAAAACCTCAAATGGTATCTCTTCCAGAGGACTTGTTAAAAAAACAGTAGCATCAAGCCATAAACCACCATGTTCATAGAGAAGACAAATGCGCAGAATATCAGAAAAATGTGTTAAAGAGATTATTTTTTTCTTAACTTTATCTATTATATAATCTGGGATTGTAACATAATTTATATAATTTTCCATTGTTATTAGTATAACACGATTTTCATTTGAATACTTTAACATACTTTGATAACATTTTTTTATAATTTCCGGCATATTTTCTTCACCCTGTAACCAGCAAACCCAAATCGTATATGATTTTATATTTATTTCATTTTTTGTTTTATTATCAATGGTGCTAAATAAATTAATAATATCGGCATATTCTCTTTTTAAAAAATCCTTGATTATTTTTTCTTTTATTCGGACGAAAGTATGGTTTTCATTGAGGCAATGAATATGGTTATCAATTAAATTGATAAATGCGAATTGTATTCCAAAATACTTTATCTTTAGAAAATTTTTTTTTAAAATATTTATAATCATTATGCTTTTTGTGATTTATATTGTTCTTTGTCAGAGAAAATAATGCAGACCGGCTCGTGGCATACCTGCTGTTCAACAGGAGGTATTTCCATATAATTACCGTATTCATTTTTGAGATATGCATCCCAATTACCCGGCGCACAATAGTATTTCCCTTCAAAATAAATTTTAGTCAGGGGAAATATAATATCATATCTATGTGTTTCTTTTTTATATCCGTATCTGCCGGAAAAAAAAGAAATATGTCTTGTATTATATTTATTAAAAATAATATTTAAAAAGTTATGAAGCTTATTAAGCATTTTATTGGGAAAAAAAAATAAAAATAGATTTAAAAGAAATATAGTTTTATTTTTTTTGGGTATATCAACATTAATACTCATCCGGAAAAATCTCCAAAAAAATTTTACTAGTTTTGTCTGTAACGGCGCTAAAAATAATATACAATTATCGAAAGGCCAGATATCAATAAAAATACCCGGAGAATTATTGGTATTATTTATATCAATAAACAACGTGTCTTTTTTGCATAATTTTGCAAAAGGTTCATAATACTTAATAATATTATTTGTAGTTTCATAAGACAGTAAGTAATAATTTGAACAACTATTATTCTGGAAAATATGAATAAATGTATCATAATCTTTTCGCGGCATTGCGACATCAATATCGTCATCCCATGGAATGAATCCCTTATGCCTTACCGCGCCAATCAGCGTGCCGGATGTAATGAAATAGACTAAATTATTTTCTTCGCAAATTTGAACAAATTCATCTAAGATTTCAACTTCTACTTTACGAAGTTTGATTAGTGTATCTTGATCCAAAATATTTATTCCTTTTTAACTTTACTATCTGATAATTTTATCAGAACATATTTATTTTAAAAGTTTATTATTTTTATACAGTGAATTTATATCTATTTTATCATTATAAATTTCATCTTTTATATCAAAAATAAGATATTCCGGAATATGAGTTTTTCTCTGCTCAATCGGCGGTATTACCATATAATTACCATATTCAATAGTAAGGAATTTATCATAATTACATGGTATATAACAATATCGTCCTTCAAAAATTGTTTTTGAAAGCGGATATATGGTATCGTATTTGTGTGTTTCTCTTTTATATCCATATAAGCCAGAAAGGAAAGAAATATATTTTGTACTAAATTTGTTAAAAAAAGAATACGATGTTTTTAACAAATATTTCGATAAACGAAGAGGAATCAATTTGCATAAAATTTTATTTAAAAATGACTTGATTCTTTTTTTGGGAATATCTTCTTTTGTTTTTAAACGGTACAGTTTCCATGATAAAGAACACAAATAAGTTTGTAAGGGCAAGAAGAATAAAATACAATTGTCATAGGGCCAAATGTCTATAAAAATACCAATATAATTTTCGGGTGTGCGATACCCTTCCGCAAATACTGTTCCCTTTTTACATAATTTTGCCAAAGGTTTGTAGTGATACATGGTATTGACCGGACATCTTGCGGATATTAAATAATAATTTGTATCGTTGTTATTGGCATATAAATCAAGAAACTTTTCATAGTCGTTTCTCGGCATCGCGACATCGACATCATCATCCCAGGGAATAAAACCTTTGTGTCTGACTGCTCCAAGTAATGTTCCGGATGTCAGGAAATAGGTAAGATTATTTTCTTCGCAGACGCGGAGAAATTCATCCAATAATTCGAGATGTACATTATGAAGTCTGATAAGCGTATCTTGATCCATCACAGTTCTTTCAAATTATTTAAAATATCTAAAGTCCTGATAATCCCATCTTTTAATGAATACATCGGTTTCCATCCAAGTTCTCTTAATTTTGAACTGTCCAATAACGCTTTTGTCGCTTTTGAATAACCGGAAGATTCAACGGATGACGGTGTGTTAAAAACAACTTCTTTGTCCGTATATTCAGATAAAATTTTTGCTATTTCCAATAGTGATAAATAATCATCATTGTCGGAGATATTATATGCTTCGCCGTTCTTTCCATTTAATAGAATAAACAGTAAAGCCGAACAAATATCAGCGACATAACAGTACGAGTAAAGCTGATCCCCCTTGCTTTTTAATACAATATTTTCTTTATTAACCGCATTCCTGAAAAACTGGGCGATTACTTTACTGTCATCATCTCCCATAGTAGGGCCATAGATATGACAAGGCCGTGCAATTATTATGTCAATATTTTTTTCTTTGATATATGCCTGGCACAAAGATTCTGCAGCACGTTTACCCTCAGGATAACAGGAACGTGCTGTATTACAGTCTAAATAACCGCAATAATCTTCCTTAAATGATTCAACATCTCCTCTGTTTACTCCGTAGATTTCTCCGCTTGAAAGAAATAATGTTCTTTTTACATTATTTACAGTAGTAAAATCAAGTATAGATTTTGTTCCAAATATGGAAGATAAAATTATGTTTATTGGTTCAGTCGCAAAAACAATTGGATGACAATTTATTGCGCCATGAATTATGTAATCAATAGGAACGTTTAATTCAAAAGAATTTTGTATATCTTGTTGAATAAAAATAAAAAACTTTGTATCGAAATATTCTTTTAATCGTGATAAGGCTTTTTCTTTACTTCTAGATATTGCATATATAATGATATTATCGTTATAATTAAGGTTTCTATACATTAATAAATCAATCAAAAAAGTACCGATTAATCCGGTTGCGCCGGTTATTAATATACTTTTGTTTTTCAGTTTATCCCAGTTTATGTCACATGACGCTATTTTATCTAAATCTTCTTTATAAAGAGAATTCTTAATAAACAATTTTATCTCCCCTTATTTTTTTAAGTCAGTTCGTTCAGTAAGCTTTAATAAAGCGCGAATAATATCTATATCTTCCATTGTTGTTATTCTAACATTTTTTTCTGAACCAAGTGAAAAATGTAGTGTCTCTCCCAATATTTTTAATAAAGAACATGATGTTAAAGGATGAAGTATATTTCTTTTTTCGGCTTCTTCATGGGCCCACCATAATTTTCCTAGACTGAATATTTGCGGAGTTTGAGCCCTTTTGAGCAGCTCACGGGGGATTTCATCGTCAAGGGTGTTACCATCAAGACTTTTAAAAACTACTTCGGTGCAAGGTATAGCGGCAACAGCTGAACCATATTTTGAATATACGGAAATGCCATCGGATATTATATCCTGAGATACAAGCGGTCGATTAGCGTCATGTATAAGAATAACATCATTGTCAGAACAGTGTTTTTTGAGTTCTACAAGACCATTATGAATTGAATCATGACCGGTTTCGCCGCCGGAGACTATCCAATTTAATTTACTTATATTATATTGCTTGGCGTATGCCCTCAAAATTTCATGCCATCCATCCAAACAAACAACAAGAATCGTATCAATACTGGGGTGCTGTTGAAAAGCTTCAAGTGTATAGATAATTACTGGCTTTTCCTCAATATTGATGAATTGCTTTGGAATATCCTGTTTGCTGCGTTCACCTTTTCCTCCGGCTATTATCAATGCAATGTTCATATTTCTTCCCTATAAAATAAATTTTATACCAAGCTGAAATGAAAAATTATGTTTATAAACAATATCCTGATATATTTCCTGACCATCAGCCTCTTCCGTGTTATCAAAATAAAAATACGGGTTAATTATTAAGTTATAAACAAAACCTCCACAAAGCATCGTCCATGGGTTAAGAAAGTATCCGGTACTTATACCGACAAGAAAATTCGCTTTGTTTTTTCTGAAATATTTTCTGCCTAATTCATAACCTTCAGCCGAAGCGTTAACCGCGTGCCTGTATAAATTATTACTGTCAGGATTGTTTCTGCTTATAAAAAATGAGCTTTTCCCTTTTGGATAATACATGGTAAAAGAAAGATATTGGCTGTTGCCGCCCGGAGAAGACGCGTTTCCCAGCCATTGTCCCCTATTGGTATATCCGTGAATTATTTGATGGTGAAAATAAAAAGAATAAGGCCATTGAAACTGAAAATCCTGTGTCATTTCCATCCAGTTAGCTTCAAAAATTATTTCTCCGTATAATCCATTTTCCGGCTTAATATTCAATGTTTTCTTTAATCCGGCAGTGTGTACAGTAGTATGGAACGGGTGGCGGACATATCCTCCAAACATCCCGCCTGTGGTTATATAATCGTCAACCCCAATTTCCCCGTATACTTCAACCCCGGCCTCCGGAAGAACCCATGAAAAACCAAATGACGCTTTTTGGTCCTCAATTGTATTTTCATCTTTAATAATAATATATTTTAAATTTTCCCACTCCCAGGGAACAAGACAGACGCGATTGACAAATAAGGTTAATCCGGGTAAAAAAGAAGGCGCATAGGCAAATGAAAAACCGTGAAGCATAGTAAAATTGTTTGTATCGTCGCTGTCAAAATATTCCGATTCTTCAAGCTGACCTATCCATATTCTGGCTTCCACATCGCCGATATACCAGCCAAGCCATGGAAGCGTTACTCTTTGCCTGCGCAGTCCAATGTCAAATTTGGGATAAGCAGGCGCGTTATTTGAATGCAGGATTGAATTGAGATGCGACGGTCCCAGCCAAATCGCCTGCGTTCCAAAACCAATGGTGAGTGTTTTCCATGTATAGCGAATTTCCGAATCGCCAAAGTCCCAGTCAAAAAAAGGCCTATCGCCAAAACGCTGTGGAGCGTCAACTCCGATATTTTGCGCATAACCCCAAAAATAACCGTATTCGCTGTCATAAGCGGACGGCATTATGTCAAACTCCGCGTTTTGTGAAAACGCGAAATGAGGCAGCAATGTCAGTTCAACGCCGTAACCTTCAAAACGCACGCCGCCCTTGAGAAGCGCGTTAAAACCGCGTCCCTGCCACAGTACTCCGTCGTTTTGACCGTAAGGGGCCTCTGTGTTACCTGACATGAAAAGTTCGGGCCCGTATGCGCGTATGCGAAAATCGCCGAATAAGTTGTGCCATGTACCTAAATTTTGTCCCTGCCAGGGATGTTCGGTATCATCGGCAATATTCCATACGGAATCGGAAAATGTACGGTAATTAAGGGCAGGGCGTTCCGTTAATCCCTGCAAGGCGAGAAAGTCGTAGTACTCTTCTTCGGCGGATTTAAGGGCTTCCTGAGCGGGGAGTAGGCCGGAAAAAAATAAAAAAATTATAAAAACTAATAGATATTTTCTAAACATTATCTATTACAACCCATGTTCCGCCCCGATCCGCGCCTTCTCTTTTTATTCGATTGCTTTTTTTCAGTTTATCAATGTAATATTTCGTCAAATCATTTGAAATACCAATTTTTTTTGCTATATTTGCACGTGAAATTGAATCATCTGATTTTATAATTTCAAGAATTTTTTCTTCAATTCTTTCGGTTTGCTCTTTTTTATTTTTACCGGTAGTTTCTGGTAGTTTCTGGTAGTTTCTGGTAGTTTCTGGTAGTTTCTGGTAGTTTTGATTTAATGTAAAAGTAACTTTTGTTTTGTCAACAGAAGCCTCGAATAAAACTTTCCCGTTGGAAAAATTTTTCCAATATAATATTTTATCAATACCATATCCGGCGCTTTCGCATAACTTTGCGCAGCGGAATAATTTTGCCAGAACCGGATTCCTGGGCAGGGAAATATCTTCTTTCATAAGTTCTTTTATGGGCCTGGGTAATGAGCCTGGATTTTCAAATTCAATTCTATTGGTAAATACCCGTATTCGCGGCTTCATTGGACTGAAATAGTCGCTGTGTATCAATAAATTTACAAGCCCCTCTCTCAATGCTTCCGCCTGTTTATTGTCTTCTTTACCGATACCCATTTTCCCGATATGCAATGGATTGTCCGCATAAATTTGCAGTCTTTGAAATAAGACAAAATAGTATTCCCAAAGATTTTCATGTTCCTGAATACGAAATGTATACCTGGGTTCGGCTTTTGCGTAATCTGTTCCCGGTATTTCCAAATAGTCAATTCTAAAGTCCGGAAATTTATCCTGAATGTCTTCATTTTTTCCCAGAAACAATAAACCTCCGTATGTTAATTTTTCACCTTTTGTTATTTGCAATTTTCTACAGAAATCTTTATCTATTAATGAATTATATTTAAGTTCCGGGAAAATTCGTTTTAAATAGTCACGAAAATTTTTATATGATTTTCTATTTAGAGATTTTATGGATGTATCAGGAGCAGCTTTACCGGACATTGTTCCAAATGACTGATCCCTGTATAATGCGTTTATTTCCTGTTCAGAAGCATGCTGATCACCGCTTGCGGTTCTGATAAATGTATTTTGCAGAGAATTAAAATATACAGGCTTAATTTCGGCAGATGAAATATAGAATGCAAGTACAAGTTTATTTTCAATTTTATATTTTTTACATACTGGTAAAATAACGACATTAAATTTATTTTTTGAGCGTAGTACAGTTATAAAATCCTGTTCTATTTTTTCCGCATTTTCTGTTCCGGTAATCTCAAAATTTTTCTTATGCTGGGTAACGCCAAGTACAATCCAGCCTCCCGATGAATTGGCAAATGCGCTTACGCTTTCCCAAATATTCTTTGGAAGTTCTTTACGGGCTTCTTTTACTTCAAAATCATCCCATTCTATGTCCTGCAATTTCTGTAAAAGTTCCGTTTTATTCATCCTACAATTCTCCCGTCCCCGATACGAATCCTCCTGTCACACCTTTCAACGGTACTCAATCTGTGCGCGACTACAATTAATGTTTTATTCGCGCTTACGCTGTAAATTTCGTCCATTATTTTTTGCTCTGTTTCCGTGTCAAGGGCCGATGTGGCTTCGTCAAGCACAAGCACTTCAGGGTCGTTGTACAAAGCGCGGGCAATGCCGATGCGCTGCTGCTGCCCGCCGCTTAACTGTATGCCGCCGTCTCCTACAATCGTATTAATGCCTTCCTTTTGACAAAGAAAGTCCCATATATTTGCCTTTACAAGAGCGGTTTTTATTTTTTCTTCGTCAGGCGCTGAACCAAATGCTACGTTTTCCGCAACCGTTCCGTCAAAAAGATAGATGCTCTGCGGTATGTATCCGATTTTTTTACGCCAGCTGCGGACATTATCGTCGGTGAGTACAGTATCGTCTATATAAACTTTTCCGTCATGCGGTTTGTGTATGCCGGTTATTATATCGACAAAGGTAGATTTACCGCCGCCGCTCTCGCCTGTAAACGCGACTTTTTCTCCTTTTTTTATTTCAAGGGAAATGCCGTTAATTACTTCATTGCCGGTTAAATATTTAAAATTGATATTTTCAAGGCGGATAGATCTGTTAAACTCAACAGGAGCAGAACCTTCTTTTTCAACTGATTGACTAAGACTTTCATTGACGCTTTCAAGGGTTTTTTCGGTATAAATAATACCGTTGACATTTAGCAGCATCCGGTGTATTGAAGGAAGTATACGGTAAAGGGCAAGGGCATACATTGATATAATCGGAATAACCCTTGAAGCATCGTGATATACCCATACGATAAAAACAACTACGGCAATCAAAAAAGAAAACCCTATGCTTTCAAGTATGCCTTTTGGAATAACGCCCAGTACATTTGTCACCAATTCGGATCGCGTATTTGTATTTATTGTTTTTTCATAGCTGTGTAAAATATCTTCCTGATTGCCCTTTAATTTTACATATTTATAATTTCCGAAAGTTTCTTTTAATATACGGTTCATCATTCTGCCGGAAGAAAATTTCTTTTTTCCCTGTATCGAACTTATTTTTGTTAATAAAGAAAGCAGAAAAATAACTATAAATAACAGAATGGCAGACACAACCAATGTCATCTTCCAGTTTAAAAAAACTATTACCGTATAAACCATAAGTATGGTGAAGATTTCCAGACATAAGTTTAATAAATGCATAACGGCCCTGCTGATTTCACGGGTTTCCCCGGTAATTGCCTGCATTAATACCGCGGAATTTTTTTGCGCGTAAACTTTATAGGGGACAGATAAAGTTAATTTGAATAATTTTAAGGAAAAATATTTAAACAGGCTGATAGAGTAGCGGTTGGTAAAATATGTAAGGACAACCGAATACACTCCGCGAAAAAAATAAAAGATGATGATGCAGATTCCTGTTGTTATTATAAACTTTTCCGCGCTGGCAAATCCAAGAAAATCAAACGCTTTTTTATACCAGCCGGATTCAAGCAATGCGGGATCTGAAACAATAGAAATAAAGGGCATGATCGCGGAAATCCCCAGAGTTTCGACAAATGAAAAACCTATTGTAAAAACAAGCATTATGATCAAATATACCTTGTGTTTATGCGTAATTATTCGAAGCAATTTTGAGGTAACAGGTTTTATAAAAGTGATTTTCTCAAACAGCGTCATTGTTTTTCCTGTATTCCAAAAACCAGCGGGCGAATAATTTAAGCCCTTCGTCAATGCAGGTTTCAGGCTCCCATCCAAGGTCCTTCACCGTAGCGTCAATGTCCGCCATTGTTACTTGCACGTCGCCCGGCTGCATTCCCAGAAACACCTTTTCGGCTTTCCGCCCCAAAGAGTTTTCAAGAGAGTCGATAAAATCTGTTAACTTTACCGGCCTGTTATTTCCGAGGTTGTAAAGTACAAAGGGGGCAGATGATCGTGAAGGTGTCGGCGTATGCGCGTCAAACTGCGCGTCCCCTGACGGAATGTGTTTAATAGCGGCAGCTATCCCTTCCGTAACATCGTCAATATAAGTAAAATCGCGTAACATATTGCCGTTATTGTAAACTTCTATGGGCTTATTCTCAAAAATCGCGCACGCGAATTTAAAATAGGCCATGTCAGGCCGTCCCCAGGGGCCGTATACCGTAAAAAAGCGCAGGCCCGTTACGGGAATATTGAAAAGGCGGGAATAGGTATGAGCCATAAGTTCATTTGATCTTTTAGTAGCGGCATACAGGCTGACAGGATGATCGGCAGTATCGTTAACTGAAAAAGGAACCTTTTCATTTAATCCGTACACAGAAGAGCTTGAAGCGTAAACAAGATGTTTTATTGCGTGTAACCTGCACGCTTCAAGAATATTTATAAAACCGCTGATATTGCTGTCAATATAAGCGTAGGGATTTTCAAGGCTGTAGCGTACTCCCGCCTGAGCCGCGAGGTTGCACACACAGTCAAATCTTTCTTCAGAAAAAAGATAGAACAGTTTTTCCCGATCCGTTAAATCAATCTTGATAAAACAATAGCCGGGAAGGGAAGAACTGCGTATTTTTTCACCGTAAAGAATTTCTTCCCGCTTTATACCCGAATTGGACAGGCGCGCGTATTTTAAATTTACATCGTAATAGTCGTTTATACTGTCTATGCCCGTAACGGAGTGCCCGAGAGAAACGAGTTTTTTGACAAGATGAAAGCCTATAAATCCGGCTGTTCCCGTTACGAGTATTTTCACTTACAGCCAATTCCGAAATAATTAAGGCCCGCCTCTGTTACTTCCTGCGGCTTGTAGATATTTCTCAAATCAAAAAAATTAAAAGATGCAAGCAGTTCTTTAACCTTGTAAAGATCAATATTCCTGAATTGATTCCATTCAGTAACAATTACAAGAGCGTCCGCTCCGCAAACGGCGTCGTATTCATCTTTGGCGAAATAAACGGATTCTTTTATCGCCTCAAGACGCCAGAGCGCTTCCTTCATCGCGGCGGGATCGTAGACGCGCAGTTTAGCGCCAAGGCAGGCAAGATACTCGCAGATGGAGATAGCGGGCGATTCGCGCATATCGTCCGTATTGGGCTTGAAGGCAAGTCCGAGTATGCAGATTGTTTTTTCTTTAAGACTGCCAAGAACAGTCTCAATTTTTTTCGCGGCGCGCAGCTTTTGTTTTTCATTTGCCTCAATAGCCGCTTCCACAATGTTTTGAATCTCGCCGTGATCCCTGCCGGTTTTCGCGAGGGCCTTCGTGTCTTTCGGGAAACAGGAGCCGCCGTAACCGGGGCCGGGATGTAAAAATTTGGGACTTATTCTTCCGTCCTTGCCCATCGCTTTGGAAACTGCTCTAACGTCCGCGCCTGTTTTTTCACAGAGGTTGGCGATTTCATTGATGAAGGTAATTTTTACCGCCAAAAAAGCGTTAGACGCATACTTGATCATTTCCGCCGATTCAAGGTTGGTTTCTACAAAGGGAGTTTCGTTAAGAAAAAGGGAACGATACACGTCCTTCATGATGCTTCTTGCGCGTCCGCTTTCGCTTCCGATAACAACGCGGTCGGGGTGGGTAAAATCGTAAACAGCCGATCCCTCACGCAGGAATTCCGGATTTGAAACTACGTCGAATTCAACGTTGACATTTCGCCTGTCAATTTCCTCCTTAACCCATCCGTAAACTTTTCTTCCGGTTCCTACCGGAACCGTGCTCTTATCAACTATAACCGTGTACTTGTCAATTAATTTTCCGATTTGCCGCGCCGCCTGTTCAACATAAACAAGGTCGGCGTTCCCGTCGTCGGCGGGAGGAGTGCCCACAGCGATAAAAACAACGCCGCTTTCTTTAAGCGACGCGGCCAAATCAGTGGTAAAGGAAAGCCTGCCGCATTTCGCGTTACGTTCGACAACAGCGTCAAGGCC
>JGI24698J34947_10000129_pt1 | contig 27611 bp, 28 predicted proteins | sample TergutMp193P3_FD_34947 | JGI IMG/M metagenome (IMG submission 34947) | reverse complement strand
CCCCCACTTTCGAGTCGGTGTGGGCGGCTTTAATGGAAAATCGGGAGCAGTTGAAGGAAACTGCTCAGATTGTTAAGGAAGTAGGCGAAAAGCAAAAGGAAACTGCTCTGCAGTTGGAAAAAACAGATCGAATGTTGACAAAACACGCAAAAAACGCCAATAAAAGACTTGGGGCATTAACCAATCTTTTCGGCGATATGACAGAAGCCATGGTCGCGCCAAAAATCTGCAAAAAATTTAATGAGCTTGGATTTAGTTTTCTCAGAGCAAATCCAAATCCCAGATTTAATGACGAGGTTAATGACATCTCTTTTGAAGTTGACATTATGCTGGAAAACAGCGACAAGGCAATGCTGATTGAAGTAAAAACCAAACTTACCGATGAACGTATAGATAAACATATCCTCAGACTTGAAAAAATGCGTAAATACGCCGATTTACACGGCGATAAACGCATATTCCTGGGGGCGGTCGCAGGTATTGTGGTAACTGATGAAATAAGGAAGTATGCGTTAGATCAAGGTTTTTATTTTATTGAATACGCCGGAGAAACTTTTTACATTACTCTGCCAAAAGACAAGCCGAAAGAATGGTAAATGGAGTAAGTAACGCGCCGGCGCCTGTCACCGAATTTGCGAGTAGTTTCTCCGTGTGAAACTCCGTGCCTTCCCAGCAAAGCCAAATTACGGTTATTTCCCCCGATAGCCGGAACAGGTCACAAGGGGGTTGAAAAAAGGCGGCCAACAGTGTAAAATAAAGGAATTCTTAAGGTGGAATAAAAAAAATGATGAATAAAAACCTTCTACTTGAGATCTCGGCTTTGAAACTGGGCGAAAACTTTAATAATCTGAATGATGACCAGATGAAGCAGTATGAGGAAGTGTTGGTCTCATTTATGGAGAATTTTCCATTCAACGAAAAGAAAATAAAGGCCGCTCTGGAAGAGAAAGACAAAAAAAACCTTATGGTATACCTTGAAGCACTTTGCGCGGCGCTGAAAAAAATACAAGCCGTCGATCTTGCCTCAGAAGGCCGTGAGTTCCTCAATTTATTGAAAGACATGGACTGGGAAAACGAGAGGATCGAAGCCTTCATCTCAGTCTTTTTGGTAACAGTAGCCATGCTAACCATAGATTTGCATATGGCGAAATATCTGGAAGAGAACACCCACGCAATATATATCAGGAAGAAAAATGAAAACGTGACCGCCAAGGGCCATAAGACCATATTGGCGGTGGATGACACGGCGATTTCCCTTACCCTGCTAAAAAGGTGCCTGGAGGGAGAGCCCTGTAAATTGGTCTGTGTAAATTCAACCGACAGCGCGCTGCAGTATCTCGAGAACAACGACCCGGATCTGTTTATCCTGGACATTGAAATGCCCAAGATGAACGGATACGAACTCGCCAAAAAAATCAGGAAAGACGGACATGAAGCCCCTATCATTTTCCTTACAAACTACTCCTCAAAGGAATACGTGACGAAAGCCATGCAGGCGGGGGCATCGGATTTCATCGCGAAACCGATCTACAAAGAGATGTTAACCGAAAAAATAAGTAAATACCTGTAGGCACAAAACGCCTGTGGTTTTTTCTTTTCGTGGTCAAAAATAACATGCTCTCCACTCCCCTATTCCCTTACTCCCCTATTCCCGTATAATTAAACCATGAACATACTGATAATCGGCGGGGCCGGGTATATTGGCAGCCACGTGGCCAGGGAGTTTCTTGACCAGGGGCACAGGGTGACGGTTTTCGACAACCTTTCGAGCGGGCTCAGGGAGAACCTTTTCCCCGAGGCGCGGTTTGTCCACGGTACGATACTGGATTACCCGGCGCTCCTGGCAGTGTGCCGCCTTTCGTTCGACGCGGTGGTTCATCTCGCGGCGTTCAAAGCCGTCGGTGAGTCAATGGCAATGCCGGAGAAGTATTCCCTCAACAATATCGGCGGGACAATCAACATCCTCAACGCCATGTCCGAAACCGGTATAAAGCACATCGTTTTTTCATCCAGCGCGTCGGTCTATGGCACGCCTCAATACGTACCGCTGGACGAGAAACATCCCATCAATCCGGAAAGTTATTACGCCTTCACCAAGTCTGAAATTGAGCGCATCATGGGCTGGTACGACAAGATCAAGCGAATGCGCTTCGCGAGTCTTCGCTATTTCAACGCCGCCGGCTACGATGTAAAGGGCAGAATAAGCGGCATGGAACGAAACCCCGAGAACCTTATTCCGGTAATTATGGAAGCTGCCGTCGGCATGCGAAAGGAGCTTTCGATTTTCGGGAACGACTACGAGACGAAGGACGGCACCTGTATCCGCGATTATATCCACGTGAGCGACCTCGCGGCCGGCCACGTCGCGGCGCTGAACTTCATCTACAACAAAGACTCGAGCCTTACCGTCAACATGGGAAGCGAAACAGGCGCAAGCGTGCTGGAAATCCTCGATGCGGCGCGGCGCGTCACCGGACGCCCCATTCCCTCGGTCATAGTGGGGCGCAGGGCCGGCGACCCCGCTGTCAGCACGGCTTCGGCAAAACTCGCGCGGGAAAAACTGGGCTGGAAACCGGGACACTCCGCCATCGAGACCATAATCAGCAGTACGTGGGAAGTTTATTCGCGAAGCGGAATAAGAGCGTAAAAAAAGGAGACAGCCATGAAAGAGAAAATTTTCGCGTTTATCGACAATTCAGCCGCCCTGGCGCTGGAACTGGAGACTGAGCTATGCAAACGCCCCGCGATTTCGCCCGAATCAGGGGGCGAGGGGGAACTGGATAAATGCGAATTCCTCGAAAGCTGGCTGAAGGTGCAAGGCATAACGCAACTTGAGCGTTACGACGCCCCGGACGCGCGCGCCAAAGGCGGCGTCCGCCCCAGCCTCGTGGCGACCATCCCCGGCAAAGACGACAGCTCGCGCTTCTGGATCATGAGCCACATCGACGTGGTGCCGCCGGGAGAGGCCTCCCTCTGGAAGAGCGACCCGTGGAAGCTCGTCGTGGACGAGGGCGGCAAGAAGATCACCGGCCGGGGCGTTGAAGACAACCAGCAGGGGATGACTTCTTCGGTAATCGCCGCCCTCGCGCTTGTGAAGCAGGGGATTGCGCCTACAAGAACGGTGAAACTCCTCTTTGCGGCTGACGAGGAAAATGGGAGCGTCTACGGCATAAGGTGGATTATTGCGAATCACCCCGGCCTCTTCCGCAAAAGCGATCTCGTCCTCATCCCCGACTCCGGCAACGAAAAGGGAAGCGAGATTGAAATCGCGGAAAAAAGCCACGTGTGGGTCAAGTTCACCACCAGGGGCTTACAGACCCACGCCGCCAGCCCTGACCAGGGCGCCAACGCCTATCTTGCCGGCGCGGACCTCACGGTGCGCCTGCACTACGGGCTCTCGGAAAAGTTCTCCGAGCGCGACCCCCTCTTCACGCCTGACTACTCAACTTTCCAGCCGACCAAAAAAGAACCCAACGTTCCCAACATCAACACCGTCCCCGGCGAGGACGTTTTCTACTACGACATGCGCGTTCTCCCCCGGCACCCGGTTGACGAGGTGTTCAGGGAAATAGACCGCATCAAAGCCGAAGTCGAAAAGAAGCACGGCGTGACCATCACTTACGACATCGGTCAGCGCAACGAATCCCCTCCAACCTCGCCGGATTCACCGCTTGTAAAGTTCCTCTCGAAAAACGTGGAAGAGGTTTACAAGGTCAAAACCGTAAACGTCGGCATCGGCGGCGGAACTTTCGCGGCATTTTTACGGAAAGAGGGTATAGACAGCGCGGTGTGGGCGCGCATATCGCACACAGCCCACCAACCCAACGAATACGCCCTGCTGGACAATATTCTGGGAGACGCCAAAGTCATGGCGCTGATGATGGTTAGTTGAAAGAAAGAAATGTCAATATCACCAAACCAAATTATCCCCCTTGAGCGGGAAAAATGGCAGGGTTATTGCCTGAAATTCCACTATATAGCGCATAACTATTATGATGCAGGAATTGATCGCTCGAATGAAGGTTTCCATGTGTCCTTTGTCAAAAAAGCGTTTGACACTCCTTATGAGAAAATGCCGGATGATTTCGACAAATTGTTTCAACCGTGGTGGGATGAAGTTGAAGCATGGGGTATTGTAATAAACAAGCGTTTGATAGCCGTTATCGAAACCGCAGTGGAAATCTGGAGCAACCGGCTTCGCGTTACCGAGTTTTGGGTAGACGACGCCTATCGCCGCCAGGGACTCGGTACGGCATTGATGGATGTCGCCATGCGGCGCGCAAAAAACGAAAAACGCCGTGTGTTAATGCTGGAGACACAGTCCTGTAACGAAGGGGCGATTGCCTTTTACCTTTCTTATGGATTTTCACTTATAGGTTTCGATATCTGCGCGTATAAAAACAATGATATAAAGCGCAAGGAAGTACGCATGGAAATGGGGATTTTTTTGGGAACATAACAACGAAATATCAGAAGATTTTGGGCGAGCCTCAAGCCGTCTTATTTCAGATAATCCAGCGCCATTTCCGCGTACAGCTTTGCGAGTAACGTCAGCTCCGGTATCGAGACACGTTCGTTGTACCCGTGCCCATTATCCCAGGTCGGTCCCAGCCATGTAACCGGCATGACACCGCTGAACGCCACCGCGTCACCCGGCGCGCAGCAGCCGCATTTTTCCATTGTGCGGCCAAAAACCTTCTCGTAATTACGCGCGGCAAGCCTGTAGAGCTCGCTGTCCATGTCCACACACATGGGAGGGCTTTGGATCATGTCCACCTCGAAGGATATATCGAATGCAGGATCATCCTGTTTACACTTGCCGGCAAGACACTGCAGCTCCTTGAGAATTCCTTCCGGTGTCTGAGTGGGAAGAAAGCGAATATCAAAAACGGCGGTACAAAGCTCGGGTATGGTGTTCTGCTTTTCACCCGCCTGGATCATGTTGACTTCAAAAACCGGCTTGTCAGTGTACATCCCGTCTTCGATTCCAAGATGCTCCGCCTTTTGATAAACCATCCAGTCATCGACGCAGCGCGCCCTGTTGGCAAACTCGATCATGTGATGGATCGCGTTAACAGGAGAGCTGTAACTTCCGTCGGGCAGTTTTTCGTTGAACAGGGCGGTATGACCGGATACTCCTTTTGTAATCGCTTTGACCCAGAGGATACCCCTGGAATTAATCGTAAATTTCCAATTGGACGCTTCCGGTATGTAACACATATCCGCCTTAAGAAGTTCAGGGTGGTTTTTCATCAACCACACCGAACCATTGACACTGCCGGTTTCGTGCCCCGTGACAAATGAAACCGCAAGTTCGCCGGAAAACTGTCCGCGATTGGCGGAAAGGTATTTTACAACGCTCAGGATCATGGCGATCTGCCCTGCCATATCGCAGGCGCCCCTGCCATAACAGTAGCCGTCCTCGTATATTCCACCAAATGGATCATGCTTCCACAACTGCGGATTGCCGATCGGGACAGTGTCTAAATGCGCGTTATACATCAAAGTTTTACTTGAGGTTCCATTTCCGCACAGCCGCCCGATGATATTGGGATAATGCTCCTTGCCTTCAATAACCACCCTGAGGTCCAACTCCTCCATCAGCCCCTGAAGGTAGCGGATACCAGGCCAGTAATCATTGTCTTTGCCCGGATGATTTACCGTATCAATGCGAATCAAATTCTGTGTAACATCAAGCAAATAGTTTTGATCGATTACGATATCATTCACGATATGCCGGCGGTGAGACTTGAACTCACACAAGGTTGCCCTCGGTAGATTTTGAGTCTACTGCGTCTGCCATTCCGCCACGCCGGCCAAAGGTGAATATACTATACCCAAAACACGTCTTTAATACAAGAGTTTCGCTATTCCCCTATGATCCTCACCAGTACCCGCTTGCGGCGCTGGCCGTCGATTAAAACGTGTACGCCAAAGAAATCTTGAGAAAATTGTTATCCTTGTATTGCCCTAGCTGTCCCTCCGAATCGCCGGCGAAGAAACCGCCAGATAACGCGAACCGGAGATCATCTTTGGTCCAGATAAGCGCGGGCATGACAGCAAAATCCTTGTCTTCCAGTCCGCAGACCGCCGCAGCCCGCAGCTCAAGTTCATCACGGAGAAACTTCTTTGAAAGCGCCGCAGTAAGCCTTGTCGCTGTTAATGACTGGCCGCCTTCTATGTCGAAATTTCCGCTCATGAAGTTATCACTGCCGAGTTTATCGTGGAACAGACGCAAACTTTCATTCACCTGAAGATTCAGATTGACGCCTAAAAGATCACGATCAAAACCCAAAGACCACGCTATTGAAGGATTATACACAGAGCCATCATCGCCGTCAAAATCGCCGGTGAGATTCGCCGCAAGTTCGGCGCGGATATTAAAGCCGAACAGCACTTGCGCGTAATCAAGCCCGAGCTGGTGATAGGGGTTATACAAAAGACCAACCTGAGGCAGCGGGCTGGGAGGACTGAAAGTGAATCCCACCGATGGCTGTGCTAGCCGTCCGTAGTAATACTGCGCGCCAAGGTCCGCGCTGCCAAGGGTAGTGGTAAACCTGAGACCGGCTTGCGCATAGTCAAGCGTGGTTGTGTCCGGCTCAGTCACCGTCACCGGTATCGGCGGATTCGTCAGCATATCCATCTGCGAAAACGCCCACCTTCCCGTCCTGGGAAGCTGGTGCGGCATGAACCAGGGAACAAACACGCCTTCGATCTTCGAAAAATCCCCGAACCGGTATGAAGCGCTAACAAGGGGCCGTGCGATTTTCACGCTCATCAGGCTGACGTTATCCGCCATTTCCGTGAACACCTGCGAATAATCAAGCGGATTAATCACATCAAGCGGGCCGAAACTATCGGCCTTGCCCCAGGTGAGCTTCCGCAGTCCCGCTGTAACATCAAGATTACCGAAGTAAGCGCGTACATACGCTTCGTCGATACTGACAGGTGAAGAAGACGGACTGAGATTAAGATTGATTATGCCCTCGACAAGAGATACTCCCGCGGAGAAGTTGAGTTTCCCCGAGAAAATATCGCCCAGCCGTGTGTGATCCAGCCCATCGGAAAAATCTTCGATGTACCCTGTCATGGACGCGGACACTTCACCGCCGACGGAAACAACCAGGGAACTGTTCATGCCGGCTGAACTGCCGAAATCATCATCGCCAAAACCAAAACCGAAATCCTGAGCTGAAAGTGATACGGCTGCTATTGCTGTAATCAACAGAAAAAATACTTTCCGTTTCATCGCGCTCTCCCTGTTTCAAGATAAGCCGTGGTGAAAACCGATTCCGGAATCGGATCGTCGTATCTGACGATTTCGATATAGATGGTTGTTGAAGTCCCCGCCCCAACCGTGGATATTTTTGTCTGCATCGGCGTTACGCGTCCCTGTATATCCCTGAAGTCGGACATTTCCATCAGCTTTATCACCTCCCCGCGGCGGTTGTACATTTCGGCTTTGTAGATACGGAAATTGCTTTTATCTATCCACGATATATTTTTTGAATACTGATAGGAGCTGTCTTTCGGGATCGATTCAATAACATAACAGGGATTGCCGTTCAACGTTTCCTCCCGCAGTAATGTATGGGTATCAAGGGAAGCGTCCCTGTCAATAAGCGAAATATCGTCATACGAAAAATCGGTGCCCATAAAACTGCCGCTGCTTTCTGACGCCGCAATCCGGCGCACCCTGCCAAGGCTCGGCAAGTAAATCCATTGCTCTGACCCCCCGGATGCATTATCCATAGTCAGAAACCTTGTACCGGCCACATTGGCGGGACTTTGGAAGACAATCACCGCGCGGCTTCCGTTGGGGCCGTCCTTCGAGTACTGGTCAATAACACGCTCGGTTGTGCTTCCGTTTCTCGCGGTTATCACAAGGCGGGAACGGGTGGACATCGTATCCATTTGAAGCCGGTCCCTCGCAGACTTCATTATGGAAGCCGCATCCTGAGCGTACAGAAAAGCCACGCTTAATAGCAGCATTGCCAATACGGAAATTCGTTTCATGGTTAACTCTCCTTATAAATAAATTTTGGTTTAATCAGGGTAAGCAAGGCCGGTATTACCGTCAGGCTTATCAAAGCGGTTATCACCATACATAACGCGATAAGTATACCCAGATCCGCGACGATTAGGAACCGGGAAAACGCAAGCACCGCGAACCCCAGACCAACGGACAGGGCATTGATGAGAATGGCTTTGCCGCAGCCGAGGAAAGTCCTGCGAAGGAAATCCTGTTTCTCGATACGGTACTCCCGCTTGAAGAATTCGATAAAGTGAAGCGTATAATCAATGCCAATTCCCACCGTAAGGCTTCCCATCAGCGCGGTCCCGATGTTGAGTTTAATTCCCAGGAAACCCATTATCGCAAAATTGCACAGGATTGCCAATGTCAACGTCACCGCGCCGACGACTCCGGCAAACAGCGATTTATTTGACACCGCGACGATGATAAATACCATAAGGACGGAAAGGGCGATTGATATTATCGACGAGTTCACGATTAAATCCGTAATCGCTCCTTCTATCGTCGCGTAGCCGCCAATCACCACGCGGACGTTTTTGGGAAAGTTCACTGCAATGTAAGCGTTAATCTTGTCGATAATTGCCTGGCTGTCGTTGTTCCCGATTGTGCGAAGCTGTATCATTGTTCTAATCGCAGTCGGTTCCATGGGATCGTTGGAATACCCCGTATTATCGTCACCGGAAAGCAGGACCAAATAGTTGGAAATCAAGCGCTGAAGTTCTTCAGGCGTGTTTTTTCCGTAGCGGCCAGGGTCGGACGGAATTTCATAATAAGCCATGCCTTCATAATTCGTAAGGCGTTTCAGTTCCCGAACCAAATCGCCACCGCTTAAGTTCGGAGATTTTCCGGCGGCGCTGTCGAGCAGCCCGATTAAATCCGCCGTGCTGTATCGCGCCAGATCATTATAATTTTCCTGTCCTGGCGCTTCCACGGCAAAATCATCAGTATAATCAAAATCGCTAAAGCCGAAATCATCAGTGTCGCCAAAACCAAAATCACTAAAACCGAAATCACCGAAACCAAAACTGTCTGATTCTGTATATAGTGCCGTCGGCCGTAACCCCCCAGGGGACTCACCGACATTAAAAACCTGATTGATCCGCTTGATAATATCCGTAAAACCGACAACCTTGCCCACCTCAGGAAGCTTATCGAGGAACACAGAAAGATTGTCTACAGCCTGTAATACATCGGGGTGAAGCAGTTCTTCCGTGGTGTCCGCTTCAACAACAAGATTTAATTCCTTTGAGCCGCCGAAAAATTCCCGGACAAAATGATCGGACCGGCTTATGCCGGTATCCCTATGAAACCATTCAACCATCACATTATCAACAACGACTTTTGAAAGGCCGTATACCGAGACACCCGCGACCAAAACCGCAATCACAAGTACAAGGATTTTTTTCTGTTCGATACCGAGGCAGATACCGGTTAAAATATCGCTGAATCGGTCTTCGCCCGTTTTTTCGCTCCGCCTGAGTTTCAGCGTCCGGGGGCCGCGGATCAGGAGCATCGCCGGGATAAACGTTACAGCCACGACAAAAGCGGCAATCACCCCAACACTCGCGCAAAACCCGAATTCCTGAATCGGAACAATCGGCGTAAAACAAAACGAAACAAAACCGGCCAATGTCGTGAGGGCCGCCAAAAATACCGGTTTAAAGAGCTTCCTGACAAGCTCAAAAACGAGTTCGCGGTGTTCGTCAACCGGCAGTGTTTTATTCCTGGTGTCTTCCGCGTAATGGGTAACCACATGGATGCCGTAGGCGCTTCCAACCGCAAGGAGAATAACCGGCAGTATCGTAGTAAGGATAGAAAGTTTTATCCCAATCATCGCCGCTGTCCCGACAGTCCAGATAACCGCGATGACCACCGTCAAAAGCGGCAGGGCAACAAAGGTAAGACGCCTGAAAGAAAAGAACAGCACGCCAAGCAGCACAACGATTATAAGGGGGATCAATAAAAGGTTATCCGCAATCATTGAATCATTGATGGTCGCGCTTATAACCGTCATACCGGTGACGTAAGTTTCCGCCATCCCCTGAAACATTTCCCGCGTCAATTCCTGAATCTTTACAAGGCTCCGGGTTACTTCCGGTTTGGTAGAATCTTCCGTCGTCACATCCAGCGTGATAAGAATCTGCGTGGCTGTAAGGTCTTCGGAAACAAGGGCGTCACGGAACAAATCCCAGGACGCGATACGCCTTCGCAGTTCGGTTATCTCCCCTTCGGTACCGGCAAAATTAACCGGCACCAAATCATCAACTATGATACTCTCACTGTCGCCGGTTATATACTGCGTGGACATGATTGAATTAATGCTTTTAACGAATTCGACATCTTCTACCGCTTGCGCATACTCACGTATCCGGGCAAGAAAATCCTTTTCAAAAACAGTTTGATAGGGCCGTTCAAGTCCGACAAGAATGATAACCTGACCGCCAAAGGTTTCGTCAATGTAATCCGAGATGAGGCGGGCCTGGTTTTTTTCCGGTAAAAAGCGCATATTATTATTATCTATTTCCACCCGGAAAATCTGGAGCCCCATAAAAACAGTGATTGCCGCGATAACAGCGATTACCAAAACCGGTCGCTTAAACAGCTTATTCATATCTTGACTTTTATCACATAACAATATACATTGAGAACAGAAAGCAACACACAGTTCGATTGAATATGTAGTGAATACTACACAACAGTGTGTGTTTGTTCGATTCCGTACACTTTTTGCGTAAATGTTAAGGGGTTTGCATGGAACAGAAGGAAAACAGGAAAATCCGTTATACCAAAAAGGTAATTCGGGACAGCCTTATGGAGTTAATGAAAAGCAAGCCCATCCTGAGTGTCTCAATCAAGGACATCTGCGAACTTGCCGACATAAGCCGTTCAACTTTTTACTCTCACTATAAGGACCAGTACGACCTGCTCCGTCAAATAGAAGAAGAAACTCTTTCATATTTTGAGAATATGCTGGACAGCTATAAAGACAAGCACAGCAAAACTGAAACTACCCAGATGCTTGAAGAAATGCTTACCTATATCGCCAATAACCACAATTCCATTCAGGTATTGTTAAGCGAAAACGGCGACCTGGCTTTTCAGAAAAAACTGTTCCAGCATTTCACCAACCATAACCTTGTAACTAACTATTTTTACGACAAGCAGCAGGACGATGAGGCAAGGAACTATTTTTCCGTTTTTCTGGTACATGGTTCCATCGGTTTGGTTCAGCACTGGCTCAAAAACAACATGTCCATTCCCATCCCGCAACTGGCAAAAATGCTGCGCAGATGGGCTGAATGAGTGAAAAAGGTGACAGTCACCTTTGCGTTACAATTTTTTCCGTTATTGAAATTGCTTCCGAAATCACACTTTCAGGATAACCTTCTATTTCCAGCAGCCTGATAGCGTTGCGGTTTTTTAACTTTCCCTGTTTTATCAAATAATCAAAATAAAGCTGATTTTGTTCTATTTGTTCGCAAAAGTGGTACAGATCGTATTCTACGGCAAGCAGATCGGCAAGTTCGATGTCGTGTGTTGAAACAAACACCATATTGCCATTTACCGCAAGCGCCGACAATACCGCTTTACTTGCTGCGATGCGTTCGAGCGTATTTGTTCCTTTGTATATTTCGTCAAGAATAAAAAGGTCATATCCGCTTTGATTTGTTTTTTCCAGCATATCTTTAATAACCATTACTTCCTTCATGTAAAAGCTTTGTGATTCCAGTAAATTATCGTGTAAATTAATTGCCGAATGTATCTTCATACGCCGCCCGCTGAAACTTCGGGCAAAACACATATCAAGAGCATTGGCGCATAACATATTAAGCGCTATTGTCCGGATAAAGGTGGTTTTACCCGACATATTTGAACCGGTAAGTAAAATTGATTTACCGCCGGTGTTGAGCGTGTTGGGTACACAATGTTCAATGAGTGGATGATATATGTCTGTCGTTTGCAAACCTTCCTCTGTCCATTGCGGTTTGCAATACCAGGGAAAATCTTCACGCATACGCACAACCGACTGTAACATATCTATGTGTCCCACATACTCGAAAATCGCTTCAATATCCGCCTCTTTTTCTTCCAACAGCCGAAATGAACGGTAAAGAATGTTTGGCTCTACCAGGAAAAAAATACTTACCAATTCTTTGACCGTTAAAAATAAAATAGCCATATCGTTTTCTATTTTGTCATCATACTTGAAATATGACAGGAAACCAACAAGCGGTTGAATTGACTGCAAATGTTTTTTTATATCGGGATGAATTGCATTAAAAGGCGTTTCAGAAGATAATTTTCTCGCAATAAATACTAATTTGAAAAATTGAGGAACAGAATGCAGGTAAGATGACAGTGTTATTCTGTTACGATAATGAAGTATCATGTTAATGATAAAGAAACCTGCCGCGAAAATAATCCAGATTTCTTTTGAAAAAAAGACAAAAACCGCAATGAACAATAACGGCATTAATTGCAGTATTTTTATGACCTTTCCCATTACAGGGGACAGCACAGGGTAGGTATCATGAAACAATGAACAGATATAGTAGGCGTTCTCATGCGCCAGTTTAGAAAGAAGTTTTTGGCAGCGCCCAACTGTTTCTTTGTGGTTTTTGAGATATTGGAGAATATTGTCGCTTCCTGCCATTTCGGGTTCGAGGGGAATACGCCTCAATCGGTCGTACATATATTGCTGCCCCACGCACGAATATGTTTTGTTTATACGAAAGAAAAAATCATCTAAATTCAAATCTGTACAAGTCTGTTCTGTCAATACCTGAAAGACATGGTTTATATCATTGTTTTTAAAATACCACTTTATTTTAACAAGGTCAAAATCAGGTGATACGGGTTTCTTTTTGAGGAAACTGAACAATATTCTAATTTGGTTCATATAATCCATTATATAACATAAACAAAAAATTATGATTTAGTCAACTTCAAATAATTTATTTTATACTGTAACAAATAATTCCATGAATACTATGTATAATCGTAAAAAATATTGATATTACTATATATGCGGTAAAATGATAGGGTATATTTATGAATAATTTATTTCCCATTAATCCAATACCAATTAGCCATAAAATCGATGTCCAATATGGGGCTAATAAAACAATATAATTATTATTAAATGAAATTGCGGGGATTTTTATTACTATAAAATATGAAAAGAAATAAATTAGGACTCCAATAATATATACAATAAGTCCTGCTTTCCCAATTTTGTCATCCAGTTTTATTGTCATTATTACAGAAAATGCTATTGTTATTATTCTCGCGATAGTTTCGATTGTAACTATTGGGTGGTTTATATTTTTTAAGTAAAATTCAGGGAGATATTTCGTAACTATAATGTTGAAAATAATAATTGGTATAAAAAACCAAAAGCAATTATTTTTATAGTTATTAACAAATTCAATTATGCTCATATTTGTATACCTGCGGCTATTCCAACAGCGTTTATCGACGGATTTCTGTCTCTTCCGTAAACATCATTATTTGAAGTATGGAACCATAATACTTTTGCAAATAATTTTGTGGTGTTTTCTATATTGTATTCAATACCACCGCCAAAATGCCAACCGCCGTTTACATTAGTCCCATTTCCGGGAAATTCTTTAGTGTATGTTACAAGACTCATAATACCTTCAAGAAATATACGGGTTTTTTTCAATGCGGGGGTATATATTCTCATGCTTCCATTAAGACCAAGCCCCAAAACAGGCTGACGGGGATTACCAGGTTTATCAAATGCAAATAGGCCGCTTAAACCTACACTAAAATCCAGAATATTGTATTCTGGTGTAATGTATGGAAAATTAGAGATAAAGTCATAACCAGCCTCTATTATGCCAATATCTTCTTCCCAAAAGGAGTTAAAATTACCAATAGTTACCCTATGACCAAAATATGAAGGTTTATCTTCCTGTGAATCTAAAGCCGAATTACACAAGCACAAAAATATTATTATTCCAATATAATTTTTTGCCAATCAAAAACCTCCTTTTTCCAATACCCAATATTAAGCATTTATTTAAATAATGTCAATACTTCAATTCCTCAACTATTTCAAGGCATATTTCACATGATTCTTTTTATATGCCGTTTCCGCCGCCTTTTATATTTTTAAATAACTTTATTTCATAATATATTGCCACTAATGCCAATAACACAAATATTCCTGCCTTCGTTATTGTAGCTTCAATGGGTAATTCTATTCCCGCCCTGTTTTGAAATACTGTTTGAAATACCACCATTATTCCAACCAATGACAGCATATTCAAAATTATTCCCAACAATATATATCCAATATTATTATTCTTCCCAAAATTGTATAAGCAAATAAAAATTAGGGGTGATATTATTGCTATATCCAATACATATGTTATTTGAGTTGTATATATTTCTATGGATTCAAGTGATTTTTTGTTTATCAACGATACAATTATATCCGGCAGCCATGCAACAAATAAAGATATTCCGCAAAAAACAAGGAATATCTTCAATCTATTGGTATCAATTTTTGCTGATATTTTTATGGAATAAGTTTTCAGAAATCCATAGCCGAGTATTGACGCGTATAAAGTACATGAAAATAATGCTAAATAAACTAAATGTAATACATTATAAATAACACCCATTGAATAACTTACAGAATAATACAGAAAATATGCAATCATTGCCGTTAAAAACAATTTTGTTTTTACTGTACTATTTTTTATATCCATTATTAGAGCTAAAACCATTAACGGTAATGCCATAAACAATGCCGTAAAATCAGTTCCCTTGAAAGTATAAGCCATAAAGTATGAATCATTTTTATATATGCCGCTTCCATATATTTTTACGGTATCCCCATATTGATTTACAAAATCAAATGGCTGTCCGTCAGTTTTGTAAAACAAGCCAAAACCGCTTGTGATTATTACCAGAAAAATAATGAGAACTACAAGGACATGGAATACTCTACTGTAACGCATTTTTCACCACCTTTAATCTAGTGCCGCGATATATACCAAAAAATACAAGAAGTTTTTCCAGCGTTTTACAGGTAACATTTAATTCTTTTTCTGTAATTGCAAAAAACAATAAAGCAATTGCTTCTGCACCTTTCTTTTCGTTGTCGACGAAATAGTCATACGTTTTTTTTGATATGGATACATTCAAGGCTCTCGCATCCGTCTTTGATTTTTTTATTTTGAGGTATTTTTTTCCGTGAAGGTGTTCAAGCATTTTTTTTGTATTTTGCCTTGATGTTCCCGTAAATTCCGAGATTTCATTTATAGTAGGATTTTTGTTTTCCATTTTTGAAATCATCATGAGCAAAAACCACTGTTTTAAGGTCAAGTCCGGAATAATACTATCTCCCCAAACCTGCATTTTATTGGAAAGAAGCAGGATACTTCCGAAAATATATTCTTCTGCTGCGATTCTACCCATAATTTATCCCTCTCAAATAGGCAACCTATTACATATAATATATGCAATAAGTTGCATTCTGTCAAGTGGAAATTTGGAAAATAACTTTATTTTTTATTATGATTATCTTATACCAAAATACCTGTCGGACTATTTGTATAAAGACGTTTTGGCAGCAATGTTTTTCCATAACAACGAAACAGACAAGAGTAATACGCCCAGTCCAAAAAGCCAATACTTTTCGTTTATGCTGTCTCTTGCCAATGAAAACATATACATGTTTTTGAGCCTGATTCCCAACGCGAAGTTTAATAAGTAGTAAGCGAAAGCCGCAAGATACCCAATGACAATATTATTTGTAATGGCATGAAAAGCAAAGCCAATGGCGCCAAGACAAAGCGCAGTTGCAAATGTACCCATTATGAATTTTACCGTTTCAAACTCGCACTGCAAAAACCGCATAACCGCTGCCATTATGGCAATGCAGAACATCATAAACAGCAGTGATATAACGAGCCGCAGGAATATCGTTAAGATGTGTTCCGTCCGCTTTGATTGTACAAGTTCAGCAATATTTTTATCCTGCTCCGGCATGAAAAGCGGAGTCAGCAAAATTATGCCTATTAGTGAGATAAAGCGTTCCAAAATAAAACTTGAGCCGTAGCTGTCAAGGTAACGCACTCCGAACATAAACGGAGTTAACAAGCACAAAACAACGGCAAGCGCGAAGTTCGCCATCAATATTAGCTTGAATTGAAATTTAGTGATTACGAACAGTTTTTCTGAAACCATTAAATACATATAGCCTGCCTCTCCTTTTCAAATCAAACAGTAATACAGTAACGAAAATCAAGACGAGCGAAATTGCCGTGTACGAAAGCCTGTTAGTTATTAATGCGCTTACATTTTCCCGCATCAATCGTAAATTACCAAGCGAATTGTGACGAATGGCTATATCAATGCCGTACCGCCCACCCTCAAGAAAATTTGCAGATGTAAATATCCCAAAAAGACTCCAAACAAGCTGTAATAAAATCGCTATCGGGGTATCGGTGAGCGTGGTGAAAAGACAGGCAACCGCCGTTGCGGTGAGTACAGTTGGCATAAGCCAGACCGCTATATATTTTGCAAACGCAAAATAATCCACGCTCATACTGTGCTGCGCCGCAAATGCCGATAGCTGAACGGTTGGCACGAGAGATAATAATACAACCGGCAGGATTGTCATACATACCAACGCGAAATATCGTGTTAAAACAATACCTGCCGATGATTTTTTGCGTGTATAAATCAGCTCATTCATTTTTGCCCGTCTATCACGAAGCAGGAAAGAAACTGGAACGAAAACCGAAAACAAGGCAAGTGTAATACCCATATAGTCGCAGAAAAGCCTTGCGTATGCCCCTGTGATTTTATCCTTATTCACAAAATCGTTATATTCGGCAAGTTTTTCTTCATAAGTAATCGCGGCTGAACCGTATGATTTCAGGGATGATGTTCCAAAGTGTGAATTGCCGCCAATCATTTTGTCTATACGCTCCATATTTCCCTTGAACTCATCATAACCGGCAACAACGTGTATAACGTCCGCAAAATCAATGTCGTTAAGAACAATCGTATTAACGCGTGACATTGTTTTTTCTTTGCGGCGGGCAAGTAGCTCATCGGCAGATAAACCGGTCATGCGTATCAGTAAATCGTTAATTTCGGCAAGCTGTTTTTCGCTGAGTTTTATGCTTCTATAAAATCCCGTTGAATAGCTTGCAAATCCGTTTTCAGCGTATTCCCCAACAAGCCGCGCTATGGCGTTTGGCATGACTTGTTCTGGGATTTCCGCGTTTCGGTATCCATAGTTTTCCTGTCCGGGGATGGGCATAATAAACGGGTTGCTGGATAGTTCTTTTCCTGGTTCTGCTTCAAGGGTTTCATATTGCCGTATATCATCCCCTGCGGTGTTTCCAAACTGCGTTGCATAAAATAAAACCACAACCGCGACAAATGCAAAATATATAATGCTTTTCGATATAGCTTTGCACTCCTTAAAAAACATTACTCGCGCCCTCCCATCAGCTTCATATACGCGTCTTCAAGATTGGATTCATTTCCAATGAAAGCCGCCAAAAGACCGCTGAATATTATCTCGCCATTATCAAGAACAGCGATTTTCTCACAGGTTTTTTCAACGTCCTCTACAATGTGGGTTGACAAGATCACGATTCGATTTTCCGCTATCTCGCGTAACATATTTCGAAAACGCACACGTTCCTCAGGGTCAAGCCCCGCGGTCGGTTCGTCAACGATTAGTATTACCGGGTTGTGAAGTATGGCTTGCGCTATGCCAAGCCTGCGCTTCATACCGCCCGATAACGCTTTTACCCTTACCTTATAACAATCATCAAGATTTACCCTTTTTAACAGCACGGGGATTCTCTCTTGCCTTGTCTTATTAGACAATTCGGAAAGCACACCTAAATAATCCATAGCTTCATATACACTCATGTTCGGGTACATGGAAAACTCTTGTGGCAGATAGCCGACAAGTTTTCTTATCTCTTTGGCATTGCCAATATCAAATCCGCATACGCTGACATTCCCATTGCTTTTACTTAGAATGGTCGCAAGGATTCGCATAAGTGTTGTTTTACCCGCGCCATTCCTCCCCAAAAGCCCAAACATACCCGTTTCTATATGAAGTGAGACGCCACATAACGCCCGCTTTTCTCCAAAATTTTTTGAAAGATTCTCAATAACAATTTCAGTTTTCATCAACGACCACCCCCTGTAACTTTGAATAAAATGCCCTTTCGGTAAGAAACGCGGCGGAGAAAAGCAAAGCCGCAACAGCGTAAATAATTTCGGGATTGTCTTTTACAAGAAAGGCAATCAAACTTCCCGCGGCTAACAACGCAATAATAATTCCATAAGCGAAAACTTCTCTTATAAAGAGCCGCTTGTTTAATTCATGTGTCATAAGTTTTTGTCTTGCTTCTGATTCTTGTGTTTCAATCTCAGACCACATTGCGGTCAAAAACTCCTGCTCACTTTTCATCGCCGAACACCTCCAGATACTGACCTTTCAGTTTCTTCCTCGCTCTAAAAATCAACATTTTAACTTGCGGCATTGTTTTTTTCATAATCTGTGCAATTTCGCCATAGCTTACGCCCTCAACGGCGTATAGATACAGGGCGGTTTTGTAATCATTTCTCAAATTGCTCATCAGTTCAAATATGATTTTTTCTCTCTCACTTTGAAAAAACGCTTCTTCTGTTGGACGGCTCGAAATTTCGGCAATGCTGTTTATATCAATGGCTGTCCGTATTTTACTCCTTCTAAAATAGTCAATACACTTGTTCCGAATCGCCCGGAAAAGAAATGTCTTAAATTCGTAAACGGGTTGATAACTTTCGCGTTTGACATATAAGTTTACGAAAACATCCTGTACAATATCTTCAGCAGCGAATAAATCAAATAGAAAGCTGTAAGCAAACGAAATTGCGGAAACGCGGTGCTTTATCACGATTGCATTATAGGCTTCTTTATCGCCATTTTTGACAAGTTCCATCAGGAAATTATCGTCCTGCAGATTCTTCACCTCAACTTTCTATTATATTTTCACGCACGATGGAACAAAAAGTTACACCTAAATTCTCATTTTCGCATATTATTTTTCACATTTACCATACAAAATACCTCTGCTTTTTTCATTGAAAACCACAGGATAAGGAAGAGGAGAGACCGTCCAAATGGGTTGGTTCAGTCCTCAGACCTGTTCCGGCTATAATTTTGCTGCGAAGATACAAAAAACCGCTTGACAATACAGCGAATATACCTTAACCTATAATTGAGTCAATACTCAGTGAGGAGACACTCAGTAATGAACCGAAAGGAACAAAGAGAAAAACGGCGGGAGGAAATACTGCTTGCCGCTCTGGATTTATTCATCCGCAAGGGTTACGCGGCCACAAGGACCCTGGATATTTCCCAGGCGGTGGGTGTGAGCGAGGGCTTATTGTTCCACCACTTTAAAACCAAGGAAAAGATGTATGAAGCATTGATACGGCAAGGCGTCAAAGGGCCTCAGTCAATTATGTCCATTCCGGCGGCTGACCCTATCGCTTTTTTTGAACAAGCGGCGGTTTTTATTCTAAACGCCATCAAAACCCAGCCCGCTTTCTCGAAGATGTTTGTCCTGATGAATCAGGCGTTGCATTCCGAGGCGGCATCCCCGGTTGTTAAAGAGCTTTTGAAGCAAATGGACATTTTTACCCAAAGTATTCCGCTTATAAAAGCGGGGCAGGAAAATAAAACCATAAGGGACGGCGATCCCGCCGCGTTATCCATCGCCTTCTGGTCTGCCATTGACGGTATTGCGGTTATTATGGCTTTGTCACCTAACACTCCGTGCCCTGAGCCGGAATGGGTAATGGATATTTTAAGAAGGAAAAAGGAAAACTTTGATATCAATTAAAGAAGGTATTATATGAAAAAAAACAGAAAATCATCTTTCGTGAGATTATTAACCACGGTTACTTTGCTCATGATAGTTTTCACGACTGTTTCCCTGTCGTTGATATTTTTTTACAACCTTAGAAAAACCATCACCGAATCTACCGAGCTTAACATGAGAACAAGCATGGCCCATTCACGGGATATGGTTATTTCCGCGATTATGGAACATGAGGACCTTACAAAGTACGCGGCTATGGGCATCGTGTATCTTTCCAATGAGGACGTTGCCGGTTTTCTGCGCGATATAGCGGGAAAAGTTACGAATTGTCTGGATTTATATTACACCAACAACCTCGTCTGGAATCAGGCGGGAGGTTTTGCGGCTTTTGCCGGCGGATGGATNCCNGATGATGATTGGGATAATACCCGGCGCGACTGGTTTATCGACGCGAAGAACGCCCGGGGGCAGATCGCGTTTTCCGAACCGTATGTTGACGCGGAAACCGGTGAGATTATCGTTACCCTTTCAATGACGGTTTTTGACGGCAACGGAGGGGACCTCGGGGTAATAGCCGATGATGTTACGATTAACGATCTGCAAGACATGATCAATGGGACGCGCGCTTATCCCAAACAGGAGATTTTTATCATCAACGCGGACGGGCTGTACATCACCCATGAGGATACCCGCGCGGTCATGGAAAAGGATTTCTTTGCGGAATCGGGACTGGAACAATACCGGCAGAGTGTACTGCGCTCCGATGATTTTTTTATGATGGATCAGACGAATGTTATTTATGCTTCGGCCATACCTCATACCGGCTGGGTACTGGTAACGGTAGTTCCGGCTTCAGTGATCTTTGCTGAATACAATAATTTCATTCTGCGTCTCGTCTTAATCAGCCTTGCGATATTGGTGTGTGTTGGTGTTTTTTCATCTTTATTAACACGTCGTATGCTCAGTGCCCCTCTTACAGGGCTGATGCGAATATCGGACGCTTTGGCGGCTTTGGATTTCACCGTGAACATTAACCAATTCAGAACTGATGAAATCGGAGACATACAACGCGCCATGATAAAAATAAGGGACAGTTTGAAAGCGGCGATGGAAAAGCTCAATAAAAATTTACAGAAGATAACCGGCGACAGCGCGCGGCTCAACGCGGTTATTACGGAATCCTCAAGCTCGCTGGAAGTAATAACCGGCAACATGGAAAAAATGAAACTTGACGCCGAATCGCAGACGGCATCCGTCAGGGAAACATCCGGCGCAATCGACAAGATCGTCGGCTCCATTGACTCGCTGAACGAGGCAGTCTACGCGCAGGCGACGCACATCACCCAGTCATCGGCGGCTATCGAACAGATGGTCGCCCACATCGACGCAATCCGTCAGGTCGCGGGTAATGCGGGAAAAACCGCCGACACGATAAGCGAATCTTCCAGCTCGGGACAGACCAAACTGCTTAAACTTGTCGATGAAATAAACGCCATACACCAGCAGTCTGCGATGCTGCAAAACGCCAATAAGACAATCGCGGACATCGCGGCGAAGACGAATCTCCTTGCCATGAACGCCGCCATTGAAGCCGCCCACGCCGGGGAAGCGGGCAGGGGTTTCGCCGTGGTCGCTTCCGAAATCCGCAAACTCGCGGAACTGTCGGCCAGTGAGTCAAACGGGATTTCTTCGGAAATAAACAAGATAGAACAGCGCATAACGCAGATAACCGCAGTCTCATCCGACACGGTAAAGTCGATGGAAACGATGTTCACGGAGATAAAGGCGCTCGATCAATCCTTCGGCGTGATGAACAACGCGGTGGAAGAACAATCCGCCGGCGGCGGCCAGATACTGAGCGCGTTGAAGGCGTTACAGGATATTACCGGCAAGGTGAAAGAAGGAACAGATAACATACAGCATCAGAGCGGCGCGATTCAGCAAGCAGCGGATAAGCTGGAGAGCATCTCCCAGAGAGTAGCGCAGCAGGCAATTGAGGTGAACGTCGCCAGCGGGAAGATCACCACCCACCTTGAAAACGCCAAAGAACTAGCGTACACAGAGTGATGGGAGTATTCAGGATAGTATTGTTTTACGGCTTCTTTGCCAGCGTCGCAAAATAGCTTGGGGCATATTTCTTTATCCGCCCGCGATTATCATAGTCCTCATAGAGGTCCAAAAGCGTAAAACCCGCTTTTAACTGGCCGCTAATTTGTTCTTCCAATGAGTGACTGAACTGAATCCCTTCGTCATTGTCCACTGCCTTTTTATACAGATCGTCATTTTTCAACGGATTATACGGCAATTTGTTTGTTATTATGAGTGGTTTATCGTCCTCCTCATCAATCAGGTAGTTAAGGCCGTTGTCCATTCCGGCCAGCAATAGACCGCCCTTCTTTAGCACCCTGAAGCACTCGTTCCAGACATGGTACACGTCCTCGATATAACAATTTGAAACCGGGTGAAAAATAATGTCAAAACAGCAATCGTCAAAAGGAAACCTTTTCGTCATATCCGCTTTCACAATCGCAATATCGTATCTTTCACGCGCCGCGACCATCATCTCGCTCTCAAGCTGTCTGTCCGAATAATCCAGCACCGTGCAAACCGCCCCCAGCGCCGCAAAAACCGGCATCTGTTGGCCGCCGCCCGCGGCAAGGCCGAGAATCGTTATGTTTTTCAGCTCCGGGAACCATTCCTTTGGAACGGGCTTAATCGGTGTAAGCACAACACTCCATTCACCTTTTTGGGCCTTTACGTAATCCTCATGCAAAATTGGAATGCCCCATTCCCATTTCTTCTCCACCCAGAGATCGATTGTCTTCGCGTTTATATCTGTATAATTTTTTGTAACTGTATGATTTTTCATACCTGTACACCTTTTCATACGCGTACACTTTTTCATAACAATTGCTATTAATGCTCCATTTCCGCCAAAAAAGTATCCAGAGCTTCTTTTGTTCCGAAACTCCCCTGAAAGAACGAGGGGCTGCCCCCACCGCGGCCGCCCTGCGCTTCAAATGCGTTTTTGATTAAAGAACGCAGATCGAAACCTTTGGCGGAACAAAAAGCGACGAACTTGCGATCCTGCTCTGAAGCAAGGATAAACGCCGCTTGGCTTTTCTTTTGAACGATTTTAGCAATATTCTGCACTTCATCAATGCTCTCTTCGACATAAGATTCGATGATAGAAATCGGAAGATTAACGCCAACTTCGTTGGCGACATCCGCCGGTTTCGCGTTACTCCCGGCTTTCCGGATCAAGGCCTCGGCTTTTTCCTGTATGATTTTTTCTTCCAAGAATTTTAGCCGCTTTTCGGTTTGGGCTGTTTTGTCGATAAAATCAAGAACCCCCTTGCCAATCTCGCCTAACGGTACGCTGAGGGCGTGGGAAACGACGGCGGCGTTCTGCCTGAGATGACGGCTTTCCAGCAAAAGACGCCGCCCGGCGCTAAAGCTGACGCGAGTCATGCCCTTGTACTTCTCCGCCCCGTGTATGCGAAACAGGCCAATCTCCCCTGTTCTCTTAACGTGAGTTCCGCAGCAGGCGATAATGTCGCAGCCCTCAATTTCCACCACACGAATCACCTCTTCCCCCATGGGAGGAACTTTACGCAGGGGAAAAGAGCCGATGTCTTCAGGCGGGCAGAGGTGGACAGTCACGGGACGATTTTCCTCGATTACGTTGGCGACAGCTTCTTCCACGGTGACAAGAAACTCATCGCTCATCTCCGGAGTATCCACATCGATAGTGTAGGTCTCGTCGCCCAGGTGCATGGAAACCGTAGGCGCACCAATCATGCTGATAATGGTTCCCGAAAGGATGTGCTGGCCCGAGTGGAGGGCCGTATAGTCACGGCGGCGGCGCAGGTCCAGAAGACACTCCGCCTTTCCCGGCTTGAGTTTCACGGCGTTAGCGGCGGCAACCAGATGGGAGATTTCCCCGTCATTGTCCCGCACATCCAAAAGAGCGACGCCATCTATCGTTCCCCGGTCCGCGGGCTGGCCGCCCCCGTCAGGGTAGAAAATCGACTTGTCAAGAACGATTGCCGTTTTGCCCTCCCCGGAGGGACGGAGTTCCAGAATCTCAGCCTCAAACGGCGCGGCGGAAACGTAGTTATAATAGACCTTTTCTGTTTTATTCATTTCAATAAAATACTAACAGTTTGTGGAAGAATTGTACAGAATTGGGTATACTCCTGTCATGCGGAACAGATTGACCGACGAACTTGCGGTGGCCGGGCTGAACGCGGTAATCGCAGTCGCGGAAAACCACCCCGAGCAGATTAACCGGCTTTTCCTCAGGGAAGAAAGGCTTGCCTCGTTTACCAAAATCTGCAAGAACCTGGCGGAACGGAAGCGGCCCTACAAGCTCTGCGACGACGAGGAACTTGAGCGGATATGCAAAACGCCCCATCATCAGGGGGTGGTAGCGATGATCCTCCTGCCCGCGCTTGAGCCCCTCAGCCGGGAAGACCTGGAGGAATGGGCGCAGGAAGGGCGCACGGGCTTCGTGCTTCATTCGGTGGGGAACGATCTCAACCTGGGCGCGGTGGTGCGATCCGCCGCTTTTTTCGACGTGAAGTACATCGTCATTTCCGAGAAGGACGCCGAGGCCAAACTCACGACCGCCGCCTACCGCGTCGCCGAGGGCGGCATGGAGCACGTAACAGTCAGGAGCGTGGGGAACACCGCCGCCTTCCTTCGCGACGCTTCCAGTGCCCTAATCACAATCGGCGCCGACGTAAGGGCCCGCCAGAGAATCGGCGACCTGCCGCGCATCGTCCAGGAACAGAAGGGGCGCGCCGGCATCGCGGTGGTTTTGGGCAACGAGGAAACCGGCCTCCCCGGCGAAGTAAAAGACGCCTGCTCCGTCCTTGTCCGCATCCCCGGCACCGGCCTCGTCGAGAGCCTCAACCTGGCGCAAGCCGCCACCTTATTCATGCAGAAGATTTTCGAGTTATAAAAAAAGCCGCTTACTGGGCGATACTAGATTTGAACTAGTGACTTCTACCGTGTGAAGGTAGCACTCTCCCACTGAGTTAATCGCCCATCAGTAGTCCGTGGTCAAAAAGGAATTTTACCATTTCAACCGGGAATGTGTCAACACGGAAGAAGACCTCGCACGGAGGCGCAGAGACACGGAGGAAAGCTCATGCAAAGACGCCAAGACGCAAAGGGATTGAAAAAGGGTGACAGTCACTGTTTAATATAGGGAGGATTAAATGAAACGTTTAACAAAAATATACGATAACAAATACTTCATTGAGGCAGAAAATATTCAAAAGGAACAAAATGGCTATACAGGAGACGCGGTAGAATATCTGGGCGAACTGGAAAATGTGTATGAAGAATTTGAGTCAAGGCTTGAAAAAATAGAAACCGAAATGGAAAAATACAAAGCTTCAGGAAAACAGAAAAGCATAATTTTCAGGGAATTAATGGGTAAAAAGGTAATGACTAAAAGTGTACTGGATGTTTTTAGGGAAAAATGCAAATACCTGAAAACATAGGAGGAAGTAATGATAACTATCGAAGATCGTAAAAAACGTTGGTGTGATTTTTATGCCGGAGCTATAAGAACGATTATCTATATTGACATTAATGATGGCGAGACTGAAACTGTATTACCTTCTCCTGATACCAAGGATAAATTTATTACCCGGACCGTAAACAGGTATCATAAATTAATGGATCACATTGAGTGGCTTGATGATGACAGAATTCCCTATATTTCAGCCATAGCCCCCATGGGAACCGCTACTTTTGCTCATGCTTTCGGATCACCTGTAGCTTATCCTGAGAATACCAGTCCTTTCGCCCTCCCACTGATTTTTTCCGCCGTGGAACTTGCGAAAATAAAAAAACCACAACTGGAAAATTCCAATTTAATGGAAATTATCGAATACGGGTATAAACTCCGGAAAGAGGTCCCCGGAGCATTAATGAAGCTTCCTGATATCCAGAGTCCATTGGATATAGCGGCCATGATTTGGGATAAAACAGATTTTTTCATGGCTCTCTATGAAGAACCTAACGCGGTAAAAGATTTGATAGGAATGACTTCATCTTTATTGACAGAATTTCTGGAACTTTGGTTCAAGGCGTTTGGGAACGAGTTTATCGCGCATTATCCTGATTATTATATGCCGTTTGGCATTACCCTTTCAGAAGATGAGATCGGTTCCATTAGCACAGAACATTTTTGGGAATTTTCCATGCCTGAACTAGTTAATTTATCTGTACATTTTGGGGGACGAATTGGTATTCATTGCTGCGCGAATGCCAAACATCAATGGGGGCTGCTCAAGTCTATTCCGGGACTTGTAATGCTCAACCTTGTTCAACCCGATGATGTACTCAGGGAGGCATCTTCTTTTTTCCGGGATGGCCCCTGTCAAATGTTTAGTTCCGATAAAGCATACGATTTTGGGGCAAAAGTAGTATTGTACGGCAATAATCCTACAAAGACAGAAGCTTTATCTACTTTGATTGAATTGAGGAAATATTCAGAGGAATTTAAAATGATATAGATAACAGGTATATAAAAACAGATTTTTACCACGAACGGAAGAATTTCGCACGGAAGTAATCAATAAAAACATTACAAATGTAATATCCGGCAAGGCAAGATACAGCCCTGCGCAGTATATGGGGCATGAGGATATTCAAGAACACATGGTTCACCCGCTTTGCCGATAAAGAAGGCATTACGGACGGCGAACTGAGAGAACTGGTAAACTTGCTTGAAGCTGGCCAGCCCGACGCAGACCTCGGCGGTGGTGTGTATAAAATGCGCCTTGCCCGTCCCGGCGAAGGCAAGTCGGGCGGCTACCGCGTAATCGTGTTTTTCAAGAGCGAGGAGCGCACGTTCTATGAGTATTGCTTTGCAAAGGCGGATAGGGATAATATAAGTAAAAAGGAGTTGAGGAGATTAAAGAAAAAAGCTAAAATCAATCTTACATTCACTGATGTGCAAATAAGTGAACATTTGAGAAAAAGAACCTTAATAGAGGTTTTATAGGAGCTGAGGACATGAAAAAATGCTATAGCGAACTTCTTGAAGCACTATACGAGGAATATCTGCTTGAATTTGAACATGGGCTGATTTCAGAAGCCGAACTGAGGGAATTTGAAGCGGATGCTTGCATCAACGAAGAAGAAACGCCTCAGAAAGAAAAGCCCCTGGAAACTGTAACGCACTGAATCATTTACTTTTTTTGCCATTTTTGATACTGTAGAACAATGGATTCCAACTATTCTGAGCAAAATATCACCGTCCTTAAGGGGCTGGAAGCGGTACGCAAGCGCCCCGGCATGTATATCGGGACGACGGGCATCGACGGCCTTCATCATCTGGTGTTTGAGGTGGTCGATAATTCCGTGGACGAGGCCATGCAGGGCTTTTGCAGCGAGATCCTTGTGGTGCTTGAGGGGAACGACGTGGTGCGGGTGGAGGACAACGGGCGGGGGATTCCGGTGGGGATTCATTTGGACGAGGGGGTCAGCGCGCTTGAGCTGGTGATGACGCGCCTTCACGCGGGGGGCAAATTCGACAAGAAGGCGTACAAGGTTTCGGGGGGGCTGCACGGCGTAGGCGTGTCGGTGGTGAACGCGCTGTCCCAGTGGTGCGAGGTGTTTGTCCACCTTGGCGGCAAGGTTCACACGCAGAGTTACAAGACCGGAATCGCCGACGG
>JGI24698J34947_10000128_pt1 | contig 27620 bp, 3 predicted proteins | sample TergutMp193P3_FD_34947 | JGI IMG/M metagenome (IMG submission 34947) | reverse complement strand
CCCCCCGCGACCGGCAGGCACAAGAGCGACCAGCCGTAACCGTCCGTGACACCCCCCGCCGCCCCCCCGCCAGAATGAGCGAAATCCTCCCAAAGCTCCAAAAAAATTCAAAAAATTTAGGTTGAATTTACTAACTTTCGTATATATAATATATGTGGGTAGTTGTATTCTGTCACAGGTCTGTCTATTTCCCAGGGGGTAAGGTATGTTTTTTTTACGTTTGAAAAGGATACTCGTTTTTTCGGTAGTCGCGGCAGGGACTTATTTCTTTATCCTCTCGTGTGACAACCCCAACAACCCCTTTAGCGCAAACCTGGGAAGCAAAGTCGACGTTGAACCGCCGATTGTAGAAAAAATTGTCCCGGTATCGGGCGCCTACCTCAAGGGCGTTGCGACCTTTACCGGTCAAGCGAAGGCGTTCCGCGAAGTGCGCAATGTCGAAGTCAGAATTTATAACCCCGATGAAAGCTCGGATAAACCGTTTCTGTTGGACTGGACTCCCCTGGAGAATGTGACCGGCGATAAAAGGAACGAAAGGCAGTGGTCGTACAAACTGGATACGCTGAACGCTTTTAGCCATATCGAAAAAGACATAGAAGGCAATGACATTGATGTACCGGGGCTGGACGACGGCTTCCTAAAAATCCAATTCCGCGCAAACGATTCGAATCCTGATTGGGGAGGAAGAAACGAAACCCTAGAACTGGTGTACATTATCAAAAACAAACCCTCGGTAGTAAAGATGACGGCGCCGGACAACTCGCGGCTGGTAACGACCACGGGCGAAGTCAACCTGGATCAGCCGGCCACAATCGGAACAAACTCTGACCTTTTGGGAAACATCATCGACCGGCGCGGTATAAAACCCGGTTACCCCCAGATTAAATTCTGGCCGCACGATCAGTATGGCGACAAAGAACCTGCCGACGATGATCCTAATTGGGGATGGGCGCAGCTTTTCTTGTCCAGCATAGACGATGCGGAAATAGGGGAAGGCTTCTACGCGGATCGCGCCGGGCAAAAAGTGGTAAACGCCGCCAACTTTGTGCTGAGGCTTTCCAAATACACGATAGATCCCGTAACGCGGCAAATAAAATACGACCGTTCCTCCGGCGACTTCCAGCCGCTGGAAACAGGGTTGTACCGTTTCAGAATAAAGACCTACGAAACGTTCTTTAACGACGACGTAAACTCCAACAAGTATATGTTCCCCATTCCGGTACCGGAGGGACAGGAAGAAACGCGCGGCGACTATCCGGCGCTGAACAGTCCGGCGTATGCGGTGTCGCTGGTAACCACCGGGGTGCGCCCCAATGTTGAATTGAACAACGAAGACCTCAACAAGACCGACGCGGAACTGAAGGCAATGGAACCGCATCAGTATATAACGGAGCCAACGGCGAAGAAGATATTGGTAAGAGAGCCCGACCCGGCTGCGGACGCGCTCATAGACTTCCGGCTGCGGGTAATGGCCGCGCATCCCGACGGAATCGAGCGGGCGATACTCCAGTGGGAGCATACAGGCGCGACATTCCGCACCGGCTATCTGAAGTGGGAAGATATTGGTACGAGCGGATACGTGAATAACAAGGACGACACGACCAGGGCGGAGGAAGGACACAAGGGTGTATATAAAGATGCCGCCCTCCCGCTGGAGGGAACGATATTCCAGTTCACGGCAATAAACGGCATGAAGGACGCCGGCGGCAACGTTATCTTTACCAGCAGCACGGAACCGTACACGCTCAAAGTCCTCGCTTTTTCTAAAAACAATGAAACGTGGACGGAGCAAAAGTACACCTTGTACCTGGACGCGGTTGGCCCCGAAGTGGCTCTCCGCTCGGTAAGGGGAGCGTTCTCCGGCCCCGAGGGAAGCGCGCAATCGCAAGCAGGCGGCACGGTCAATGACAGCCACTATACGGTAAACGGCAACATACAAGTGTCGGTAGTCAGTTCCGCGAACATGGGGCTGATGACGACTAACCGGGACGGCAATGCGGTCTACCCGGTCGTCAAGTGGATAGTGGAAGAGGACAAAACCGGCTACCTGACCGCCGACGACACCATCCTCGCCCGTATTAAAAAGTTCCGCGCGAACCCCGGCAAAAGGGGTACAGGCGCCGCCGATGACTTCCTTCAATTCTTTAATGGAATAGATACCACTGCCAAGAGCGGGTGGGTCAGAACGCCCGTGAGCAATACCGACCCCAACTGGGAAGTAGTGGAAGACGAAACGAGCAACATCCGGCTGAATGTAAGTCAATTCCAGCCGGGCAGCGCCCCCCAATACGTATGGTTATACGTCATTGCCCAGGACAGCGTGTACAACCTGGGTTACACGGCGCAGAAGTTGTACGTAGACGAAGACAGCGACAAGCCCCTGCTGTCCATAGCGGGTCTGTATGACGAGCAAACCGACACTAACGTAAACCTGGGAACCGAACTGGCCCCGAACTACCTGAAAATTGACGCTAAAGAAAAATTGAGCATTACCCTTACCGCCGCTGATGAGCCGGCGCGGGAAAAGGTAAACGTACTGAACCGCTCGCAGGGCATCGACCTGAACTTCTCTGACGACGACGGCATATTGCCGTCGGAGATAACGATAACGCTGGTTAGCCACAACATCAATAAAACCGTGATAATTACCGGCGACAAGCTGGTGGGTAATAATACCGTACTGCGGGAATGGACCGGCATACTGTCCCAGGAGTTAATGGCGAGGGCGTTATACGACAATCCGGCAACGGATGCGGACGAATCGCCGGGCTACCTTCCCGACGGCGTGTATACGATAACGATTAACGTCAAGGATCATAGCCAATCCAAGGTAAAGCTGAACAAGGCGGACGAATATCCGGCGTCGGTGGCTACCGGGCGGACTATTCACTTTGCCGTGAACTCCCTTGCGCCCATAATTACCATTACCAATCCGGAATTCAACAATTCCATGCAGAAAGGGGGAGATATAACCGTCACGGGAACGGTCCAAAGCCGTTTCTCGATACAAAAAATGGTGATTAGTTTTGATCCCGACGTCATATCCGGCGCTGCGGGGAGCCAGGCGGTGCCATTAACCCTGCCCGCCGTTACGCCTAACACGAACGGCGATTATGTCTATAGCTGGTCACGAACGGTTGATTTAACCAATACCTCCGCAACTTCTATCGAGCGGAGATTTTATCTGACAGCCTGGGACGATCTGGGCGAATCGAGCAATGTAGACCGGAGAATGGAGATAGACAATACGCCTCCCACGGTTGGTTTATACTTGTTTAACTTTGGGCGGCTCGATATGGACAACGGCTGGAACAGGGTAAACGGCAAAGTGCCCATAGAAGTCGAAGCCTATGACGCGTACGGCATTGGGCCGGAAAGAGCGGCCAGCTATGTAATGCAGCCGAACGACGAAGTTTATATAAGATGGTTTGTCCAGCCTTACGGCAGTACGGCTCCCAATCCCACGGGTTGGGCGGACATTAACTCATACCCCGAACTCCCCAGCACCGACAGCAGAACCGGACTCTTTAAGTGGGGACACATCAGGAACGGACGCTACTGGGCATTTATTGACACCAGGGGATTAACCGAAGGGTTTGAGTACGACGTGTACGTTATCGCGCAGGATAAAGCGGGCCTTTTCAGCGCGACCCCCGCGGCGCCTATGGCTTCCTTCAAGGTGGTACAAAACACCGATAGACCGCGGTTAACGGAAATGAGTCCGGAAAGCAAAGAGGACTCCATTCTGGGCGGAACAGTCGGCCTGAGATTAACCGGCAGTATCGCTGACGACGACGGATTTAACTCCGCCAGACAAAATACTTATGTGGATATCCGATTCCCCACGACGGTGACAACAGATACCACCAATAAAGTCATCAGTGTCATCGCATGGGGCGGATGGACAGCGCTTTCCGGTACGGTCAGTAACGTAACCGGGGAACTGAGCTATGTATTTGACGGCGAAGGCAACCCGTATTTTTCCTCTGACGGCAACAAAGTGTACCAGTTAAGGGTACGAGACGAAGCCGACCGGGGCACGCTCACCCAGGGCAATTACAACCCCGAAGGTAAAAACCCCGATGTAGCCACCGGAATCGCCGGAGCCACCCCCCTCATCAGCCGGCAGCAAATAATTCTGCCGGGTGAAAGCGCCCCGGGCAGCGCCGGCGAAGCCGACCCGGCTTACTGGTATCAATTCAACCTGAAAAATACCACCCCCGAAATTTTCTTTAACAAGTACGACCCTGACCCCACTCATGCCAATTACAGCGCCGCCCGCCCCGTGTATGCCAAACAAAGTGAAATGCATAACGACTTGTATGGCTGGATAACGGAAGTAAATCTGGCGACGGTAGACGTGAGCTACCGCGGCGTCACGACGTCTCTGCCCAGAGCCGGGACTAATACAGACGAGGGTTTCTTCGACGCGGGCTTCGATTCGGTCACCGGAAAACGTACGTATACCTGGATTCTGGATGCAAGCTGGCTCAATGCTTTTAACACGTTAAATACGGACGGACCGTCCAGCGTATCCATACGCGCGACCGACAGCATTGGCAACTATACCATCGCCGAATGGACGTTCAACAAGGATACCACCGGGCCGGAAGTCGCGTTTGACAATATCAGCGATAGCGTCATCAGAGTAGTGTCCGGCAGCAGCAGTATCAGAACGCTTACCACGACCGGCAGCGGCACCAATAGCGAAGTGCAAAATAATACCCGTTATTACACCCTTGCCAATCATGGATTGACGGTGGGCGAAACGGTTATGGTGAGCAATACCGCTCGTTATGTGCTATGGGTTGGCTCCGCGACTACCGGCGGCACTGATACCAACAGCTTCAAATTATCCAACAACTATAGTATGAATAACCCCGCGACCAATGTCTGGAGCCCCGCATCCGCGGCTGCCATTACCCTTACGACGACCAACACGGTATTTGTCGCCGGGCGATTCAACGATATTTATTCAGAACTCGGTAACGTCTCCGCCTATCCGGTCGGCACACCCAGCTTTGAATACAAGTTATACCGGGCCGATCTGGCGATTCCCAGCACCTGGACTGCGGTGGCGGTAACAACCCTGGGGACGCTTGACGCGAGCAGGCAATCCGCCACATGGCGCGTTGCCATACCGGGAACCTATGACGATGTGACCAATTACGACGGCCCGTATCATTTCCAGATACGCTTATATGACAACATACTCCGTAACGAGAGGCTCATAGGCGCAGGAAACTACACTGTTCCCGCCGGAACAACCGTTAACGGCGTGATCGGCACGGGCCAGACGATAAATACCGGCGCTCCCCTTGAGTTTGTCGTAGACCGCATGGAACCGCAGATGAAAACCAAAGCGGCGGGTACTCCGGGCATACAGCTTAACGGCGCGTCGAAAACAGCGCTAAGGCTCACCAACGGCGTACTGTCCGAAAACGAGCGGGTATTCAGCGGCGCCGGCGCTAACGGCACTGCTACCGCGGTCTTTACCCTGACCGGTCTGGTATATGAGCATAACCTGAGCAAATTAACCGCCGATGTTAAAAACCGCGCGAACACGGTTCTTACCGCCAAAAGAACGTTGGTCGGCATTGACCGCTGGGCGGGCGCATGGAAACGCGGCGCTGCGGGCAATACAGCCGGAGGAACCTGGTTCAAGGGGATGATAAGCGATGACTCCCAGACCGGTAGTGACTACACCAACGAAATTTCCACACCAACCAGCATCCGCGTTAGACGGGCAACGCAAACCGATCTGACTGAATTACTGGGCTCGGCGACAGCTAACCAGGAACGTTTCTACTATATATGGGAACTGGATGTTACCCAGGATGATTTTTTCCGGCTGTTAAACCATTCCGCAACCGCTAACCCCACCGATGTTACGGTAATCCGCAACGTAACCATAACCGCGAACGATCTGGCGGGCAAGAATTCGGAAGAAGAAGCCTGGCCGTTCTACATCGACAGTATATCGCCCAAGGTATCGTTCTCGAATGTGGGCGATAACGGCAATCTGTATCCAAGCACTAGCGCCGACGCGGGTACGGTTAATACATCTCTTCCCCTTACCAAATGGACACGGCTGGAAGATACTAACATTAGGCTGGAAGGTTCGGTATCAGACCCGAATAAAATACAGAAGATAAGCTACAAGATTGAAAAGTGGAACTACGCCCTCGCTACTCCCGCGTTTGTATACCTCATAGGTGATGCGACAACTGCTCACACTCTTGTTGATAATGCGGCGAGCGCGGCGCAGACTACGCAGGATTGGTACCTGGACTCCACCAACGCGCTGTACGGCAACAGTACATTCGCGTTTGCCGGCGACGGCCTGTACCGGCTTACGATCATGGCGACGGACTGGTCGCTGAGCGGCACCTTTGCCAATGAGGGAAACCCGCCCCCGACGACTGCCTATGTTCGGGAATTCTACGTTGACCGCGCCGATCCCGCCATAAGGTGGGGCGGAAGCGACGGCTCAACGCTGGGTAACTTCTATAAATTTGACTCCAACGGCGAAATAGACCTGAACTGTACCCTTGAAGACCTTAATACTATTGACAACAGAACGGGCGCGCTCAGCGGGCGGCTGTATACATTTGGCAATACTGCCAAAGCTCCCATAGGGACGGTCACCGTTGGCTATACGGTAACCAACGCCACGACGAACCCGGGCCTTGGTAAGCTCACGGTAAAGATAAAAGGCGGCAATGATCAAGCAGCCGCGGCAGCCGCTGTACAAAATGGCAAGTACACGCTGGAACTGACCGTAAAAGATATGTCCGGCCGCCAGGCGGCGGTTGAGCATACCGTCACGTTCTATCTGGATAATCAAAAGCCGAAAGTAACTTTTGACCTGGGTATGCCCGGTTTATCGCCTGGCGTCACAGAGTACACATCAAAAGAAGCCATAGCCGGGCGGGTAACATTCCGCGCTTCCGTTACCAAAGATGACGCCGCCGCAAGCCCCATCAAACGGGTAGCGTACAAGATTGACAATGCCGTTCCCACCGCCCCCGCCACGTTGGATGACGCCGCTCTGGTAAGCGGCACGTGGTTCTTTAATAACGGGACCGCGACGACCACGACTCCTGCTGCCAACTCGGTGCTTTATGCCACGAGCGCGGGAGCGGCTACTTACACGCAGACAGGCGACCGCTTAATGATTATTGACGAAAGCCTGAAATCGGCCACTTTCACGTTATACGACACCCGCCGTTTCAGCACCGTTAAGAACACTACTCCCGCCTCCCCCTTGTTGGGAGCTTCGGGTCAAGCCGCCAACGACATTACGTATAGCGGTATCGAGGCGGCAAATCGCCTGATTCTCGGTAACACTCAATACCGCGATGCCAACGTTAACCAACTGCGCATTCACGTTCTTGCCATTGACGAAGCGGGAAACTACGACATTTACACCTTTAATTACTGGGTTTACCCCGCGGGCGATTACCCCAGCGTTACCATTACCAGCCCCGATCCTGCCGCCGTGGCGATAGATCGCCGGTTAAACGGCACCATCACTATTTCGGGCAAGGCGGACGACAACTACCGCGTTGGGCGCGTCTGGTTCCGCGTACTTAAAGACGGCGGGCCCGCGGCCGGCGACACTGCTCAAGGCATACCCGCAAATTACGAAGCGGCGAGCTTGACCATTCCCAACTGGAATGAAACGACATGGCGTGAAGACACCGGCAATCAGCCCGGAGGAGCCCTTACCCTCGAAGGGAAAAACTTTGGCAGCGGCTGGTACATAGCCAACCGGGGCGGCAACGCCAACCGCAACATAACATGGTGGGCGCAGATCAATACCAAGGGCGAACTTGACCCGACCGGCACCGCCGACAGCCGCGACATTATTATTCAGGTGATGGCGGAAGACACGGCTCAGTTGGACGACCCCGACCAGCATCTCGGCGCGAGACAGGGTTTTGCGAGCAGCAGTGTCGTGACTTTCACTGCTCCTCCTGTTGCGCCTCCTGCCGGTACACGTGAACACGCGCGGGCGCAAGCCACCGTGGTTGTGGGCGCGCCCACATTCGATTCCGAGTTGTTAAAAACCACCGGCTCCACCGAATGGAAGAGCGTCTTGAATTCCGCGGTTAAGGGAACCGACGCTTCTTATCAGGTAACGGTTAAGCACCTGAACGGCGTTGGCGAGATACGCTGGACAAACGCGCCTGCGGGAGTAACGTCAACCGAAAACCTTTTGCCCGCCGTTGGCGAAACCGTAACATGGCATCCGACAACCGGCGCCATTAGAGCAAAAGCCGAGCCCAAGAACCTTATCACCAGTGGAACTCTTGCTGCCGGCACAACATACATGATATGGGAGCCGCCTACCACCAAACCGGCAAATGCCGCTACTAACAACCGGTATGTAATCTTCACCGCAACAGGCTCTGATAGCGCGGCCGGCGGCTCTGTGCTGAGACGCCAGAGTGACCTAACCTACGAATGGCTGGTCACCTTTGAATTTGACACAACAACCCTCGTCAATAACAACCCGGCTAACACTGTCACAAACTATACGAATAGGGCTGACTATTACTTTATAAACCTTCAGGCATTGGACAACTCCAAGGGCGGATTGCTCGCGGGCCGTAAAACCGCCCAAATCCCCATAGACAACCTGGCGCCTAACGGAAGCTACACCCTTAACACTAATGTTGTCGGTACCGGCACCACTTTTGGCGGCATAGCCGACGACGGTACTTCCGAAATCAAGGGCATTGAACGCGTAATACTGTGGTTCACGCGCGACAACGCTCCCATGGTCTGGAACGACAGGGTAGCGACCGGCGACGCCCTCAACTTCAATAACGGCTTAACAGAATTAGGCGCCACGCCAAACGCCACGGTAGCCACAATAGACAAATATACGGTGGCTATACCTTCGTACGTTGTCTTGCCGAGGATACCCGCTGAGGACTACGCCGGCGACAATAACAGCTTTATCGTTATAGACCGCCACGACCCGCTGGGTAATCAGACCCACCACGGCCACAAGCTGGCCATGGGGCTTTCCGACATTGGCAACGACACCACCTGGTATGTGGGGCTGAACAGCCGCGATATGAAATCGGGCCGCGTAATCGCGCACTTTATCGTGTACGACACGGCGGGCAACGGCACCTACAACAACATGAAACTGATGATACTCAACGACGTTCCCAAGATTAGCAAGATAACTCTGGCGACCAACATTCTGGGCGACACCAGCACCGCCCCCGGCAACAAAAACCTGAATACGACGGCGGGCCTGGGCACGGGAGGCGGCAATCGGACATCTTCCAGCGCCGCCGCCAACAGCGCGTTGGATAAAATTAAAGCCGTTATGGGCGGAACGAACCTTCAGGCGGGCATCATCGCGGAACCCATCACCGTTGACACCTCAAAGCCCGGAATCTACAACGTGGTAGTCGATCAAAAGGACTTTATGGTACGCAACGGCCTGTTCGCGGTAAAGGTAGAAACGGACATGGCGGTTAACACCGGCGCCACCCGCAATTACCGCGTTGAGTATGTAAACCCCAACGCCGTGCGGACATTAACCGGCTTTGGCGCCACCGGAACTACGCTTAACGCCGCTTCCACTACCGCCTCACAGGCCGGTATCCGCGCGGGCAAGATGTATATGATTAACCATCCCGGCTATGACGAGGACGCTTACAACGAAACCACCGGCGCGGCCACTCAACTGCGATTCCCCTGGGCCGCTCTGGGCGCGAGCACCAGCGGCGATAATTTTAAGCGGGGAACGGTATTCCTCGCGATGATAGACGGCAGTGAATTGATACCGACAACCACCGCGACGGCAACCACCAACCTTTATGGAACCGGCAATGATAGACCCTCGGTTTGGGAACTGAACGGCACGTACTACACCGGTAACGCCGCCGCCGCCAACCTCCTCACCCGCGGCGGTACCAATCTGTCTACCCAGTTACAATTTACCACTGCCGGCAGAATCGGCACAGACCATACCATTGTCAATAACGACGTTCAGTACGCCGCCAGTGCGGTCAACAGCAGAGCCGCTGAATTTGTATACCGCTCAGACGCTTTCGGCACAGCCGATAACCGCATCAAAGACTTTGTCGCGGACAATGGCACAACCAGGGGCGGCTTCCTGGACGCTCTGGGCCGGCCCAAGCCGTACCCGGCGAATATAGACGCAAATGAAAACGTACCGGCAACGGCGCAGCCGTGGAACGAACATTCGCTGTTTATCATCAGAATCTTTGACGGCGCCGAAGACGCTCTGTTCGGCGACTTTGCCCTGCTCTCGGTGCGGGTGAACAATAACGACGTAACGCCGCCCTACGCGCAGTTGTACGATCTTAACCCCAAAGCGGAAGGGATGGACAAAGCGACTACTCAAGCCGAGGCTCTCAAACCGGAGAGTATAGGCGCTAACCGCACCATGGGCGGCTTGTACAATACCGGCACGGTGAAAGAACCCGCCAAGTCCGGCCACATTGAACCGCGCGGCGTGAATAACGCTGCGCCCGGCACCGCGAATAGAACCGAAGGCTCTACCAGCTTGACTGCCCAGGAAATGGGCGGCGCGGACGGCGTGGGCTCCCTTACCCGCCCCGTAGCCAACACCGGCGCGTACTTTGCCTATGACACCGTTTCGGGCGAGGTTATTGTACGCGGCTACGCCGAGGACAACCAGCGCGTGGCGCGCGTTGACTTGCAGTTCTTCTCCAGCCGCACAAGCGCCCGGTTAAACACCGTTACCATTTTGACGCAGGGAACCAAGTCAAATAACGGCGCACTGCAAGCGGCGAGCGACAGGGTGAATTTTACCGAAGAATTTGATTTGAACCGCCACCGCGTAGAGTGGTCGTATCTGTGGCCCACGGAGGAAATTCCCGGCGGGAACTATATCGTAGGCACCGTCAATGTCCGCGCCATAGCGTATAACGCCAACTCGACGATCAGGACAACGGCGGATAATTCGCCGATTGACACCACCGCGACCCCCAATCAAGCCACGCTTGATGCCGGCGACCGCAGGGTTCACACCAGCGCGCGGATCGCCCTTAACACGCTTACCACCACCGCGCTTCGCAACACCTACAACGATTTTAACCCCGGCTTTGAAAGTACCGGCAATTTCTACCGCTACAACGACATCGTGGTGAACACCCGCCCGTACATTACCGGCTTCCTGCGTAATTCGGGGGGGGAATCCGCCCACAACATCCGCTCCCGCCAGGGCTGGTACATCTTAAGGCGCGGTGAAACGGCGGTAGTTACCGGCTTTAACCTGCGGTACGGAACAGGAAATACAGGAGTTACGGTTCTTACGCTCGGCGGCGCCACTATACAGACCGCGGCATTGCGCACTAATACCGACCGCGACAACTATGTAGTGAACCCGAAGCACAGAGATATTGAGTATGACGCCGCTCCGAATACCACCCGTTACCGGATTATAACCACTGCCGCCAACGGAGACACCGCCGCTACCATACCCGCGACCGCCGTAACCGGCAGCGGTCTGGTAACGCTGACGGTTAACAACCTGCCGGCGGTGAACACCGGCAATGGCGGCGGACTCGCTACCGCCGACAACAATACCGCTACCAATAGCGGCGTCACCAGATGGGTCAACACCGCCGCGCCGGTTCAGCCCCGCGCGATACAACCCTGGAACAAAGAGTACAGCGCCGGCATATCCGGCTCTGAACTGTGGGACGACTTTACGCAGGTGCATATCTGGCAGTCCAATGCTGACACCAGTGACACCAATACCACCAATTACGACCGCAGCAGATTCGTGAAGGGCGATTTTAACATTACCAACCCGTCCATGTCGATAGACCCCGTAACCGGTACGCTGTGGGCAAGCCACCAGGAAGGCGGCAGAAGACCGACATGGACAGGCGGCAACAACAACGGTAACACATACCCCGGCGGCGGAACCTATATCAGCAATAACAATAACCCCACTAACATGCCTTTTGATGATCCGGATCAAAATTTTACGGCTAACAACGGATTAAGGCAGGTCGGCTCCTTCTCCGAACACATGACCTATACCAATATGTTTGTTGACGAAAGTCAGCGTCCCTGGGCGATTGCCAACAGTATTACCAAGTACACCACCGCTGAAAAGTGGACATTCGTGCCGGGTATGTGGTTATGGGGACCGATTATTAATGATCCTACCACTACGGGCGACGCTAATTATAATAACGGCAACCCCCGTGTATCCCATTTCCCCAAAACCTATAATGGCGCGAACGTGACCGGCAATGAAAGAGTTCAGTTCCGGTTGCCCCGGTTTAACAGCACGGCTTATACCGGTTTGTACATGGTCGAGAGCCTGTGGTACAACGGCGGTACTAACTCAAGGTCTATATCCACACCGCAAAGCACGGAACAGTTCCACAACCCGCATATTGTAACGAATAAGGCCGGCACCTACGTCCATGTCAGCTACTACGACAGCAAGGACGGCTCGTTAAAGTACCGTTACAATCAAGTGGGTGATGCCCGAGGGGTAGGCGACGAACAAGCGCCGCGCTTATGGGTCAACCTGGACGGCGGCGCGGACGTAGACGATAACTCCACTTACAACGCAACGATTAACACCGATACCACTGGTAATGAGCCTTATGCGGGCGGCGCCGAGTATACGCGTAGTACGGCATCGACGGCGACGCTTACGGGAACGGGAACCTTCACGCCATCCGATACCAATTCATACATCCGCGAGGTTCTGGTTCAAAACGGCGCCTATGTAACGGCAAACCAAAAAATTTACGCGGTGGGAAATGTGGCGATAGCTGACCCCGTTGCCGGCTATATCACCGCCAATACTGCCGGCTTTATTGTATTGAACTACCGGGCTCCGGTCGCCAGCACCAACGATACGAACAACTGGTCTGCTAATAGCCGACCCGGCGCCAATGCCGCAGTGTTCCGCATTTATCCCGCCACGGGCCCCCGTATCTATACTGCAGGACGCAGCTTTAACAACAACGCCGGCCGCTACAACTCCATTGCCGTAACCAGCAGCGGCAGTCCGGTCATCGCTTACTACGACGAAACCAGCCAGGCACTCAAGATGGCGTACGCCAACGCCACCACTGCGGACTGGCCTACCGCTGCGGGCTGGACAGTACTGTCTCTTGGTACCCCGCGAGGTGTCGGCGCACACGTCAGCCTCCAGGTGGACGACACTACCTACCACATCGCCGCTCAGGACTCGGTCAACAAAAACGTGGTGTACGTCAGCGGTACCGTTGGCTCCACGCCCACTACCGTGCAAATAGTAGACAAGGTGGGCAATGTGGGCAGTTGGTGCAAAATCTCGCTGGACAAGGACGGCAACCCGTGGATCGCCTACATGGATGACGGCTACCGTGGGTCAAAGGACGGGGCAAAAGTCGCGTTCCTTAATAAAACCCGGTTCTACAAGGGCGGCGACGACGCTGCCAACAACCGGGACAGAGACGATAGCAACAAGACCATCTCCGGCTGGGAGGCGATGCACGTGCCGACGCGCTATCGCGTAGAAAACGACGAACTCGGCATGGAGCGTTTCCCCACGAAACGGTTACCGGACGCGACGCGTCCAACCACAACCGGCACTTTTGCCAGTTTCGCCGCGGTAGGCTACCTTGGGGAAGACTACTACCGCATAGCCTACTACGTGGAATAAGGGAGGGCGGAAAAATGAAAGGAACAAACCTTATGAAAACGATTAATGCGGTTAAATTACTGCTCCTCCCTCTCCTCGTTTCTCTTTTTACGTTACTCTCGTGCGAGCAGCCGTTTCGCGCCGGATTGGGTACGGTCGTAGATATACGGCCGCCCACCGTCAGCTTGAGTCAGCCCGGCGCGGGCAACTACATCTACGGAAAAGAGCGCATCTTCCTCGGTACCGCCGAGGACGATTATAAACTGGTCTCGGTCGAGTTAATGGTAACTAACCAGCCGATGGTAAACTACTATAAAGAATACAAGCTGGTGGAACTGGAACTTATTGAACAGAACAAGGGCAACTGGTACGCCGTTATGGATACCACGCAGTTTCCCGACGGCGATCTTAAAATACGGCTTAAAGCCACCGACTCGGCGAATAAAATTGCCGAAACCGACGAAGTTGTTTTCATTATTAAAAACGAACTGCCCGCCATCACGGTCGCCGCGCCCTTTATCGCGCGCGGCCGGGAGCCGGGCGATGTCGGCGGAAATAACCTGAACTACGCCACTTACGACACGCTGCAGCCTTCGCTCAGTTACCCCCGGCAGATGGACAAGGGCAGCGTTATTTCCGGAACCATAAGTTACGAGGAAGATATTTTTACCGGCCCCGTAGACGAGGCGATAGGCCGCTTCCCGCCGCAGATTCGCGTTTGGTCGGTGGGCGACGAAGGTTATGCCCCCAACGTAATACCGACTGTGGAGCAGGTTCCCTGGCACACGCTGACCAGCACCGAGCTGTTCCCCCTCTCCGTGGGCAGCTATCAATTTATCTATCCCGTGCCGGATGAAGCGGGACGTTACTACGGTTTTGAAATTCGGGCGCAGAGCAAAGTTATCCGCGAAACCGGCATTGTTAAATTCCATTATCCGCGCGACTACTGGCCCGATTACATAGGCAGCGGGGACTGGGACGACCCGGCGTCGTCAAAAAATCCCCAATTCTTCACCGAGAACCGTTATGTGTTAATATTTGTCCGCGTACCGCGGGAGTTCCCGGTAATTGATTTATATAAACTGGAAGATATAACCGGTAAGGACGGATGGGACGTTGACCGCTACAAGGACATTGAGGGTCTGAGCGACAACGTGGCGCACCCCTATGTCGATAAATTGACGGTCAGCAAGAACGGTCCCTTTATCCTGCGGGTAAAGACCTCGCACGCGAACGGGATTCAAAGCGCGGAAGCGTACTGGGAAAAAGACGACGGCAGCAGGCGCGGCCGCTTTATCTGGGATCCGGCTGACAAGCCGCTCGATATAATGGGCTGGTTTGAGGGATATAACGTCCCTACGGACAGGCCGTACAGCCACTGGGGCTGGCGCGATCCGCATAACGACGCGACAACGCGCAATTTTATCTTTACCTATAACCATACCGCGGACGACAAAGTGTCCGACGCCAACGATAGAACGGTAAACGCGGAAGTGCGCGGCCGGTCGAAAGTGCAGGTGTACACCGGCTCCAAATGGGAAGAAAGAAAAGACGGTCTGTGGTCAAGCACTCCGCTTGATGACGGCGACTGGTTAGACATTGACAGCGCAAGCCTTGCCGAAGATTTCCCCGGCGGCATTTTAAGCGAAGGCATTTACAATATCGAAATATACGCGCGCAGTAATTACGGAACTTCCTCTCCCACGCCGCATACCAACACGATACGGCTGGACTGGAAGGAGCCGACCGCGGAGATAGTCTCGATAGACGGCGCGTTTAATCTTGACCTGAGCGTTGACCCGCCCGTAGCGGTGGTGAACGGGGTTGTGCAGCCGCGCCTGCGCTTCCTGGACTCGCGCATGGTGGACTCCGGCCTGCGCAGCGCGACCGACATTTACCACTCAACGCTTAACGGAGCCGAGCGCGTCTACGGCTTTGACCAGCTTTTCCTGCTGGTAAACGACGACGAAAAAATGGACGACGCGATTAGCGAAGGGGGCGGCGCACTCTACTGGCCGCCTTATCCCGACACCACAAGCGGGAACGACACAACGTCGATACAGAATGTCACCATTTACAAGCACGGCCCGATCTTTGAAAGCAAGTTCCTGTTCAAGTCGTCAAAGATATACGACGTTTCACCGGTGGAAACTGACGCGCTGGCGGACGGCGATTACTGGCTCTACGTATTCGCGCGCGACAACGCCTTTAACGTGGGACACACCAAGTTAAAGGTGCAAGTCAGAAAAGAGACCGACGCGGCCATTATAGACTTTATGGGCGGCGCGATTAACGATAAGGTGACCAACCCCGGTCCGGGCGCCGACATTAAAGTCATCGGCAGCAGCCCCACCGATCAGGGCGGTTTTTACTACGGCAATTTACGCAACCGCTACAGCGGCAGTTCGACCCTGCGCATGAAGTTAAAAGACGACGACAGCCTCGATCTGGGCAAGAGAGTCGATTCGCCCGCGGACGAGCCTGACAAATCGAAGGTAAAAATTACGTTCAGCGGCACCAAACACCTTGTTGGTACCCAACCCAACGACGCCGGCAATGTAGTCGCGTTGGGCGCCGCAGAATCCGGTTTAACCGATTACGAAGATTACCTGATAACTTTTGACGATGACGAGGTAAAAGCGATATTCGCGGCGCAGTCCCCCGATGGTACCGGACGGCAGGCGGTAAGAGAGCGGGAAGGCACCATTAACCAGTCCAAGCTCCTTGAAAAACTGAAAGACAACGCCAAATACGCGAATATGTTCCCCGGCAGCAACCCAAGCGCTTATACCAAAAACACGCTGCCCGACGGCATTTACCGGCTAACCGTTACCAATTACGACTACGCGCCGGCGAAGCTCAAAATGCCGACCGATCCCCGCGACCCGGATGTCGCGGTTGCGACCACTACCGTGTGGCTTGCCGTTGACGAGACCGATCCGGTCTTATCCATTACGGCGGCGAGTACCGAAGAATGGTTAGATCCCACTAACGGCCTGGGGGCGGGTTCGCACGGCACCACCCTCTCGGGAACCATATCCGACCGTAACGGCCCGGTAACCGTAACCGGATTTACCGTAACCGACTTGTTAAATAACCCGGTTGCCGGTTGTACCGCAAACATGGGGGAAATAACCATAACGCGAAACGCCTCTCCCACCGATCCCAACTTATGGGAGGCGTCGTATAACGCGCCGGTACATATTGCCACAACCGTAGAATCTAAAATTGTGGTCACACTGGAAGTAACCGACCGTTTTGGCAGAACTGTTTCCCAAAAACGGGAATTCTCGATTGACATAACGCCGCCCACGGTCGGCTTGAGCAAAAACATGGACAGCTTTGAGCGCCGCGACAATGCCCGAATGGGGAATAGCGAGCTGCCTCCTAATGGGACGGGAGCGGCGAATGATAAATTTACCCGCCTTGCCAACGGGGTCGTCAGCTTTAACTTTAACCCGTACGACTCCATCAAGGTGAACGCGGTCAAGTGGTGGCTATTGCCGGTAGGCACGGCATTTCCCGTCTTTACGCCTACGGGCGCGACAAGTGCGCTAAAAATGGCGTCTTTACTGGCGTATAATCCTACCGGGTCTGTTAAGAGCGGTACTATCAATACAACCCTGGCCACGCCTGACAAATTAGACAAGATGTTCTATATAAATACCACTAGTCTGACCGACAATGCGGAATATAGTTTGTACGCGATAGCGATTGACTCCGCGGGCAATGTTTCCACTTCGACTGCCTCTTTGCAAACCATCTATGTGCTGCAGCAGGAAGACCGCCCTTGGTTCGTGGAAAACAACCTGCAGGGCGTAGTGGGCGGCAGCAATATGACCGCGAACATTACGATTAACGATGACGACGGCTTCTCGTTAGGGACCGGCGTGCGCCCCAGTACCATACGAATAACGATGAGCAGCACCAGCGCCGCCCTGGGTAATAATCCCACGGATGCTAACATTACCAGTAATGGCTACACCGCATGGGCCACTATCCCCCACACCAACACCACGTCAGTGCCGGCTGCGGGGATAAATGTCGGCGATGTTGCCGGTACCGTTACGCGCATGGGCAAGAACGTACGCCTCACCGTTGATTTAAATAAAATCGACATATTCGCTTCGGTGTTAGCGAGCAGCGGCAAGAAACACTATGTTATCGAAGCGACGGACAGTTGGGAAGGCAAGTTTACGGACGAAGCCGGAACCGCGGCGACCAACACCGCCGCCAATATGGTGTATTGGCGACAATATTATTCCATTGAGTTGGATAATGAACCGCCCCGTATCATCATAACCGCTCCGGCGGACGGCGCCCAGTTCGGGCCGCTGCTGCCGCTGTCGCTGAATCCCCCGGAAACCGCCAATAACTTTACGGTCAAAGGCTCCATAAGCGACAGCTTCCTTAAAACAGACAGCAGCGGCAACTACATCATCGGGCTGCGCTTGAGCGGGGAACCCCTGTACATGGTAACGCCCCCCACCAGCGGAGGAAAACCGCCGCTGATCTTGGGTAGTGAGGTGGGTATAATAAATCCGGGTACAACGAATGCGGTCGAAATTAAATATGTAAAAACCAACACCAGAATAAACGCTGCTGACGGCAGTGATGATACTTCCACCGCCGCAACCGGCCATACCAGGGTAGATTTTGAAATACCCATGGCGACCTTCCTCACCATGATTGGCTATGGGGGTCTTGAAGACGGCGACGTAGGGAAAAACATTCTCGTCTTTGAAGTGGAAGACCAGAGCCGCCAGTCCAGCAACGTCACGGTTAAATTCGTCAAAGACGCCACCGCGCCCGGCTACACCTTTACCGACATCAACTCCCCGTGGACAACCGAAAGGCAGCCGCAGGAGTTGGCTTCCAACTGGTGGACCACCGCCAATTATGAAACCAAGCGGGCTACGTCTCTGCCCATAATCGCTTATGACAGGGACGACTCCAGCGCGGTACCCACGCTGTCGGGAACCTTTACGGATAATCTTTCCAATATTGACAAAACTTCGTTCACCATCAAGATTGACGGCGCGGCAGCTATTCCCGTTGCAAGTACTCAAATTGAAGGAGACGGCAAAACCGTCCGCTGGACAGTCTACCTGACCACAGACGGCAAGCCCAAACACGCGGGAAATACTATCCTCCCCGACGGCGTACACAGCGTTACATTACAAATAGCCGACGGAGCGGGCAATGTAAAGAGTGACGATAAATTGTGGGGCTTCAGGATCAATTCGAACCCGCCGGAGTCAACGATAACTGGGTCGTCTACAACCGTTTATGGAGACCGCACCGGCCGTCCCAGCACCGATACCAACAACGTCTTTACGATAGAAGGCACGGGATTCAGCCGCAATCTGGACGACGTGTTGTTAACGATACGTTACACCGGCGGCGGGCCTGCGCCCACCAAAACCGCGCATACATGGCACTTGTTAAAGAATGTTGCTTCGCTTCCCGCTAACGAAACTAATGTCACTCCCACCACGCGGGAGTGGACGTTTACCCCGACCGGATCGCCAACAGTGCCGGTTACGCCGTTCGACTTACGGGAAACCTACGCATGGTCGCTGGCTATTACCCGCGACAACATTGCGTTGGTTACCGGCACGACGGCCGCCAACGGCTTGGTCAACAATCTTTTGCGGCAGGGGAACTACGAAGTAGTGGTCACCGCCGTTGACCGCACGAACAAACGTTCGGCGGAAACGGACAACACCGGCGTCAATAAAACCGGCGTCGGCGGCAATGTTTGGAAGTTTACGGTCGATACCGCCGCGCCCACGTTGAGCTTTACCAACGTAAAATCCGTGTCGGCGGCGAATGTAGACCGGAATCCCGCATACTGGCTGGGCTACAAAAACGACCGTAAGGTCTTCTCCGACGATCTCTCGATAACCGGCTCCGTCCGCGACGTGAACAACCTGAACGCGGTTGAGGCGCGGATATCCAGGTGGGATTATAACCTTAACACCACCGGCGGATGGACGCATTATAACTTTACCTCCGAGACTTGGACGGAAAATGTAACCGACGCCGACAGTTGGCATACGGTGAATGATTTTACCGCCAATGCCGATACCGGCTATAGTCTGGATTGGAACTTTACATTCCAGCGTGCGAACTCAACCACGGCTACGATTATTGGGGCGGCGGCGGCCGACGACGGCTATTACCGCGTCCAACTGCGCGCGCGGGACGTTTCTATTGTCAACACCACGATTCCGTCAACGGGCTGGACAGCAACTACCCATGACGGCAACCCCGCCGCTTCCGATTTCGCGTACTTCTTTGTTGACCGCAACAACCCGACTCTGACGGCTCCGGCAAGTTTTACCGCTTCTACGCGCTACTTGACCAATTTCGACCGGACTTTTACTCCCATAGTCGCCGGTGACGCCAATATGTTTGAAAGCATGGTAGTCTACGTTGAGCGGCTGGGGAATGCGACCACCGGTATCATTCCGGGCGCAAACGCGAATAATGATGCCACGAGCGCAAATGCCATAACCGTTGCCAATCCCAAACAATCGGGAACCGGAAATTGGACAGCCTCTCAGACGCTGAGGTTCACGCCCCGCGAAGTTATTAACGGCCTGGGTAACGCGACTAACGGCGTTCCCGACGGCTCGTACCGGATTGTCTTTGAAGTGACCGATCTGGCGGGTAAAAAATCAAAAGATGCCTCCTGTATTATTACCATAGACAACACGCCGCCCACCGGCTCCATTGATCAGCCGGCCTCAAGCAAAACCAGCGGCGAGTATATGTACGGCGGCGAAGGTTTGACCATAGAGGGTAAGGCCGACGACACAGGCCCCGACGGCAGCGCCAGCGGCCTGTCTATAAATGCGACCGCGGGTATATGGTACCGCGTCGGCTTTGGCACGCAGGATGCGGCTTCATTAACCACGCTGCTTAATATGCCTACAACGACCGCCGCTCAAAAAACCGCGCGCTCAGTGGCGATAAACCAGTGGGCAATCGCCGGCGGCAGCCTGGGAACCGGCCGCAGTCTGGGAACCGGCGTCACCTTCGATAACGGCTCGGGTAATAATACTACGTTTAACAATGCCTCACAAAGTGTAACGAGCGGAGCCGGAACGGGCAGCCTGTGGTTCAAGTACGTAAAAACCGGTACCGGAACCAGCTATGACGTACCGGCATATTTCAACGACATACCGGAAATCAACACGCTGTTAGCCTGGAATTTGTCCGCGATTGCGACGTCCGGGGGCAACTCAGTGGCGTATAATTATGTCACCGGCGGCGTGACGATGAGGGGCAGAACTTACACCGGAGTCGCCAACGACGGCGCCAGAGATACCGATAACCGGTATTTGGCGCGCCTTGTCGGCAGCGATTACATCCTGCCGCTGGTCATACGTGTGGTTGATAACAACGGCAACGTTTTCTACGAACTGCGCGCCATCAAGCTGAAACCCTTCGATGTTCCCACCGTAGAGGTCACCAATCCCTCGACAGACCTGAGTCATTCAGGAGTGGGCGATAACAAACCGCGCGGCGGACAGATTACCGTATCGGGCACCGCCCGAGACAATGTCAGCATCAAAAAGGTTATCTTCCGCGTCAAGGCCGATAACAGAACAACCCTCGGTAAAGCCAACCCCAACCCCATCCCCAACCCCATCCCCGCCACCGGCATCCCCACTGACGCCATGATTGTCAATATCCCCGACAGGCCGGCTTTTAGCTGGAGTGAAGTGAGTGCAATAACAGCCGGAAAAACGTTTACCCAGTACAACGGCAACACCACGCTTGCGTTCACCCAGACCGGCTGGCAGGAGGCATCACTCGAAGAGGGGCTGTGGAGCTTTATGCTCAACGCGGGCGGCGAAATTACCGCCGCCATTGCGAGCAGGGGCTTTAACGGAGTTACCGGCAGTACTACGACTAACCGCGACATGATCCGTATATGGGTAGAGGTGATGGCGTTTGACGGCACCGAAGGCGGCGCGTATCAATGGATAAGCCTGGGCGACGAAGCCGTCACAGCGCACCTAAGCCCCAGCCAGAATAGCCCGCGCCCCTATGTCCGGGAATTCTTCTTTACCTCAACGGCGCCCACCATATCGGAATATAAGATAAGCCAGTTGGGCGTCGCGCCCGCTAACGCGGCATGGACTACCGGTAACTTTGATCCTTACAGTCCCAGCGTTTCCAACCCGGTATATATCCGCAGCAATAAGTTTGCGGTCAAGGCGAAGCTCAACACCCCCAGCGCTCATATCAAAGATATTCAGGTCAGGCTGGTTGGCGATACATCGCATACCGGTTGGACGCCCGTATATGAAGCGGGAACTGCTCCAACGGCGGTGACCGGCCTCGTACTGGCAACTACCGAAGCGGCTACGGCCACGAATCTAACCGGCGGCACCGCCACATACGATACGGCGTACTTAACCTGGTCATTTAGCTCAAAGAGCGCCGAGGAAGCCGGCTATAGGCGGATACGCTATGTAGACTCCACCAATAACTGGAACAATTCAGGCGGCACGTTTACCGTCGAAGTCCGCGTTACCGACGACCAGCCTCAGTCCGCGTTTGATGAATACCGGTTTGAGGTAGCCGTTGACAACTTTGCCCCCATCGCGGATACAGCCATCAAGGTTACGCCCCGCAAGGTAGCGGGTTCCGACGTGATGTTCCTGGGACGGGTCTTTGACCACCAGGGAACCCCCGCCGCCGCAAACCCGCAGTACAAGGGAATACAACAAATTGAGGTGTGGTTTACCAACAGCGCCAACGCCTTCCTGAATATGAACGCGTCGGGAACCTCGACTGCGGGTACGAATCAAATCGGCGTATGGATGAGGCCGGCGGCTGTCGTAAAATATACCGGCGACGTCACCAAGTTAAACGACACGGTAGACGAGATCTCCGGCGTATCATGGAGCGGCGCTCAAAGCAGTGCAACAGCGCCCAATATAATTAGCAAACCCTCCGGCGGCGCTAACTATCTTAAAACTATCACCAAGGGGGCCGGATGGTCGGGCACCGACAGCACGGATATGGACGTATCCTGGAACTTTATTCAGAATACCGGTTATTTCCCCAACGGCTGGATAAAACTGCACTACATCGTTACCGACAAAGCCGGTAACCAAAGCTACTACACCCAGGACATGGTGGTTATGAACAACCGGCCGGAGATTACCGAGGTAACGCTGTTCACCGACAGTATCGGCGAAGGCGCGGCGTTTGCGGACGCTGAAACGACCGTCACCTACGACATTCCGGCGAATCGCGGAAGCAAGGATACATACCCCATCGGCAAGTTGAACTACAAAGACGGCTATTTGAATTCGAGCTTTATCGCCAAGAACAACTTCCTCGGTTTCGGCGTTAAAACCATTCAAGGCACCGCGCCGCTGTACTATCAGATACGTTATGTCGAACGCTACCTGGTCCCGCTGACCGCCGCCAACTTAATGGCGATGGTAAACAGAAACGGCACTGATACTTTTACCCGCCTGGACAATACCATTGTCGTTAATGCTCAGGGTAATCTGGTGAATGCGATAACAGGCAATGCCCCCACCTCGACGGAACTGACGAATGCGCGGGTAACCACCGATAAGGCTAACCAATTTGTTAACCTCTACACTATAGCTCAGGACGGCCTTACCGATGAACAATGGCGTTTACTGGGCGTACCCAAACTGGACCCGCAGATTGGCGACCACTTTGTCTTCCAGGGAACATATACGGCTAATCCTGCCACAGGCGCTCCCGGTAATCTGACGTGGACAACTCCTGCCGGTATTACCGCTATTCAAAACGCCTACGCCGAGAACAACGTCAGAAATATGAATTTCTCCAATGAGTATGTGTACGCCTACAAAGAGATTATTGGTACGGTTCCGGCGGTGAAGCGTGAAGGCAACGAAGCCAACACCATGCCGCTCAATACGGGAACGGGCGGAAAACCCGAACTGCTGTTTGAACGCGCCGCAACAGCTATACCCTCAGGTCATTTTAACGATAACTTTACAACCGCAAACAAAATAAACGAAGCGCAGGCAAAAAATGCCTCCAACGCGGTTAATCCGAACTCTAGTAATGAAACTACAATTGATACCGCTTCTCAGGGCACGGCGTTCTTCCTGCTCAAAGTGTGGGACACGGCGGACAATAATGAAACAGCCCCTACCGGAATAAGTGCGCTTGACCGCGAAAAGGACATGCTCTACGACGCGCTGGTCATCGGCATGAAAGTCTTTGTGGGCGACCGGCGCGACCCCTATGCGCGGCTCTACGATCTTAACCCCTACATGGAAACCGCCGTAAGCAGCAACAACGCGGACGGCACTGCCCTGCAGGAAACCCTTGACGCCGCCCTCGCTCCACGGGGCATCGGCGCCAACATCAAGCGGGGCGGCCTGTACAACATCGGTAAAGAGAGCGCGCCGGTCAAATCGGGCTACATAGACCCCCGAGGCAACAGCACCGCCCTGCAGCCCTATGTGAACTACCCCAATGATCCCCTCTTGCCTTATGCCGGCGGAAGTACCATACGGCGGGAAAATTCCACCGGCTTCTTGACCGGAGACTCGGCAGGCACAACCGCGATAAAGGACAAGGTGAGCGGCAAAATCATACTGCGCGGCCTTGCCTGGGACGACCAGTTAGTGGGCAAGATTGAAATTGTGATAAACGGTACGGCAACGACTATACTGCAGTGGGATTCCGTTTCCAAAACAATGAAAGCGCCCGCCGGCGTTAATGCTTGGCCAGTCGAAAGAATCCACTGGCAAACCGGGCATACGGTAGAATGGGCGTACCTGTGGGACACCGAAAAACTGCCAAACACCGACAGCAGGGCTGATCATCGCGGCGGGCCTTTGACCAATGTTTCCGTCGCCGTAGTTGTTACCGACGCGAAAGGCTCTCCTGCTCCTCGTCCCAATAAGAAATTCACAGTAACGGGCGATGGCAAAGTAGGTGATTATCCGACGACGAGTACAGACCCGGAAACGGTAAACAACGAGACCAATTTCCACAATACCATTCTGGTAGACATCGTACCCTACGTTACCGGCTTCCGGCGCGCCGAAAGGTTCGCCACCAATCGCTCGCGGCAGGGCTGGTACAGCTTCTACCGGGGCGAGAGCGGCATCGCGGTTCTGGGCTTCAACCTGGGCGATGATTCTACCGATAACGAGCTGGCGGTAGAATTTGCCGCCACCCAGGCCGACGGCGGTACAGCCCAAACCATGGCTGAGTATGCGCCTAACACCAACTCGCCCAACGACGGCCATACCTTTACGGTATTAACCGGCGCGGCCAGCAGCAGGATAAACGTCAGGGTAGGGACCGTTACGGTTGACACCGAAACCCCCGCCAACGACACAACATACCGCCGCGCCTGGAACCACTTAAGCAGCGGCACGAATAAGTCCTGGAACAAAGAAAACAACGAACTCATCGACGGCTCCGATCTGTGGACCAACAAACACTTCGCCCACATCTGGCGCACCAATGAATCAACTGGTCCAACTGATACGCCGATAACCTACTTTGGTAACAACACCGGCAGCGGCGGCAGTTGGGCTATGGAAAGCCCCTCTATGGCGCTTGAGTACGGCACGTCAACCGGCGGCACTTCGGGAGAAACTACGGGAGATGGCTATATTCCGGGCAGGCTCCACGGCGTATGGGCGCACCGCAGTTCGTTTAAGACGTTCTATGCGGCAAACGACAACGGCGCGGGCATAAGGCTGCAGGAAGCGCAAGACCCGCAGGCATATACCGACATGGCGTATTACCCCAGCACCAATAATGCCAATAATTTAACGGCAGTGTATGTGTATCAGTGGGACGCCCTCCCCAATCTCCTCCTGCGCACCCACATGAAGTATTTAGTGGATCGTACCAGCGGTGACAACGCCCTCGGTCTTAATCCGGGCGGTACCATCGTCCCATTCCTGATAAGGCGGGATAATCGCAACGGGACCGGGGCCGCCGCGCCGACGGATACCCGTCGCTGGCAGAATATCAGGACCAGTATGGCTGCGGCAAATCTCAATGCGGTCAATAGCGGCAATGACGTTCAATACACCCCCCATAGCGGTAATCGCGACAATTTTAACAATGCTGCCCCGCGGGGAGACGCGGGCAGGTTGTATACCGTGGGCTACGATGCGGTCGCTAAAAACGTGTTCTTCGTTGAGCGGGTTGGTACTACCAATTATGGTCTTACCACGCCTGACGGCAACAATGCGAGTAGTGGTAATCAGTATCCTGAGGGTGGAACTAATAATCTCAACAGACTCCCCCTGTTTATTGACGGCGGTTCGGCTGCCGGCGGAAGCGCAAACAGTATAGCAGTATCGAGCAGAGCCGGTATGTGGAGCGCCGTTGACTATGTAACCGCCAACAGCGTCCCCCATCCGGTTGTCGCCTACTACGATGAAGCCAATGAAATACTCCGGCTTGCCTATGGTGCCAGTGATGGCACCAATAACACCAACGGCGCCATCGGCTCATGGACCAGAAGAGAGGCTTTACCCAGCGGCGACCCGCTGCGCGCAGGTTCCGGCAAGTATGTCAGCATGAAGGTAGACCAAAGCAATAGAATCCATCTGGCGTTCTATAACAGCAATAAAAATACCGTGGTGTACGCGGTAAGCAGCGCAGCAGTCACCACTCTGGCAAGCTTTAACAGCGCAACCTTTGACGCCGTGGCGGTTGACAATGTGATAACCGGCGGCGTCTGGACGGACATTTCGGTAACCGGCGGCACTGCCAATACTGCCGGCAATCCCTGGATTGTGTACGGCGACATCGGCCGCACCAACGACTACGACGGCGTACGCATCGCGTACAAGGAAACAGGTACTAACTTTAACCGCCCGTTAACCGACCCGATCAGCAACAAGTCCATAGCCAATTGGGAAGCCCTCACCATGCCCGCGAACTACACCATTTCCGACGACCGCCTCAACATCGAAGCCTGGCCGCCCACCAACCGCTCAGGCCGCACCCTCACCCTCGGCACAGCTTCCCCCAACGGCGCCTGGCACGCCGCAGTAGGCTACGCCGGCACCGGCGGTACCACCAAACAGTTCCGCATCGGCTACTTCTTCAAGCCCCCCACCGCCCTAATGACCGGCCTGTAACCCCGCAAGCCCCGCCCCCCCGGCGGGGCTTTTTTTTGGAGGGCGGGGGTAGGGTGGACAAAACAGTTATACCCGTGTTATACTAATACAATGAAAACGGCAATATCTCTTTATGGAGAAATGATAACCAAAAAATTGAATGAAGTGTATGAAAAAATCGATCAAAATGAATTCGCAAGGGACATGGATGTTGGCCTGGAATCATTAAGGAATTTAACCAAAAATGACGCGTGGTGGAACAATAGATATTGTTCCAGAGTATCTGTATGACGCAAGAGTTCCCCCACCATGAATCCCACCCTTAAAACCCTGCAAGCGCGGGGCTTTTTCCGGCTCTTGAAAAAGAACGGGAAAAGGGCTATAGTTATAACATGGAAAGAATAGTTGAAAGACTCGATACCATGAATAGTACGCTTGAAAAAATGCTGGATGTTATGAAAAAGCCGGTAAATAAATTTTTCAGGGCGCTTGAAATTATCGGGTTGGGTGTTGGTATATTGAGCATTCTTAATGCTATTGATATAATTCGAAGTTGGGTCATAGGAGGGTAATATGGCTGTTCAGTTGGTTATTTCAATCGTTATTGCTATTCTTGGTTTTTCTGTTTTTTTTATCGCGCGATATATGCAGCGGCACTCGTAAAATGAGACGATCCGCCCCATGAATCCCACCCTTAAAACCCTGCAAGCGCGGGGCTTTTTCCGGCAGTGTACCAATGAAGACGCGCTTTCCGCCCTCATGGATAAAGAGCCGGTCACTTTTTACGTCGGCTGCGACCCCACCGGGTCAAGCCTGCA
>JGI24698J34947_10000127_pt1 | contig 27625 bp, 24 predicted proteins | sample TergutMp193P3_FD_34947 | JGI IMG/M metagenome (IMG submission 34947) | reverse complement strand
TGCAGATAGCCGCGGTAAGGGTCGTCTTGCCGTGGTCAACATGGCCGATGGTGCCTATGTTGCAGTGGGGCTTGGTCCGCTCAAATTTCTCTTTTGCCATATATACCTCTTCTTTTCAGAAGGTTATTGCTTCTTGACTTTTATTTGACCAAAAGGCAGAGGAAGCTTTACCTTTTGGAAGGGTTTGTAAATATAGAATTTTTTTTGGGGTTTGTCAAGGGTAAATTGGAAATTTTTTTTATTTTTTAAAAAAAGTTCATTTTTTTTGAATTTTTTTGCCAAAAGTCAAACAATTCTATAATTCAAAACCTGAACAACCCCGCAAACCTGAGCTGCCCGTCTCTAACACCTTCCAAATTGCTCACATTCTGAATGCTCGCAATGTCAAACTGAAGCATATCGGAGAGCATCACGCCAAGGCCTATGTCCAGTTCCTGCCTTTTGCCAACTTTATCGTGAAGATAGCCCGCTCGCAGAGCAACGGTGCCGGCATAAACATATTCCGCGCCAAAATTTGCAATGCCTTCCTGAAAGGATTTTCTGAATGTGTCAAAGGCGCTGTCTCCATTTTCTTCGGTTTCGGGATAAAACCAGGATTTCCACGCAGATATATAAAAGGGCTGGGCTTCGCCTTTTGAATCTTCGTAAATAACCGTTCTGCTGTAATCCGCATTCAGAGTTATGCGGTGATCCGGATGCCTCAGTAAATCGTAAGAAAGCCCAAAACGCCATGTCAAAGGAATCGGGTCGTCATCGGATTTATCAACATAATAAACATTAGGCCCGATGTTTGCAAGCACCGCCCCAAACCTCAATCCTTTTAACCCCAAATCTCGTCCCAAAATACCGATATCCACGGCGTAACTCATTGTGGTTGCATCGGGTTCATTTAACGCCGCTCCCGAACTCAAAGCGGAATAAAAGAATTTAAAATTTAAACCCAAACCCCAATTTTTATTCAACTTTGTTCCATAACTCAAGCCTACAACCGTCTCGGAACTGTTAAAAGAATTGGTTTGGTCGGGGTTTATTTCATTTTCCAGCGTTGTTTCGCCAAAACTTATAAAATTCAAAAACAAACCCCAGGTTCCCCAGTCGCCAAGCGGAAATGTTATACCGGTATATAGATGATACAGGTCTGGAACGTTGAGAACCGGCAAAAGTTTTTCGTAAAAGAATGCAATTTGATTTTGTGCCGCACGATAGCGTTCCACACCGGCCCCAGTGCTCAGCCATAAATCGCCGCCGAGCGAAAGCACTCTCCAAACCGTATTATCGGCAAGCCCGTTACCCGTGTGGTAATGGTCCCACTTACCTTGTGTATTTTCCGTTTCTCCTCTGCCATGCTCGGTTTCGCTTTTGCGGCCGCTTGGAGTTGAATATTCCGGCATATAATTCCATACGCCTTTATTTGTGCCTATCCATATTGCGCCTTTTTCGGAAATTGTTATATCGTGAACATCGTTGTTTTCAAAGCGAACCTGCTCCCATCTTCTCAAATTAAAATGAGAAAGCCCCTCTTTATGCACCGCCCATACATGCCCAGAACTGTCAATGGCTATCGCTTTCGGCGCTAAATCCATAATTCCGTCCTGAAGCGAAAACACACCCCACTTGTCCTTGTCGTTATCGTTCTGTTTGGGGGTGAGCCGGGCTATACCGGCACCTTCAACGCCAACATAAAGCTCCTTGCGCATTTCGTGCCAAGCGATGGAAGTTATCTTTTGTGCCGGCAAAACCGCCCCTCTCTGTTCAAAGGCTCCGTTTCTGTAAGCGAAAATTCCGTTGTCCGTTCCTATCCAAAGCGTAGCACCCTGATTTGCGATGGCGGTAATTCTGCGAGTTCCTAATTCGGATGCGAAATTCTTAAACCCTTTGCCATCAAATCGGAACAAACCCTTTGCTGTTCCAACCCAAAGTTTTTCCGTACGCATCTCGTACAGCATTGCGACAACGGTATCCTTAATCATTATGGAAAACGGAATTTTTACCTCAACAAGGAGTTCCTCTTCTTTGAGCGTTTTTACCCCGTTGTAATTACGCACCACGCCGGAAAGGGAATCAAGAGAAACTTCCGTCCCTATAAATGTTCGAACAACATCTCTGAGTTTTGCATTCCCCTCCAGCGGAACTGTTATATCTTCTCGCCAGATTTGCCCGTCAAAATGCAGCATCCCGTTTACGGTTCCCACCCAAACCTCGTTCCGGGTTAAAAATCCCCTGCGATTTCGAGCGGCGAAGGCAGTGTAGAATTGAGAGTTGAGAGTTGAGAGTTGAGAATTTTTTCTCGACAGTTCCCATTCGCTTGCTAGGGGGCTAAAAGCCAGGCCAGCGGGATTGTAATAGAGCGTGTTGCCGTCATCGGCAAGAGCTACGCCGGATTCTCCCATACCGAGCTGCCGCGCACCAACGGGCATTTCAAGGGTTATTACTGCGGAGGCCCTTGAAAATGCGAGGGTGGAGAGGAGCAGGAGGAACAGGAGTACTTGGAGCATGAAGGCAAAGTTACCCGCTCACTTGTACACTGAAAGTTTTTCCGCCAACGGTAACGCCGTAATTAACTGTTGCTGCATTGCCGGAAACCGGAGTTGCCGGCACTGGAACCGGCGCAGCCGGCGCAACTGCAGCCGCTGGTTTCTTTTTTGGAACGGAAACTCTCGCTTTGCCCTGTAAAAGGTCTAGGCCTTTGTTGCCGCCCTTGGTTGCCATAGCACCGATGATGAAAAGATTTTCATCGGTGATGGGCAAGTTGTTCTCTTCCAAAACTTTTTTTGCCTTTGGAATACCGGGTTCCAAAACATCTAAGGGATTGCCTTTGAATACGGGTTTTTTCATCTGCTCGCTTGCAACCTTTACAATTTCCGGGTCCGGCTCCCTTGGAGTTTTGCCTAGATATCCGAGAACCATGTTGCCGTAGCCATCCGTGATTTTTTTCCACTTGCCCTGAACGGTGTTCGCATAAGCCTGCTGGAAATAATACTGCGAAACCGGGGTAACGCTTGAACCAAAGCCGCCTTTAGCTACGCATTCCGCCATGTTTTTGATAACTTGCGGGTAAAGGTGGAAGGTTTTTGTATCCCTCATCATCAGTGTGTTGGCTGTTAAGGCCCCGCCCGGCATTGGGCTGAAAATCACTTCGGGTTCAATGGCTAGGGCTTCCGGCGGGAATTCGTATTCTTCAAAACATTTTTTGGCAATTTGGTTTGCCTCCATGATTTTTTCAACATCAATATCCAAAGTATAATCGGTGCCTTTCAAGGCATGCCAAAGAGAGAGCAAATCGGGCTGCGCCGTGCCGCCGCTGAGCGGTGCGCGTCCGCAGCAAACTCCATCCGCGCCGGCTTCTATCGCCGCCACATATTGAGCGACGCCTGTTCCGCAGGTATCGTGGCTGTGTATGCGAAGTTCAACCTTACCGCCCAAAAGTTTACGCGCCTGTTTGATTGTCTCATGAACTTTGCGGGGATTTGCCGTGCCGGAAGCATCTTTGAAACATACGCTCACAAAGGGAACGCCGGAATCCATAATGGTTTTTAAGGTTTCAATGTAAAATCCCGGTTCGTGCGCACCTTTGCCCTCGCAGCCACGGGGGAGTTCCATCATCGTCACCACAACCTCGTGTTCCAAACCCGCATTGGTTATACATTGGCCGGAGTAAATCAGGTTGTTCACATCGTTTAAAGCGTCAAAATTGCGGATACGGGTCATGCCGTGTTTTTTGAACATTTTGGCATGAAGGTCTATCATATCTCTGGGTTGCGGCTCCAACGCCACCACATTTATACCCCTCGCCAAGGTTTGCAGGCGAATTTTCGGGCCAACGGTTTTGCGAAATGCGTCCATCATGTCAAAAGCGTTTTCGTTACAGTAGATGATGGGGGCCTGAAATCTTGCGCCGCCACCGGCCTCAAAATGCTCAATCCCGGCATGAACCGCCGCTTCCAAAGCAGGAATAAAATCTTTTGTTAAAACACGGGCACCAAAAACGGATTGAAACCCGTCGCGAAAGCTGGTATCTTGAAAGAGAATCTTTTTCATGCTCGTAATATAGAAAAAAGCCCCCGCGCTTTTGCACGGAGGCTTCTCTTTCCCGATAGAGGGCAATGCATGCCTTGCCCCCTACGGAGAGTTTTTTTATCCTATCAATCCTAGGACTGTTTGCGGTAGCGAGTTCGCCTGCGCCAACATGCTCGTAGCGCTCTGCACCAGTATCTGGTTCCTGGTGAAGTTGGTGGTCTCCTTGCCAAAGTCGGTATCGCGTATGCGTGTTTCTGCGTCTTGAGTGTTGTATTCAAGGTTCGCTATATTATTAATCGTGTATTCCAGACGATTAATAAAGGTACCGATTTTTGCACGTGTCCCGCTTATGGACTTGATTGCCGTGTCAAGCTGGTCAATGGCATTGGTTGCTTTACTTTGTGCGGTTATGCTCAAAGTAGCTTGACCTCCGTTCAAGAATGTGACACTGCCAACCTTAACAGTCCAAGCACCGTTAGCTACAGTGCATTCCATACCACCGTATGTCACCGACAATTCATTGCCATACTTGCCACTTGTAGTATCAAATCCTGAATAATTTGCTCCTACATGCAAGGTGAAAGAAGCCGCTTGTTTAGAAGCGTCTACCGCACCAAAGCTTTGATTCGGATCAGCTTTATAGTTGAGCATATTCTTGCCGTTGTAATCGGTTGTCTTGGATATTCTACCGATTTCTTTGGAAAGTTCCTGAAATTCATCATCCAGGTATTTACGCTCAGTGCTGGTCAGAGTGTCGTTAGCCGCCTGAATGGCTAGCTCACGCTGGCGTTGCATGATGTTGGTGATCTCTTGTAAGCCGCCTTCAGCAATCTGCAAAGCGGCTTGGCCGTCTTGAGAGTTCTGTTTGGCTTTTCCGAGAGCACGGATTTGGGTTCTCATCTGTTCAGACATAGCTAAACCAGCAGCGTCGTCTTGGGCGCGGTTGATTCTTAAGCCTGTTGAGAGTTTTTCAAGTGACTTGCTCATAGCACTGTTGTTTTGGTACAAAGCGTGCTGGGTCACCATTGCGCGAATATTGTGATTGATTTGCATAGAGTTAACCTCCGTGTAGGGTTTAAACCATTGGCATCCTTGCCTCTGGTGCTAAACCCTTTCCGGCACTCGCCGGCAACTTGGGTTTTAGCATTTAGTTCTTTTACATTGTTATTATAGGCAGATTTTAAGGAAAAGTTTAGTGTTTTTATTTTATTGTTAATATTTGTTTGAAATTTTGCAAAATTTGGCGATTCAGGGACTTGAACCCCGGACCTGCGGATTATGATTCCGTCGCTCTAACCAACTGAGCTAAACCGCCTATAGTAAATCTAAACTTTTCAATAATTTAGAAAAGTTTTGCAAAAAAAGCAAGGGAAAATGGAAAATAATGTTAATAAAAGTGTTAACAAGTTTGGAAAAACCGTAAATTTTGGGAAATTTTGCATTTTGATGTTAACAAAAATAAAGTTCTTGCAAAAACTCTGTTAATAAAAATCAATACACAACTATATAAAAATCAATATATTACATGAGTTCTCAAAGATTTTTTGAATTATTAACATAGCTCTTTATCATTTTCCTTTTTAATAAAAATATAATATAAGAAGAAGACTTTGAACCGAATAAAGTTTGTAGAACAACAACAAGAGAAAAAAACAATAAAGAAAATGCAACAGAATAAACCATTAAATTTATCAGATTCGCATCTAAAAGCCAATCATGGGCATATTTTGAAAGGCAAAGACCTAATGGAGTAAAAACTATCAGAGTCACTAGTGCCGCCGTAAAATCCCGGATAAAAGACTTAAAACCATTATTCTTGCACATTTTTTGCCAAAAGAGCAAGAGCACTATCAACTGAACAGATGAGCAGATAAAACTGACAATGGGAACCGAATATATTCCCGCAATTTTTGCGATAGGAGTGTATAAAAACAGGCTTGCAGCAAAAGTCAGGGTGTTTATTGCAGTTGGCAGCCACATCTTTTCCATTGAGTAAAAGGCCCTGACCAAAAGAGCCTGAAAACAGAGACCTATACTTACCGGTAGATAAAATATGAGCAAGTTGTTTACGAGAATTGAATTCTGCTGCGTGAAAGCTCCCCTCTCGAATAAAATCCTCACTACAGGCAAACTGACGGCTGTCAGAGCACAGATTGCCGGAACCAGAATAGCGAAGATTTTTGCCAAGTCGCCCCATACTTTTTCATTTAATTCCGCTATTCTATTTTCCTTGAACATTCTAACCATATCCGGGTATTTAGCAGCACCCACGCTAAATCCAAAAACCGCAACGAGTGTGTACATCAAACGATAACTGTAATTCAAACTGGAAATTCCGTGGCTGCCGAACATCGAACCGAAACTGCGGATTGCAAATTCCAGCGCAAACATTGAACCTGCGCCTAAAATCATCGGGAGCAAAAGTTTTAATGTTTTAATTAACTCGGAATTTGCCGGTTTGAATGCAAAGAAATATTTTACTCCGCCTCTGTAAGAGCCTATTACCTGTAAAACAAAAAAGCCGATAAAAGCACCGATGGGAACTCCCCACGCAAAACCGATTACTCCGTTTTCTCTAAAAAACCATCCGAAAATAACTATGCTCGCATTGTAAATTATGCCTGTTAGCGAGGGTATAAAAAATTGTTTTCTAGTTTGTTGTGCAGCGATTAAAAAACTTCCTGCAAAAAAGAATAATTGCGCAGGTAAAATTACTCTGCCAAAATGCGTTGCCATAGACAGAATTTCTTCGCTTGGAGGCGCAATTGTTAACAGCAAAATCAATTCACGCATAAATACAAACGCAAATATTGCTAAAATTAAGAGCAGTGAGCCTAAGACATTGAAAATATTGCTGAAAGAACGCCACCCTTCATCCTCATTTTGCTTGAGCAAATGCGTTGTAAATAAAGAGATAAAAATTATGGATAAAAACCCTGTCCCTATAAGGTGGTTTAAAATATCGGGAATCATAAATGCGAGGTCTAAAGCATTTTTCTGCTCGTTGACACCTGCAATTTTTGCAAGGAGCATTTCACGCAAAACGCCTAGCATTCTGCTAGCGAGCAAACTTGCAGCTATTATGAGAGAAGCGGTATTCAAGGAATCTTGTCCTTTCGGTTTTGGAATAATTTAATAAATTTTTTTAGAAACTTATATACGATGTTCATTTTTCCGCTCATTTGGAAAAAAATTCTCCAAATGAACGGCAGATATATTGGATGTTGTTTTTAAAATCTCCAGCCAAAAGCAAAGGTATAGCGCGGTCCCCCAACAAAAATGAAATCTTCGAGTACTTTAGTTGCATCGCCTAAATCACTGATATCAGTTTCTTCTCCGGGAAATCTTCTAGCGATATCATCAGCAAATTGTTTTTCAATTGTTTTGCCGGATGCGGTTGCGAAATAATATCCAAACCCGTGTTCAAAAATAAACCCGCCCGGTTCGCCAAAATCCACTCGCCATCCGAGTTTTATACCGGATTTAAAATAACTTCTTGATGCATCAATCGTGGCACTTTCTTTTCTTTTCGTTGAAATTGGAAGTCCATTTATATCATTATCTTCAAGAATAACTTCACCCTTGAAATTAGCTGACATATTTGCATAACCCAGCGAACCATCCAAAAAGAAAGAACCTCCAAATGGATAGGTACGGACATGGCTTTCTATGGAAAAAGAAGATAAACTAGCCTCAAGTTTAGCTTCAAGGTCGTCTTCTTTTTGAGAAAATCCAAGACCGAAGCCCAGATAGGCAAATCTTCCTGCCACACTCAGCCGTTCAAATATTTGCCGCTCATATTGCAATCCAAAACCGAAACCGGAAGCATCAGCTTCATCTATTAATGCATCTCCTGCTATTCCAACACCCACACCGATAATTGTAGGCCCAAGATCAAGGATAATTGTGTTTTTCGGTACGGATTCCCCTTGGTTTTGGCTAGCAGTTTCAGAAGATTGCTCCTGTGGTTGCTGTGAATACACCTGTTCTTCCTGTGCAGGTGCAGACTCCTCCTGTTCTTGTATCTGTTCTTCCTGTGCAGATACTGATTCCTCTTGTTCTTCTTGTGCAAAAATAGCAAAAGCAGAAAAAGCGATTAAGGCATAAACTTTTTTCATAAGAAAACTCCTATTTTGATTATTATGGCATATAATTTAGAAAAAATTATACCGTTTGTCAAGAGTTTGTTAAAAAATTGTAAGAACAGTTATGGAATATCAAAATTGAAGTTTAATTTTCCTGCTGCTATAGCAATTTTAAAAAAATCATTAAAATTTTTTCCATAATCTGCCGATAAGTAATTTAAAGAAGTCAAAGGAGGGTTAAGATGAAATTGCCATCGATAAAGATGCAGGCTATAGAAATGCAAGCTAATAAAAAAACAATAAAAATAACCCTTAAATTTATTCGGAACAACGCTTATCTGCTCTTTTCAAAAAAAAGGGAAAAATCTCAAGCCAAAATGGAAGTTACAGAAACAGAAAACAAAATGAATGCCATAAAAATAGCTAAGCGAATTATAATGGGAGAAGAAGTTTCGCCAAAGGAAGAAAACACCTTGGAAAAAATTAATGCTAAACTGTATATGAAAATAAAAAAAATGTTGGGTGAGCAGAATTATGTTTCACGGGAAACATAATTTTCATTCGAAAAAAATATGTTTCACGGGAAACGTTTCTTATGGATTTTGCAGAGGGCTTATTTGCAATTTTATGTGATATCCGTCATGTTTTATTTATAAAAATGACTAAATTTGGCCAAATATCCCCTGCGGCGGATAACCGCGAAAGGGATTGCCCCAGTAAAACGCCGTAAAGAATCGGATTATCGCAAAATTCGCTTATTTGCTTTTATTCCCCATATTGTTTTTTTGCTATCAGCTACCAAAAGCATATCCTCGCGATTTTCGTAATATTCAACTTTGCTAACAAACATAGACATAAACCTTGAGATAGGCATGTCAAACCCTTTTGCTAGGTTAAACAGAGAAAAGAATGTTGGAATTCTGCGTCCGCTTTCAAAAAGAGATATGCATTGTCTAGTCAGTCCGCTTTTTTTGGCCAATTCAAATTGAGTAACCCTGCATTTTTTGCGTTCTTCACACAACAAATGTCTAAGAGCTTTAACTAAATTACGTGAACTTGGAATTTTCATCATAGGGGGGTAGATTTAGAAAATAAATTTTAAAAAAGTGTCAACAGTTGTTTGCAAAATAAAAAAAATTTTTAATCCGGCTTTTTAAATAATAATGGCACATTTTTTGCATGATAGTCGAATATGAAACTTAACTCCTCATATTTGAGCTACTTAGCAACCTTGGGAATCTATTTGGCTTTCTTTGTAGCCTCTGCGTTTTCCGCTCCGACTTCCCTTTACGGAAATAGTTTTTATACCGATAAAAAAGGCAAGAAAGTTGGAGATGTGGTAACCGTTTTGGTTTTGGAAGCTGCTAAGGCAGGCAGCGATACCCGCACCGAAACGGAAAAAAAGAACAACATAGACGTTGGGCAGGAAAAATCTTCCGGCAAGCTCTTTAGCTGGCTGCCGAGTTTTGGCATAAGCGGCAAAGCAAATATGAGCTATGACGGCAAGGGCGCAACAGCGCGCAACGGTGAATTAAAAGCCACCGTAACCGCTCGAATCACAGAAGTTCTAGACAACGGGAATTTGTTGATTGAGGGTTCAAAGCTAGTTGCAATAAATAACGAAGAGGAAATTTTAGAGGTTAGCGGCACCATAAGGGCAGATGACATCAATCCCGACAACACTGTTTACAGCTACAAAATAGCCGAAGCAGTTATCCGTTATTCAGGGAGCGGGACAAATTCCGAAGCCGAAAAACCAGGTATTTTAACGAGATTTTTTAATTGGATTTTTTAGAACCAAAGCATAACAAAAAAAGGAGTTGATATGCGAGTAGATGAAAACAACAAGCGATACAAATACAAAATAGGGTGGATTGAGATTTGTGCCGTGATTTGCATTTTGCTTGCGGTGCTGGCTTCCAAGGCGAGCGCTGCCAGAGTAAAAGACGTAGCTGCTTTGGAAGGGGTTTCCGAAGAGCAGTTGGTAGGCTATGGGCTTGTAGTGGGGCTTGCCGGTACCGGCGATGGCACAAATACCCAGGTCACCATTCAATCGCTTGCGAATATGCTGCAAGGGATGGGAATAGTTGTCAATCCCGCAGATATGCGTATGCGAAATGTCGCTGCCGTTATGGTAACCGCAAATTTGCCCGCTTTTGTAAAGCCCGGAAAAAAAATAGATGTCTCCATTTCCAGTATAGGTGACGCTCGCTCTTTAGAAGGCGGAACTCTGTTGATGACTCCGTTGCAGGCTTCGGATGGAAGATATTACGCGCAGGCTCAGGGCTCAATTAATCTAGGGGGGCTTACCGCAAGGAGCGGCCGCAATAGCTATAAAAAGGGACACGCGCTCGCGGGAACCTTGCCGAACGGCGCGGTTGTGTATAAAGAACTGGAAAGCGAAACGGATTTAAAAACCGGTACGCTTCGCTGGGTGCTTGCAAACCCGGATTTCTCAAGCGCGGTGGCTATGGCAAATGCGATAAACCAGGTTTTTCCAGGCGCGGCAATAGCAGAAGACGCTTCTTCCGTTTTGGTGAATGTTCCGGAAGCCATGCGAAACGATTATATGTCTTTTATAGCCCGTGCCGAAAACGCCGAATTTAATCCGAACACGAATGCCCGCGTTGTACTAAACGAAAAAACGGGAACCGTAGTCAGCGGCTCAAATGTTCAGATAGACGAAATTGCCGTTTCTCACGGAAGCATCACCATACAGGTTTCAAACACTCAAGCCGCAATACCGGCGCAGATAACTCCGCCTGCTATAGGCATTCCCGGGCCGCCGCCGCCAACTTTTGCCCAGCAAGCAGCGATTATCAACAATCAGCAATTGAATGTGCAGGAGCCTCGCACGGAGACTCGGGTTCTGCCAGCAGTTAACAATGCAGGGCAGTTGGCTCAGGCTCTGAACAGCCTTGGAGTTTCGCCTCAAGACATAATTTCGATTTTCCAAGCCATTAAAAAGGCCGGAGCTTTACATGCGGAATTGGTGATAATGTGACTTTTTTGCAAAAAACATGATAAAAGTGGTTTTAAACTAGACAAAACGGAAAAAATATTCTATATTTGGAGTAAATAATGGTTGCAACGATTTTTCTTGACGTACTGTTTGTCCTTTATGTTATTGCAGGGATAGGGTTGGTCTTATATGGATTCAATTGTTATTTCAGCATATTTCTTTTCCTTAAAAATTTCAGAAAACGGCGCAAAACAGATAAGGAAGTGCTGGAAGATTTTCTAAAAAATCTAGATATCGGCAAACTTCCGAAAGTTACAACGCAATTACCGGTGTTCAATGAAGGAACCTGCGTAGAGAGGCTCATAGAAAGCATTTGCGCGATGGAATATCCCAAACATCTCCACGAAATTCAGGTTTTAGACGATTCTACCGATGATTGTTTAGAGATTTCCACGAGAAAAGTGGAAGATATGAAACAAAAAGGTTACAACATAACTCTCATACATCGCACGAACCGTAAAGATTACAAAGCCGGAGCGTTAAAAGAAGGGATGGAGAAATGCGAAGGAGAATTCCTCGCTATTTTTGATGCGGATTTTGTCCCGGAAAAAAACTTCCTTATGCACACCATTCCTTATTTGGTGATGGACAGGGAAATTGGTTTGGTTCAGGGGCGTTGGGGGCATTTGAACAGAGGCGAGTCCGGTTTAACGCTTGCACAATCCATAGGTATAGACGGTCATTTTGTTATAGAGCAGTCTGCCCGTAGCTGGGGCGGTTTGTTTATGAATTTCAACGGCACTGCGGGAGTTTGGCGCAGAAGTGCCATAGAAGACGCGGGAGGCTGGGAAGGCGATACTCTCACCGAAGACATGGATTTATCCTACCGTAGCCAGCTCGCCGGCTGGAAAATGAAATTCGTTTTTGATGTGATTGTACCTGCGGAGTTGCCTGCCGATATTAACGCCTTCAAAAGCCAGCAATATCGCTGGGCGAAGGGTTCTATACAAACCGCTATAAAGGATTTGCCGCGAGTTTTTGCTTCAAAAATTCCGCTGAAGGTAAAAATTCAGTCCTTTATGCATACAACTCATTATTCCATTCATCCTTTAATGCTGTTTACGGCAATTTCCGCATTCCCGCTTTTGGCTTTCGGGCATTCAAGATTCGTGAATCTGCCGATGTGGGCATTTACAACTTTATTCGTTACCATAGCCCTTGCAGCAGTGGCTCCTTCTACTCTTTATTTTGTTGCGCAAAGATTCTCTGGTTCCGTAGGTTGGAAAAAGCGCATGGCAGCTTTGCCGCTTTTAATGAGCCTGGGGGTGGGGATTGCCGTTAGCAATACTTATGCTGTGTTGTCTGCGATATTCAAGCGTCAAAGCCCGTTTATAAGAACTCCTAAACAGGGTAGTTCTACAGTAGTGAAAAAAATAAGACAGAAATTTCCAAAGATAACATTTTTGGAATTATTCACCGGTGTTTACTGCATATTCGGTTTATTGAAATATATAGACGCAAGAGTCTATCTGATAGGTCCTTTCTTGGCACTTTATGCGATAGGCTTTTTGGCTGTTGGCATTTTGAGTATTATTCATTACTTTGGCGAAATGAGCGGAGAAGTTTAGTGAAAACTCTAATCATAGATGATGACATTTTAAGCTGCAAACTGTTGCAAAGTTTATTGAGAGATTACGGTGAATGTTCCATAGCAAAAGACGGAGATTCAGCGATTAAGTTTTTTGAAGAAGCGTTAAAAAAACAGGAACCTTTTGACTTGGTGTGTCTGGATATAATGATGCCGGAAAAAGACGGTTATGAAGTTTTGCGCACAATGCGCAGTTTGGAGCAAAGTTATTCTTTGCAAACGGATAAGCGGAGCCGCATAGTTATGGTGACAGCTCTCGGAGAGCCGGAGAATAAGACCAAAGCTTTTTATGAAAATTGCGATGGTTACCTTATAAAGCCTATAGAGCGGAAATTACTCTTAGAAATGCTTGGTAAAATGAAACTTCTTTCCATGCCTTAACGGGATTTGGGTTGCGCCATACCGCGCCTAAAACCGCTGCGCCGTTGAATCCCAATTCTGCAATTTCCGCAAGATTATCAGTTTTAATTCCGCCGAGAGCAAACAATTTCTGAGAACGATTTTCTTTTTTCTGAAAAATTTTCCATGCGGCAATGCCTTCTCTCAATTCCTGTTTGCTGAATCCGGCTTTATATCCGGTTTTGGAAATGGAATCGAAAACCGGACTTAAAAAACAAATTTCCGCATCGCTGTTTTTTTTCAATTCTTCAAAGCTATGCGCGGAACCTGGCCAGAGTAGAATGTTGCGGCGACGCTTGGGGTTAAATTCCATAATCCATTGTTCAAGTTGATGTGCCGGCATTTGCGGCTTTCTCGCATAGAGTTTTTGCAAACCGAGTTCAAACATCTCTTCCAAAATTTCATGCTCGCCGGCAAAATTCTCCGGCGCGGAAATTAAGGCTATTTGAGACATCTCAGTCAACAGGGAGCTCTTTTTTTGCCTTTTCTATATTTTCTATCAGGTTTTTCTTTTCCGTGCGCCATAAATCAACACCCAGTGCCGTTAGCAGGCCAAGAGCTATTCCGCCTACAAACCCTACAGCCAGAACGATTTTCAAGCGAGGCTTGAAATGACTCAAGGCTCGGCGCGGGGATTCTATAACATCTAAAAGAGGCATGTCCCGGGCTTCTTCTATTTTTGCCAGTTCATATTGCTTTTGAAGCTGCAAAGTTAGTTCCTGATTTATCGTTACCTCGCGCAACAGGCGGTTTCCCTGAAGCTTTATAGAAGGATCCACAGAAGCATCGTCACTTGAGCGGTTTTGCTGTTGGAAACGCAGTAAAGTTTCTTCTGCAATTTTTAAATCGCCTTTAATTTCTGCAAGGCGTTCCTCTATAAATTTGCGGTTTTCTGCGGCTTTAAAACGCATTTTGTAAAGAAGGGTATTGTTTAATTCTTCAAATAAAGCGAAATTAAAATCATAAGAGAGTTTAGGGTCTTCAAACATTGTTGTGAGAGATATTATTCCCGTTTTTTTATCATTTTCGTAAACGATGTATTTTTCTTTGAGCATTTTTAATATGATCTTTTCCTGTAAAGCGGCTTCTTTATCATTTATGATAGAATCTATTTCTATTTCCCAAAAATCTTTCAGCGTAATCGGCATTAAGGTGTCTGGTATTTTGTTTGTGTCTGCTATCAGCCATTCTCTGTTTGTGAATTGAGAGAGAAAATCGGTTGATTTTATTATGTCTTCCATATAAGTGAAATTGTCATCTGAATTACCGCCAATCGATATTCCTGCTAAGGCAGCCAGCGCAGATAAATTTCCGCTCTGTTTTGTCGAAGATTGGTAAACGAATTTTGTGATAGATTGGTAAAATTTATCGGCGATTTTTGCATAGACAAAAGCTCCGATAATAAATATAACCGCAACAACAATAGCGAGTATTTTGTGCCGTAAAATTCTTGCGATTAAACGGGTTAAGTCTATATCGCCATCTTCAGTAGTTTGAGACATACGGGGAATATAGTAAACGCAGTTTAACCGGTTGTGGTATCGGAGTTATTCGCCCTTTTGTTGTATTTTATTCCTCGTTTCCCTCATTTCCCTCGTTTCCTTCATTTCCTTCATCTTCCTCAATTTCGCTGCTCAATATTTCCGCTTTCTTTTTGTACCTCGATTCCCGGTCTTTATCGCCTTTTGCTTTGTAGGCTTCTCCTATGTTGTAATATATCTTTGCATCTTTGGCAAATCGGGCTGCCCTTTTATTGTATTTAATCACATTGTCGTAATCCTGTTTGCCGGCATAGGCGGTTGCTATGCCGGTATATGCTTCCGTTTCATCGGGCTTTGTTTCATGGTGAACTCCTTGGGTTTTGTTTTTTCCCGTTTTTGTTTTCCCTGCCAAAACCTGGGAACACGGTTTCGGCAAGGTTCGCACCACAGTGGTGCATTTTCGTCTGAACCTTGATTCACTTGATTACAGGATTAACAGGATTAGAAAATCACGTAAATCCTTTAATCATTTAATCATGGTTCAGACAACAGACAACGATTGCTAATCCCTGATGCAACGGACACTACGCAGGTAACCTTTAAGGTCGTTGATCCAGCGTGTGTACTCGGTGTTATAGTCTATGGCCCAGTTGTAGGCGGTGTTGCTACTGGTCTCACTACTGACCCAAAAGTAACACATGAGGCCAACATAATTGCCGTTGACGGAGAAGTCGAGTCTGTCAGAACCAGGAAAAGTTAAGAAGCCGCCCGGCAGGGCGGAAAAACCATAAGCATCCTCGCACACATAAGGCTTGCCAGAACCGGAAGGGCCGCAATTAGTCCAACCATCTTTTGCTTTAAGCTTTCTTCCATCAGTGTTCCCGCCAACAGCAGCCGTAAGCATATTCGACTCATTTTGACTTGGTAAATGCCAGCCTGTAGGGCATGCTATCATGGCAGCATCCCAATTATACAATCTGCCGTATGTGCTGCAGTTGGCGGGATCATTTCCATAGCATGCGCTGCCTGAAACGTTGTAGTTCAGATTTTTCGCCATCCAAGTCTGCGTGCCTATCAAAACGGCATTGTAATTTTCGCCACCATAGCTTACAGGCGTTGCCAGGTATATTTTGCCGTTGTCCACGCATCTGTACAAATCCGGGTCGAAGGTTTCCGTCCTCGTCCCGCATTTGTTCTCAACCTTGCCGTTGTGGCAGAACTGGGCGCCAGTGAACGGCTTGCCTCCGCAGAGCGGGGCGACCGTGCTGCCGAGGCAGAAATGCGTGGAGGGGCTGTAGTCGTTCCCTCCGCACTTGCCGTAAACATTGTCGCCAAAACAAAATTCCATCGTGGGATTGTATTCCAAAACCCCTCCACATTTGTCATATTTAGTTTCGTTGAAGCAGAACTGAAAGGATACGATGTATTTGCCGCCGCTGCCGCATTGCTTGCGCAAAACCCCAAGCTCGCAATCGGCTATGAAGGGGTTATACTCCTGGCCCTCGCACTTGGGGAAAATCCCGCCGGAAAAGCAGAAATGCGTATCGGGGCTGTAGCTCTGGCCGTTGCATTTTCCGCTGGCACCGCTTGAAGGCACCCAGTAGCTGCCGTTGCAGACATAGCCGCTGCCATACTTGTCGCTGGAAGAGTTGCTGTTCTCTTTAGAACTGCCTTCGACCGCCGGATTGCAATCCCCGAGACGGTAATAGCCAGACCAGAACCTGCGGACATATTTCTCGAAATCAGGGACATCTGAGAAACCCCAGCCTTCAACATTGTCCCTTATCCTCCCCAAATCCGCCCCGGATACCCAGTCAGCTATCTTCTTCTTGACAGCGTTGCCTCTTGCTATGTCTCCAAGGCTGACCGCAAGGCTAAGCTCCGCAAGCAATTCCGAAAACTCGGCCGGGGCAAGGCTGCCCTGAAGAAGGACGGAAACGGCAAGAAGAGCGGAGGAATTGTCGCTCATGCCGAAGATGGACATGTCCTCGCTGCCGGAGAAACTGCCGCTTATGCCGAAAAAGTCCAAGATCTCGCGCTGCGCCCTTGACTTGGCTTCCGCAAGCTCCGCGCCCGTCTTTGCCAAATTGAGAACGCGGTGATATTCGAGATGGGTGAGTATATTCACATTGACACTGTTTTTCTCTTTCAAATCCGCGATTGCGTAAAGTTTTATCGGCCCATCCCTCTCACCGCTCACCTCGTTGTAGTAATAGTCCTGAATCTCAAGCATGGCATAAGGGGAAGCCAGCTCAACGCTTTTTATCTCGAAACTTCCCCTGCCGTCAGTTATCGCGCCTCTGAAAGAGCCTCCTGTCTGCTCCAGCTTACTGTTCAGTTCCTGGACAACAACGGAGGCGTTTATGATGAAAGGCCCTTTCTGCGAGACACCGCTGATTTTGTCTTTCGTCAGTTTTTGCGCCGCCAGGTCTTCCGCCGTGAGGCGGTCTATGGGAGGGTACGGCTCGGAGCAGGAGAAAGCCATGATTAGCATGGCTGGAAAAAAAGCCAATTTTCTGCACTTATGCATTGTCATAAGCCCTCCTTATTTTTGGATGAAAAATCTTTTGTCTGAACCCTCCGAAATCAATCATGTTAATCCTCAAATCAAGTGAATCAAGGTTCAGACTGTTGGGAGTAAACGAGTATATATATGTTTCTATGACACTGTCTAGGCAAAGCCTAGACATGCCCTGCCTGCACCGCAAGCTCTCTTGCCGTACTTTGAGTAATAATCATTATAGATGTAATATAGATATTTTCTTGAAAAATAGTCACATTTTTCTTTGATTTTCGTTATTTTTTGTGGTAAAGGGAAATAATTTTACTCGCTTTTGTAAAAAAAATGTATATTTACAAAAAATCATTCTGTGAACGAGGCTTATTTTTATGGAATTTACGGGTAAAAAAATTGAAAAAATACTGCTTGTGTTATTTTTCTTATCATTCCTTAACTGCAGCAATATATCGCAAAATATGGATAATATGGATAATTCTCTTCCAAATAGTTTGCCTGTTATTGAAATTTACACGCAATATGAGCAATCAATAGAGAGCAAGGAAGAATATTTGAACATTTGGTTTTTTTTGAAGGATAAGGAGAATCCTGCAAACAATGTTTCAAAAGCCGACCTTAAGGATAAAATTAGAGGACGGGGAAATACAACTTGGATTTTTCCCAAAAAACCGTATAGGATAAAATTCGACAAAAAAACATCGCTGTTCGGGCTTGCTGCGGCTGAGAATTGGGTGCTGTTGGCAGAATATTTAGACCCTACGCTTATTATGAACATGACAGCATTTAAACTTGGAAACGTTCTCAGCCTGCCTTACAATCACACATATCGCCATATTAAATTATATTTGAACGAGGAGTACAAAGGAATTTATGGGCTAACGGAACATAATGAGGTGGGTGAAGGAAGAGTTGATATTGATGAAAATGAAGGTTGGTTTGTCGAAATGAGTTTGGAATATGACGAAGAGCCGAAATTCAGAACAGCAAACTATGATTTGCCCGTAATGATAAAATCACCCAAAGCAGTGCCTATAGATATCGACAATCCTGCTTATGATTTTGTCAAAAAGGATATCAATGAATTGTTAGATTCCATGGCTTCGGTAAAATTCCCTGAAAACGGATACCGAGATTTAATAGATATAAATACCTTTATCGATTTTTTGCTGGCAAATGAGGTGGTTATGAATCACGAATTGGGGCATCCAAAAAGCGTATATTTATACAAAGACAAAAACGGAAGAATCAGCGTGGGACCGTTGTGGGATTTTGATTATGCGTTTTCTTATGATGAAACAACGCATTTTACCACCTATAAAGCACGTTCGTGGAAACACAGTTTTTTTGAACGTTTTTTTGAAGACCCGGTTTTTGCTGCAAAGTATAAGGATCGCTGGAATGAGAAATACCCTGAAATCTCTGCAATCTCGGAATTTATATATAATTACGGTATGGAACTCGAAGAATCTGTTGCGGAAAATTTCAAGATGTGGAACCCTTCCAACAATTACGCTCAACAGATAACAAATATGAAGGAATGGTGGAACAATAGGTGTTTGTGGTTAAACACCGAATTGAATAAAAAATCTTTCTAAATTCCCCCTCAAATACCTTTCCTGTTCATCCTGTTTTTTGTACGCTTGTGTATTCGCAGGAGTTTTTTCAATAATTGAATAAAAAATCTTTCTAAATTCCCCCCAAATGCCCTTCCTGTTCATCCTGTTTTTTTGTACGCTTGTGTATTCACAGGAGTTTTTTCAATTTGAGTTGGGAGAAAGAGATCAGGCGGCAGATACAGTGCAAAATGAAGGAGGCAAATGGCTGATAGAAGACAGTTCAAATGATACTTTGGAATATCATGCCGTTGATTTGGAATACAATGTTTTATCTAAAACTTTTAACCTGAATAACAAAGCGCAACTCAAATACAAAACTGCAACATTGAACGGAGACACTATTATCTACAGCCAAAAAGACAAAACGATAGATGTGACAGGCAACCCTATTTTCAGGGAAATCTCACAGCCAACGCTTGCCTCTTACAGAATGAAATACAATCTGTCCACAAAAGTAGGCGAGATAATTTACGGCACAAGCTACATGGATAACCAGCAATTCAACGGAACATTGATAAAAGCTGTGACAGTCCAAAGCGCAGATACATTAAAGGAGCAGAGATTTTTAATAGAAAGGGGAGATTTTTCCACCTGTTCAAACCCGGAACACCAGCATTACGCCTTTTACAGCAGACGAATGGTACTAAAACCAAAAGAGACCGTAACCACACGCCCTGTGGTTTTAAACATGGGTGAAGTTCCCGTTGCAATTTTGCCTTTGATGGTTTCTCCAATGAAAAGCGGACGGCGTTCCGGACTTTTAACTCCGAAATTTGGCGGTGATCAATCGCAAGGTTTTTTTATGAACAATCTCGGTTATTATTATGCCCCGAACGATTACTGGGATGCGCAATTTTATGCAAATATTATGGAAGGTAGCACAGCGGATTTCAGCAGAAGCAATTTAAACAGCGAAATTCGCTATAATAAAAGATATGTACTTGACGGTTTTGTAAACGCCGCCGGCTATTTGAATGACGGAACATTTTGGCGTGATTACGACATTCGTTTTAAACATTCGCAAAACATAACACCCGATCGCAGTAAAACCTTAAACGGAGAAGGTTCCTTTGTTTCGCGGCAAAATTTGCGGCAACAAAACGGAATGAATGAAATGACGGTTCTAGACCAGCAAGCAAATGCGGAGATGACCTATTACCAAAAAATCGGTGACAATAAAAATATCACCGTAAAAGCAAGACAGGAGTACAATTTATCCACTGGGCTTATTCGCAGGCAAATTCCCGACATTCAGTTCAGAGCCTCCGGTCCGATGTTTGAATCGGATATGTCCGGCGAGAGCATAGACCCCCCGTTTTGGGAAAAAATAAACTATTCCTATTCAAATCGCCTTAACAATTATATGACGAAATCTTATGATAGCCTGAAAGCAAAGGATACAGCAGCTTATTATATGGGTTTTACCGATAACCTTTCGTTTAATTACACTGGAACTCTTTTTGATGTTTTGAATATAACGCCATCGCTGAATCTTGCGGGAAATTGGACTGCTAGAGAACACACTTCGCCAGATGACTCAACAAATAGAGACAACCGTTTTGCTTTTGACCCTTCCAAAGGTGAATTCGGGCAATATTTTTTAAAATACAATACCTCTTTGCAGACGGCGACAAAGCTATACGGATTTTGGATTCCGGAATGGGGCAGGTTCACCGGAGTTCGTCACACTCTTTCACCGACCGTTGGTTTGACTTACGCTCCGGAACTGGAGAAAAACTACGCATTTTCCCCGCATCCGCTTTTGGGGCAGAGTGCTTTTCAAACCGAACAGAAAACCGTGAATTTTCGCTTAGGAAACGATTTTGACATGAAATATTTATTGGAAAACGCAGACACCGCAAGCGAAAAAACTGACCGCGATGACATAAGCAAAAATCTCCGAATTTTAACCAGTTCGCATACCACCTCCTACAACTTTGCTGCGGATTCCTTTCAATGGTCGCCCATAAACTCAACTTTTGGCATTCAAGTTTTGGAAAACTACATTTTTTCGATAAATACTACCCATAATGTTTATCACATTTATGAAGACAGTCCTAAAAAAGTCCGCTTTCCGCAGCTCACAAGCTGGAATTACGGTCTAAACCATAGATTTGCATGGGATGGTAATTTTAACGCAGGGCTTCCGTCAAAAAAGGGCAAGTACGAGACTAAGCCTTGGAGTGCAGCTGTTGATTACGGTTTTTCTTTTTCAAGTACCAGAGTAGGCAAAAATACCTTCAGAGACGATTACAGTCACTATGCTATTATTTCCGCTATGATTAATCCAAGCAGAAAATGGAATTTACAGTATTCATCGCAATATTCATTTGAAGAGGGGCAGTTTACAACTCATTCATTGCAGTTTTACAGGGATTTGCACTGTTGGAAAATGGATTTTACATGGCGGCCAACTGGAGCTTTACCCGGTTGGAGCTTTAGTATTTATGTTTTGGATCTGCCCGATATCCGTTTGAGTGCTTCAAATACACTGGATGAAGTTAATACTTACTACCCTTGACAAGACCGTTATTTTTTTCTATATTAAGGAAGTTCATTAAAATGCCTGCGCAAATTTTGCGCTATGCAAAGGAGTTTTACCTTTGGCACCTCGTTCTAAACAATTATTATCAGATGAAGTTCCGCAAGACACCGAACTTCCCGCTGAAACCGTGGAAATGCTGGAAAATCTCGGCATTAAAAAAACTCATAAAAGCAAGGCCGTTTCTCAAGCAGAACCGGAGCCGGAGTCTACTGTCCCGGTGCCTCCGATACCGGAAACCATGCTTCCGCCTGGTGTTACAATTCCGGATATTCCAGATACGGCTGTTGTTCCCTTACCGCAAGTTCCAAACGCAGAGCGAGCTACGGAAGCACAAAACAATACGGGAACAGCCTTTACAGCCAATCGCCAGCAACAGCCGAGAAATTTCGCTAATGGCACCGGCAATAACGGCAATAAAAGGCAGCAATTTCAAAACAGCAACAGCAGGTTTGGCAATAACAACCAAAACCGCCGGAATAACAATAGGGGATTTCGCCCCTACGAAGGGCTTGCACCGGAAGATATTCCAAAAATAGACAAGGAAGCCATAGACAAGGCACGGAGCGAATGGGCTACACTCCGTACCAAAAGCATGCCTGAATTGCAGGCTCTAGCCATAGAGCTTAACTTGCCGGATATCAAAATTATGCGCAAGCAGGCCATAATTTACCGTATTTTGGAAGCAAAAGCAGCCAACAACGAAGGCATGCCCATATATGCGGAAGGCGTTTTAGAGATAATAAACGAGGGCTATGGGTTTTTACGCAATCCCGACCACAACTATTTGCCTGGGCAAGATGATATTTATGTAAGTCCGAATTTAATCAGGCACTATGAACTCAAAACAGGCGATACCATAACAGGGCAGGTTCGCGCTCCCAAGGAAAAGGAAAAATATTTCGCTCTCACGAGCGTAGAGACAATAAACTACAAAGAGCCGGAAAACGCCAAAAAACGTGTTGCTTTTGAGCATCTAACGCCCTTGCATCCGTTTGAACGGATAAACTTGGAATACGAAACAGCGGAACTTTCAACCAGAATAATGAACCTGTTCACACCTATAGGCAAGGGTCAGCGCGGAGTTATTCTGGCGCCTCCGCGCACGGGCAAAACGGTTCTTTTGCAACACATAGCGAACGCCATAAGCAAAAATCATCCGGAAATAAAACTTTTGGTTTTGCTGATAGATGAACGACCCGAAGAAGTAACGGACATGCGCAGAAATGTTAAGGGCGAAGTTTTGGCTTCAACTTTTGACGAACCTCCGGAACGCCACGTTCAGGTTGCAGACATGGTTTTGGAAAAGTCAAAAAGGCTTGTTGAGCAAGGCGATGATGTTGTTATACTTTTGGATTCCATAACTCGCTTTGCAAGGGCAAATAACGTTGTGATTCCGCATTCCGGAAAAATACTCTCCGGCGGTGTGGATGCAATGGCGATGCAAAGGCCCAAACGCTTTTTCGGAGCGGCACGCAAAATTGAATTCGGCGGCTCACTGACCATCATAGGCACCGCTTTGATAGAAACGGGAAGCCGCATGGACGAGGTTATTTTCGAAGAGTTCAAGGGCACGGGTAATATGGAACTTGTGCTGGACCGCCGCATAGCAGAAAAGCGTATTTGGCCGGCCATAGACATATTCAAATCCGGTACTCGCAAAGAGGAACTTTTGATTTCCGAAACCGAGCTTCGCCATGTTTGGATTTTGCGCAGGTTTCTGCAAGACCATACTCCCGTTGAAATTATGGAGCAAATCCAGGAACAGATGAAAAATCATAAAACCAACGAAAGTTTTTTAGCAGCTATGAAAGGCTAGGGAGGAAATATGTCGTCTGCTACGAAAAAAATATTTTTTATAGGCGTCGGCAATATGGGTGGCGCAATTCTGTGCGCTTTAACGGAAGGCGGTTATCCTGCCAATTCCATATTTTTTTTTGAGCCGAACGCGGAACAGGCAGATAAAATTGCAGAGAGAAGCAAAGCGAAGAAAATGACCTTTTTTTATGAGGGATTTTCCGAAGCGGATGTGGTGTTTTTGTGCGTAAAGCCGCAAATTTTTTCAAAAATTTTCACATTGCTGGCTACGGAACTGAAAAAAAACGGCAAAGAGCCTGTTATAGTTTCAATTATAGCCGGAGTTACGGTCTCTACTTTACAGGCGGCATTTCCCGAGAACAAAAAAATAGTGCGCGCAATGCCCAACATTGCAGTTGTGGCTAAAAAAGGAACGGTTGCCATAGCCACAGAAGGCGTAGAAGAGGATGTTCTGCAAACGGTTGAATTTTTGTTCTCTCAGTGCGCAAATACTTTCAGGGTTTTCGAAAATCAAATGGATGCGATAACGGGACTTTCGGGCAGCGGGCCTGCCTTTGTCTTTCAATTTGTGGAGGCCCTTATAATGGGCGGAGTTAAAATGGGTTTGCAGAGAGATGTTGCGATGAAATTCGTGCTGTCTATGATACAGGGTTCAATTGAAATGCTCACGGAATTTCAAATAAACCCGAATGAACTAATAGCAAATATCTGTAGCCCGGCAGGAACAACAATAGCCGGAATACAGGAACTGGAAAACAGGGCGTTCAGAGGAACGGTCATGGCAGCGGTTGAAGCAGCAGCAAAACGCTCTGCGGAACTGGGGAATGGTTAAGAACTATTGGAGTTAAATATGCAAATTAGAACGAATTCTCAACTCTCAACTCTCAATTTTCAACTAATAATCATATTAGTTCTATTGGTATCAACGCTGTATGCAGAACCGAATCCCGGCCATCTCGCTATGTGTTCCGGTGTTAAGCAATGCCTTAACCATGACTTTCCGCAATGCTCGGCAGAAGAAAAAAAGCCGAACCCCGACATTAAATACAATGCCGAATTTTGCGCTCCCTATATAGAATTAAAGCAACGCGGCTTGCGGGTAGATGACCCTAAGGTTCGCGATTTATATCGCTATATGGGGCGGAAATACAGAGTGACCTTCAAACTTAGCGGAAAACTCCCTGTTTCAAAGGAAATGATGATATATCTTTTTGACAATATGGAATTCACGGCGCAGTTGGTTAATGCTTATAGAAAAACCAAATACACAATAACATACGATACTCCAGATAAAAAACACTTCAGCGGCGATAACGGAGATAACCTATTCGGCAATTTTATCTGGCTGTTAAACGATAGCGCAGGCATAAATCCCGGTATGCACCATGTATTTTTCGGCAGAGGTAGAACAAAAATTTTAGCATGGCAGTTGCATGGAACCGCAACCGCAATTTTGGATTTGAGGAATATAGATGATAATTCCGTATTTTATGAATTTCGCGCCATTGTTTCACCGAGCGGCGCGGTGCTCAATTCCATCATGAACCTCGGTATTTTCAACAGCGTGGTTAACGGGAAAATAAAAGAGATAATAGACAACATCGAAGGAGCGGCAAGGGAATTCGCAAAAGGCAATCGCAAACCCATTGCAAATTACGCCCCGCTTAAAAACGAAAAATGGAAAAAGAATTTGCAGGAATTCGAACTGGTAGCAAAGCGTAATTGAACATCATTGAAATATTTTATAATTCTTGTGTGTTGGGGCTATTTTTTGTTCGGCAAAATCCCTCGCTTCATCTTGGGTTGCAAAATTTCCTGCACGAACCGTGAAGAGCTTTTTATCCGCTAATTCCGTTATGTAAAGCTGAACCCCTATGCTCTTAAAATCCGCAATCAGCCTTTCTGCGTTTTCTTTATTCCCAAAAGCACCCAGTTGTATATACCACTTCCCCTCTTTTATATTTCCATCCTTTAGAGGAGTGATTTTTTTTCTCGGAAGGGAAATTAAACTGGTGTCTGCAGGTTTGACTTTATTGCAGTTTTCGGCAGTTAATCCGTTTTCGGGAAAAGCGGAAACTATATCCCGGCAAATGACAAGAAGTTCCGAGAAATAATCCGTGTTTGCGCTCGCCTGTGCAGCGTTCCAGGAACGAACAGCCTGTGCAGGCTTATTGAGTATTATTTGCAGTTTAGAATTTTCTGCGTTTAACTCAGCGAAAAGGGAATCGTTTGGTTCGGTTTGGCTTATGAGCGAAAGCAGCTTCTGTTCTGCGGCGCGTGCCAAATCTGTTTTATTGCTTTCCGCCAAAGCCTTGACTTCGTTGAAAAGGCAAATTTTCTTTTCCCTTGCTCCGAACTGAGGGCAAGCGTTTGCGTAATTTTTCGCCGCCGCTTCAAAATTTCCCTGACTGTATAATTTTTGAGCTAGGGAGTATAAGCTGTCTGAGGCAGAAGCGTTAGAAAAAATTAAAAATGCGGCGAACAAAAAATATGCTTTATTCATATACAATAAAAAATACAAAACATTATGGTAAACTTTCAAACCTGAATGGCAGAAATTGGATTAATTCTACTGAAAATTCCCGGTATGTAAATCCAAAAGAGATTTTCCGAGCAGGTAACTGTACTTCGCTTGATTGTGCTTTATCTGCGAATTATTGAAGATGGTTTGTTGCTGAATAAGCGAAGAAATATCAAGCATTCCGAGTTCGTGCTGCTGAACGGATTTTTCCAAAGCCAGTTTTTGCGCTTCCATTTGAACGGAAGAAACTTCCCATTGCAAACGGTAGGTTTCAACCTGTAAAGCCAATTGTTCAATAGTGTTCTCAAGCTGTTTTTGCGTGTTAAGAGCTGTGATTTGTGCTCTTTCCTTGGCCACCTGCGCCTGCAAAATTCCGTCTGCGGCGGCTCCCCAGTCTACAATGGGAATGCTAAGGCTAACAGAGGCGGAATAACCGAGGCCATTCTTTAACTGTTTTTGGTATCTTGGGTCATCAATTTCCCAGCGAAGGCCGGAACTCAGCGAACCGCTCAAGGACATATTGGGATAGCGGGCTGCACTTGCAACTCCTATAGCTTCTTCCGCCGCCAAAACGGAAAGGGAATCAATTTTTTTATCTATGGAATTTTGCTGTGCCAAATCCAACAGCGTTGTGTAATTTGCTGTTGTTTTTGGCTTTGCAGAATCCGGCGGCAAAATGGAAAATTCGGAATTTTGCGGAATTTCCAAAAACTGGCGAAGCGCGGTATAACTTTGAATAAGGCTGCTTTGTGTTTGCAACAGATTCAAGCTATCACTTGCAACCTGAGCAAAAGCCAAAGCGAGATCGCTTGCGGTAAAACTCCCTGCACTGAAAAGCACGGAATCCTTTGCGAACAGTTTTTTGGAAAGAACAAGCGAGGCTTTTGCGGAACTTTCAGATTCTATCAAAGACCAAACCTGAACAAAAGCTCTAATCACTTGCTCAGACAAAGTTCTTGCGGTCGCCTCCGAATTGAAAACCGCAATTTCCTTGCGATACTGCGCTTGGTCCACAGAATGCCCTATTCTTCCCGCTGTGAAGAGAGGCATTGAGGAATTTAAACTCACGCCAAGGGAATAGCGGTTTTCGGAATCTTTAAACAACGGACTACCGGCAATACCTTGCGAAATTCCTCCCCTTAAATCCGGCCATCTATTATTTTTAGCCTGACTTAAAGAAGATTCGGCTGTTTTTTCCGAGAGTTTTGCGGCAACCAAAGTTAAAGAGTTTTTTTTGGCTATTTCAACACAATTTTGTAACGTTAAATTTTGATAATTCTGGGCAAAAGCTCCGCAAACGAACAGCAAAAACAATATGAATAGCTTCAAATACATGTATGGAATATAGAAAATACATTGGATATTTGTAAAACTGCTGTAGTAAACTACTCCTCGCAATACTCCTCTTTTGCCATATCTCTGTGCTTAGGAGTTATGGTATAAGAATAATACACAATCGTTGAACTTTTTTTCACCAAAGCATAGTTTTCGCAATAGCGGATATCATTCTCACCTACTTTGGCTTCTCCATCAAATATCAGGCAAACGTTGGGTTCACCAAGAAATTCAATCTTAAAATATGCCGGTTTTGCGTAGGGTATAATAATATGACAACTATCATAAGCATGAGGTATATTCCAATTAGAAACAGCACAACTTTCATTCAAATAAGAATTGCATAGCGTATCGTTATCTTTTATTTCCTGCGTATAACGATATCTATAATAGGAATCACCAAACAAAGTATTGCCATCTTCCATTATAACGGTGATTCTCACGGCAACTCCGCTATTGTTTATATAAAAAGGCTCTAATGTTGGAGGCTCTGGAGGACATCCTCCATCACAGCCTAAAAGTCCCGTTTGCAACAAGCAGGCGATAAAAACCAACGATAAAAATTTTTTCATAAAATCAATTTCTCCAACAGCTAAAGGTTGCAATTTTCTTCTGTTGCTTGCTGCATAAGGTCTGGTGTTATGTAATAATTATAATCGTAATAATAGTTAGTATGTTCCGAA
>JGI24698J34947_10000126_pt1 | contig 27654 bp, 34 predicted proteins | sample TergutMp193P3_FD_34947 | JGI IMG/M metagenome (IMG submission 34947) | reverse complement strand
TTTAATTTCGGGGGGGGGGGGGTGATCATGCTCATTTTATGGAGGGTTAAATTATGAGTAGTTATTTTGAAGCACCAAAAATGTGTCAGCATAAAGGCGGCGGACCGTTAAATTATGTATGTGAACACCATGCAATAGTAACGGGCGGAAAGTCAGCCTGTCTATTCAAAAAAAACTGGAAGCGTATTATTGCCGGTTTTATTTGCCCTAATAAAGAATGGCAAGAAATAAGAGAGGCGATGGAAAAAGATGATCAGTCCCGAAATTGACATAGACGAAACCGACCAGCCGCCGACGCTGGGGATATTCGACGCCCCCCGCGTAACTATGGAAGAGTCCGAATTTTACGATCAATGGGGAAACCTGAAAGGTCCGGCGGAAAAAATAATCAGCGAACATCACGGCGAAAATTTTATAAAGATTTTCATTTATAAGTATGTTTCCATAAGTACCGCCGTTAATGACAGGGGCGCGGATTATCATTTCGGCTTCCAAATTAAACTTGACAAACTTATCCGCCAAAAAGCGGCGAATATCGCCGATCCCCCCATGCGCGGCGTTGACGAAGCGCGGATCGCCGCCCAGCGAATGATTATAGATATATGCAAAAAAAATCACACTAAAAAGCGGGTATTTGCCGATTTTTCCATAATGAGGTATAATCAACAAGAGTTGTTTTAAGGGGGTTATTATGGCAAGTTTGGCGGGAATGGTACTTGACGACCCGGAAAGTTTCCATCTTTTAACTACAGACATGAAAGAAAAAATAATCGAAGCCGCGATTAACAAGGTTAATATTCAGGCGGCTATGACCCGGAAGCGGGCAATAACTACAATTCAAAAAAACTTTATTTTGCGTAACGCTTGGACGGCGAAACAAATACAATTTACGCAGATGCCGAAAGGTCGTTATTCACTCTCCGCGATACAGGCAAGCGTCGGAATAACCCCAGCCGCCGGGTATATGGAGCGTCAGGAATTGGGCGGACGGCATGAGCCGATGGAAGGGAAAAAAAACCTGTCAATCCCGACGCTTCAGGCAAGGGGCGGAAGTCTGGGCGTTATGGTCAAAAAGCCCTATCGAATGTCAAATCTAACAAAATTAAAGGTTGCCGGTCCGGTCGTGAATAAATCAGCCAGCGCGGCGGCGGCGTCCCGGAATGTCGCCCGCGCCGCCGTTGCCTTCCGGGAAAACAAATTAATCCGCTATGGCGAAAATCTGTTTTTTGTTGACAATTTTGTTTCAAGAGAGGGAAAAGTATCTTTCAAATTGCGGATGCTGTATCATATGGACAAACCATTTACAATGACAAAGGCTAATCCGTGGCTGTTGCCGGCGGCGCAAGCGGTCGCCGCCGAAGGGGATAAAATATTCGCGCAACAAATGAGAAAAGCGGGATTATAAATTAAAAGCGGTTAAAAATAAATTAACTAACCATAAAATATCGCTGTCTTCTATCGGGGTGTTTAACATTTCAATAAACAAATCCTTTTTCCCTACGAGGGGAATTAAACTTTCGTCAATAACCAAACATAAAGCGATTTGTACAACAATATCCCGGAAATCGAAAAACAAAGTTTCCGTAACTATTCCGGCGGACTTTCGGAATGGGCTTATTTTATAAGTTTTCCATATCAATTCATTTTGAAGTTGAATAATATTTTCTTCGATGTTTTTACAAAACGTCCCGGAGTCTATGTTTAACGCATTAAGAAAGGCGACGTAAACCGCCTCTGTCAATGTTTCATAATCATAAACTCCGGGATAGCCTTTCACTATTCGCCCTCAAGTTCGTTGATCTTCGCAATCATCTCATTATGCCATCTTGTTTCGCCGGGATACATCGCTTCGATAATGTCGCTAAATTTTTCCCAAATGACTTTGATTGCCCTGTAGTCACGATCTAGCATTTCGGCTTTTAATTCCGTTATGCGTTTTTGTTTTATACTGTCGATCCTGTGTTTTATCATGCGAAGTTACCCCCCACAGACGTAATAAAAACAGGCTGGGTCGCCGTTCCGCGCCTAAGCGTTACGCGAATATTGACGCCCCAATCGTCCGCTGTTTTTGTTTGGTTTTGAAAAAAGTATTTCGCCCTTTGTACAACAGGGACGGTTATGTCTTCCCATTCCGGCTCATCGTCAAAACCGTTGTTACACGCTTCGACTAACAACTCGCTCCCTGCTGGCATAGCCCCCACTACCGAAGCAACAATGACATTCGGCTTGTCGTCGGCGGCAAGCGGTGTTTGAAAGGCGAATTTTACTTCCCCTACAGATTTTTGAAAAGTCAAAGTCCGAGTTATTTTGTTACTATGCACATCTACAATTTCGATAATTAAAATGTGATGACCGTTCAAAATCTTGACCCAATCGCCCGGCGGAATTGTGACGGTATTATCGCCGTCTAAAATCCCCGCCTGTTGTATAATTTCCGCGCCGTCAAGTTTGACATTGATATTTACAACCGGGCTGTCGGTATCGGAAATTGTGAAAACGATTTGCGGGGACGTATCCGAAAACACCCCTAAATCGCCGTCGCCTAGCGATACGGCGGGCGGCGGATTGTGGTTAATAAAACGGATCGCGCTGGTAACATAGGGGCTGTAATCCCCCTTGTTATCGACGGCTCGCACCCGGTATTGTATGGACTCATAATCGGTGCTTACCAAATCGCCGAAGTTCAAATTTGCGCCGTTGTAAATAACCGCCCACGCGCCGTTATCATAACGCCGCTCTAGCGCATAACCCGCGATAAAACCGTCCGGGTCGCTGGACGCGCCCCATGATATATCAGCGGTCAAAGTTCCGTATACCGTCGCGGGTATGTTAATCACGGGGGGAGTCAGCGGCAATTCATTGAATATAACGGTGTAATACCCCTCATTGTCCACGTTATCCGATACAAGGATAGAAGAGGAAAGATTACAAGCGGGACGCGCCCCCCTGCCCCCATTGTAGGCGTCGCTGAGGCCCAGGGAGCCGTCGGTGTCGACGCTCCACACGCTGCATGAGTTCGAAGCGTATGGAGAGCGAAGCCACCAATACCAGCCGGAATTAACATTAAAGCTGTTATTTTGATAATTGCTTTCGTCCACACAGGGCGCGGAAGGTATAGCGACCCGGCTGGCGTTATCGTTAAACCCGGCGAGTTTTTGACCTTCGGTAAAATCGCCCGTCAATCCTACTTCCGCAGTTGAAAGCAAAAACATTTTATCGACGCAAGTTTCCGTTCCGCCGCCGTCCACCGACGCCTTTCCCACCGTGAGGGTGGTACTCAATAGCGCGGCTTTTTCGACGGCGGAAAATTCGCTTATAAACCCGGCTATGGTATCATAGGGATTATAGGCGACGCCGCCTGAAGCGTAAACATTCGCCGCCGAAGGCGGAGCGTCGGCGGAATGCGCCGACGAATACCATTGACCCGGTCCGGCTTCGCTATTAAGCCATTGGCGAAGGTTAGAATAAATATAACGATTGTTACCGTTATTTTTACGGTTACTATCGCTGTTAGCCGCTTCCTTCGCGTCATGCGCCATTAATTTAATTATGCGCTCTGTTACCAAAGTAACCGCGCCCGAAGGGAAACCGGGGTGGTTTATCCCTTTAACGAGCCATTTCATGGGCGTATTTCTAAACCGTCCATATTTGACTTTTGCGTCAATAGGCAAACTTCCTAATGTCTGCGCCATGATTAAATCCTCCTCACTCTCATTGATTTAAGTTCGGGAAATGACAAATAAAAATAATTATCTATAGTTTCCCTTAATTTATATGTATTCCCATGTGCAATATGACCGCACCAAGAAACATACGACTGCCATATTTTTTCGACCGTTATTTTTCCCCGATCAAGTAAATAGCGATACCTCTTTATTTTTTCTTTCATGTTTTTAACGCTGTTTTTTCTCACCCTTCTAACAACCTTTCCGGTCTGCGTTAAATACGTCCTGAAGCCTAAAAAATCTATTCCATGCCGGAGCGGGTATATTTGCGTTTTGTTATTAAGCGATAATCCGATTTTTTTTACATGGTCTTTGATTAGCCGTAACATATCCTGTAAAACAAATTTGTCCTCATGGATTATATAAAAATCGTCCATGTAACGACCGTAATATTTCATTCCCATTTTATCCTTAATAAAATGGTCAAGGTCATTTAGATATAAAAGAGCGAATAACTGGCTTGTCTGATTTCCGATGGGTATACCCGGACATTCCGTGCTATTGATTATTTCCCATACAAGCCACTCGGTAAAATCCTTTAATTCATTGTCATTTAATTTTGATAATTGCTTTTTTATTTTTTCGTATAAAACGATATGAACGATGGAATAGAAAAATTTTGTAACGTCTGCTTTCAAAATATAGCCGTCGGCATAATTCCATTTTTCGACCGGAAGGGAAGGAAGCCCGGCGGCGCGGCGGGCGTTTTCACATTTTACTTTTCGACTAAAAAAATAATGGCGCAAAAACTTTTCAAGGCGGTATAATCCATAATGTGTCCCTTTCCCTTTTTGGCTTGCGTAATTATCGCTGATAAATGTCCGTGAAAGCGCGGGGGTTAAAACATTATCGCATAAACTATGCTGGGTTATTTTATCGACAAAACTATTCGCCTTGACAGTTCTTTCCTTTGGCTCATAAACTTGAAATTCGCGGTATTTGCCGACTTTGTAAGTTCTGTTTTCTAATTCGTCCATGAGGGAATAGATTTTATTTATTGCGTCGTTTTGAAAATTGAGAGCGGGCTGGCTTTTCCCCTTTCCTTTTTTTGTTTCAAGATAAGCATTATAAAGGCTAATAAAATTTGTTATTTTATTTTTCAAAATAAAAGCCCCCGTTTTGTAACCCCAGCCATTTTATAATCGCTCCGGTATCGAGGGCGGTATTTTCGGCATCGGGTCTTTCCTTCAGCCGGGATAAACCTTACTTGGATGATGGGTCTCTGTTTTCGGCTTTCGCTTACTAAGTCACGACTTCCATCGAAGCGGGACGCGCCCCCCTGTTCCCATTGTAGGCGTTGTTGTTGTTCAGGGAGCCGTCGGTGTTGACGTTCCTCACGTTGTATGAGTTCGAAGCGCGGTTTCAAAGTTTACCCCCGGTTTGTCTGCGCGACCTGTTTTCTTCATTCGCGCTTTCAGACCTGTTTTTTATTTTTTGATAAGACGTTAAAATATTCCTTGCTTTGTCCGATTTGTGCCAAGCCGCTAACATATTCCTGACGCTGTTCGCCATTTTCGACCAATAAGAAAAACTGTCCGCGCCGATAAATTTCATTTTATAAGACAATTCAATGTGACTAATAAGTTTTTTACAATTCCGCAATCCTTCTAATTGTCTTTCTAGGCGTTTTTCTTTTTCGTCGTCTTTTGTTAAATTAAAATCGTTAGCGTCTGTAATACATGAAACAATTTCGGAGGCTTCGTCCTGCATCCGGGCGCATAATGTAACCCGGTATTTTTTGGGATACCGTTTTTCATTCCCGGTAACAATTAAAGTATGTTCCTCAAGTTTTTTTGCTTCGGTTAATACTTTTAATTCCGCAAGTTTCGCCGTTTCCATTTCGTCTCCTAACACTCTAATTGATCGCAGGGGGCATTCCATATCCCGCTTATCAATTCGATTTTATCAATAGAATTAAATGAAGTGAAAAGATCGTCGCCATAACGTGTACATTCGACGTTATGCGTTGTTTCATTCCAGTTTCCGCGAATTATATTAACGCCGTCTAAATCTAAAAATTGAAGCAGGAAAGGATTAGCCACCACGTCCATATATAACGAATTTTCTAAAACCGTTATCCGCGCCTCGTTTGACCTTATAAAAGCGGATAAGTCAAGATGCTCCGCAAAATTCAAAATAATATCGGCTATGTTTTGATTAACAAGCGATTGTATTTGATCTGTTACTTTCCGGCTGATTTCTTTTAATGCGTCTAACACGTCGGACTCGTTGGCATTATCCGGCGAGCCGCTTATCATTGTTAAAGACCCGAAGGCGTCAATGATCGCCGCCTGAAAAAAACCGAAGATTTGATTAAAAAATCTTTTGTCGATTTGCGTCCCTTCTATGCTGTCGCCGAAAGGGGCGTCAACAGCCGCGCCGCCGGGATAATTCGGATCGTTATCGTCCCGGTACTGTGAATAGTTTTGATCAATTTTGAACATCTGTCTCCTCCTGCCATTCAATATATAAAATAGCCGTCGTGTGGACGGGTTTTATTTTCAAAATGATATATTCAATAAAATTTTTCCACTTTATATTTAACTTGAGGCGTTCTATATACATGATTTTTCCTTCCGACCTCATTATGCTCTTGCAAACAAAAAAACACATTTTCCAGTAATTGATGTTATCTGAAATTGTATATAGTTCCGAAGCATCGTTTCTTAAAACGGTGGGCGGGTCTTGCACACTTCCATATCGCGAGTCACAAACCGCAAGGGAGTTTCCGCAAACCATAGCGAAATATTTACAAACCGCGATCCTTACAAGGCGAATTCCGCGAGGGTCGGTTGCCGGGTTATTGTCAAATACCCTGATACTGTCGTCTATTCCGCGAAGGATTTGTTCAAGGAAATCAGGCGATTGACCCCCGGCGTTAATTTTCCATAATGAGTCAATAATTGCGCGGCGTTTTTCTAATTCGGCGGCGGTAAAATAAATGGCGAAAGTCTGTTCCCATTTTTCGGGAACCCTTGTCGTTTCCGGGAATAAGTCTAAATAAACAAGTTCGGCGTTATGCCTGATGTCTTCAGGCAAGGCGGAAAAAGCCTTTATAATTTTTCTTTTTACGCTTGTAATAAAAAGTTCAAAGGCTCTGGCGCGGGGAAACAATAATTTTATAGCGTCAAAATATTTCAATATTCCACTCCATTTATAAACAGTCTGTCAAGCCGGGATAATTCCCCCATGCCGAGGGTGTATGAAGGTTCGACGTTATTGTTTCGTTGCATGGTTACATTTTCAAATTCGGCTTTAACAGACAGGGCGATTTGATCAACTACAGACGATACGTTGTTTCTTGAAACAATATTTGTTTTATTATTGTCATCTGATAATCCCCTTATATACGGCTCGCGCCCTAGAAAATAATCCTCTATTGCCGGACGGACTAAATCGGCAAATTCGGCGGGGGCAATCATTAAAAGCCCTGTTATGTGAATATCGAAATCGACAATAGCGACCGGGTGTATATTCGCATAACTGCCGTTATATTCCGGGTCGATAATCGCGGTCAGCGGCTTGCGCGTCGCCCTGCCTGTTTCCGGGCTGTATGTGCAAGAATCGCCGACTTGAATTAAAAGCGCGGGGGAAGGGACGCGGTCGGGATATACAGCCGGGTTTCCCGATACATATAACAAAACCCCCGCGGGGGAATTGCCGTCGTTGTATGGGTAAGTATTCAAAACGCCGGGGACTTCGGACGCCCATATTCTGTAGTCGGCAAGAGAGCCGCCCTGCGGTTGCATACGGTAACGATTAACGACCCTATAACGATAATCGGCTTCGGCTTCGTCGTTTGTGCCGTCGTGTATTATGGCGGTAACGGCGGCTTTTTTTTCGACGTTTCCTAAAGGGGAAACAAAATTAAGAACGTCGCCGACTTGCAAACTTCCGGCGGTTCCCGGCTCATTACAAGTGATTTCGATTATCTCATTATCCGCCTCAAGGCTTTTTGTGTTGTCTGTAAAATAAATTTTCCCTGTTAAATCGCTTTTTAATTGCGTTCCCGGATTGAGGGTCGTGTTTGTGTTTGTTACCTTGACGGCAATAATCCCCTTCCATTGCGTCCCGGCGCGGGGAGACCCGACGCCTATCAATTCCCCCCATTTAACGAGCGGGCGGATTGTGAACCCCAGCACTTTAACCTCGCGCCAATATGCCGTTTCGGGGAATATCTGAAGAAAAAACCACCCGATTTGCTTATAAAGTACAATAAAAATTCCCGCTATAACCGTCGCGGCTATTTTTACAAAAGAGCGCGGAAGTATCCTTAAAACGCCGTTAAATTCCTGTTGAAAGGCGGTTATTAACAATTCCCGCACTTCCTTGATCGTCCTGTTTTCAAATGCCATTTATCCCTGCCCCCCATAACGCGCCGAAACTTGTTTCAAAAACTGTTTTCCCTTCCTTCATTGCGCCTATAAAAATTTTTATTTTATTAATGCCTTCGGATTGAATAAAAATATTTATTTCGTCCGCGATCCCATCGTCTATCGCCCATTTTAGATCGAGTTTCGCCATACCTTCGGCGTCTTTAATATTTTTAACCGTCTTCGGGACGGCGCGGATAAAATTCTGAAAGCGCGAAACAATTTTTTCTTTTTCGGGTATGCCGGGGAGCGTATTCCCCCACCATGTTTTGTTATTTTTAACTTTTCCCGCGTCGTCTTTATTTCCGCCGAAAAGCGAAATATAAAAAGCGGTTCCGAAGCCGCGATCCGCAAGTAGTAATCCATCGTCTAGGACGCAATCGCCGCCGTCCGGCGTTTCAACTAACATTAAATCCCCTTGAAAATTTTGTTTTGTCATGTTATTACACCTTTGGTTGTTGTTTGTCCGCTAGACGGAGTTCCGGGCGGTGATGTTGACTGAATAGATACGGTAATGCCTGTATTTACTTCGGCGGTTTTAATTTGCGTATCATTTATTATCGCGAGTTTTTCAGCGTATAATTCAGCAGACATAGGACTCTGATCCATTTCTGTATATAAACCTAAAAGTTTATTTTTATAAATTGCGTCATCTAATGCCATTATGCGCCTTCCTTAAATAATTCTTTTATTTTGTTTTTATAATTTTCGAGAGATTGTTTTGTGTCCGGGTGAATTTTATGCTGGGGCGGCGCACCAAAGGTCATAATATTTTCTATTTCGTCAACAAGTTCTATTAAAAGTTTTTGAATATTACTGGCTTCGTTGCCAATATAATATTTTCCTTTTATATTTTGCGATACGTCTTTTTCGGCTTCTAATTTTACATTGCCATTTCCTAGCATTGAAAGTTTAGAAGTAATTTTTCCGTCGGTATCGCGCCCGAAAAATATTTTCTCACCCGGCTTCGCGCCCTGCGACTCTGTTAAAATCCCCGCGCCGATAAAATTTCCCGTTCCGTCCACTTTCAAAATTATCACTTTGTCATTTTTACAAGGGACTGAATCATCGCCGGAAGGGTTGTAAATAAAAACAGTTTGATTGTAATTTTTTCGGGTTTCAACAATAACGCCTATAAATTTGTCGATAGCGTGTTTAATTGTTTTCCCGATCCGGGCGGTTCCGTCTGTCATTCCCACGGTAACACCTCCGGGATTTCGTCGGTATAAGAGCCGGGCAGGACAAGAGACAAAGTGGCGGTCTTTCCGGTAATAGTTCTTTTTAATGATATATTCCGCGCTATAAATTCGGTTTCCCTTCTAATCATTGCGCCCGGAGCCTTGACGCAGACTGTCATTCCTTTTTCAAAAACATCTCCGTCGCTGTTTTCGTGATTTTCGCTTTCTAACTCATAAGATACACATTCCGCAAACATCCGCCCGGCATAGGCTTCGACGGTCGCCTCAAGGCTTCCGGCGTCGGCATCGTCCGCAATGATTGTATTACATCGCGTTATGCCTTTTTTTGTTAAATATTTATTTTCATAAATAAATTGTTCGCTTTCGTGATCCGCGTCCGCTTTTGAAAATCCTATAATATGGCTATAAAAAGATTGTGCCTTAAATTTAGGTTTTAATGATAGAAGCGGCGACTTTCCCTCTTCAAAGGACGCAAACACCCTGTCCTGTTTCGGACGGAAAAAAACCAGCCGCCCGCTTTCGTCGTTCCTGATTAAAAAGTTTCGCTGTTTTGAAAGTTTGACAAAAAAATCAAATATTTTTTCGGTCGGTTCAATGGATACTTTTTCAAATGCCGGACCCGGATCGCCGTCAATAACAACTTTTATTCCGAAGGCGTTCCCGATAGGCTCCGCGATTTCCTTTAATGTAAGTCCGCTATATTCCGCCGGATATTGCGCCAGCGGTATTGTGCAATCATTTAATATTCCACAAAGGGGATAAACCGTTAAATTGATTTCCCTTGCGTCTTTAGTAACTTCGGGGTCGGGGGTTAATAAAGTTCCTTTTAATTTTAATTTGCCTTTATAATAAACTTCGCAATCCTTAAAAGTAAAGGGCGCGAGGGCTTCGGCGACTTCCTGCGATAAAATATTATATGGAGCGGAAAACGAAAAACTATCGAATGAATCATAATTTAAGTTTAATTCATACCCGGTAAAACCTAAAAATTTTAATCCGTCAATTACTATCGAAATGTCGCTTTCGCCTTCCGATAATTCAATGGTTTTTGTCTGCGGAGCGGCGGGGGCTTCGGTTTTATTTTCTTCGGGGATTGCTAAAATATCGTCGGGGAAAATAAGCGGTGAGCCGTCCGATGCCGTCCGCCGCCCGGAAAGCTGGGGATTTGCGGTTTCTATGCTTCGCCATTTCGCCCATACCCCTAAATAGCGAATGGAAATTGCGCCTAGTGTGTCGCCCGGTACTACTTTATGCGATCTGGACATGGTATGTCACCTCCCGACCCATAGGCAATACTTCTATTTCGTCCGCGCTCAAATCGTTATCCGCTATAAATTTATCTATGTAATCGACAGAGCCGTATAATTCACAAACTAATTCAATAAGCTGGCGATCCTGATCCAGCGTTATTGTCCGGCGCATGGGTAACGATAGGGAGACATTCGTTATTAACTGAACGCAAGAATAGACAAGTTCATTCAATAAAATATAAGTGTTTGAATTGGCGTCCACTACAATATTATTTTCAATCTTGGAGTCTTGAAATGATTTTGTAGTTTCTAACATTGATAAAAGATTATTTATTATTTGAACCGACTCTTCCCTTGACATGGCTTCCGTTTCGGGGTCGGCGGGGGAATTAACGGAAAACCCGCCGGAAGCGGACGCAAGCGGCGGGGAGAGCGCGGGGGAGCGGTTTATTACTGATTTGTCGGTCTTGGCGACCGCCGACGCCGCTATGTCAAGAGCCGCGCCGGTCGCAAGGGAAGCAACACACCCTGATAATACGAGGCTGGTCGAATGATAAGCGTTGGCGATATTCTGCGTTCCGAAGGGGTCATTCCGAAATTGATTAACGATATTTGTCGTTGTTGACGAATAACTTTTAACTTTTTCCATGACATTGACGGCGATCTGGCTGGGAAGTTTCATTAAATTGAGAGTAAGCCGGGCGACATCCATCGCTTTGGCTACAAAGTTTTCGGCTTTTTCAACCGCGCCTTTAACGGTCGAAACAACACTTTTTAAAGATTTAATTCCGCTTTTAACTTCGCCCGAAATTGTTTTGAATTTCGCAAGGGCGGCGGAATCGCCGCTGTCTGTAGGGCGCAAATCGTCGTCAATGGTTTGAATTTGCGTCGTCAACATTGATTGAAGGACTAATTCGTCGGCGACCGTATCGACAGATATATTTTCCGCGAAATCGTTAGCCGCCGACTCCAGTAATTCTTCATAAGCGGCTTTTATTTCGTCCGCCGATACAGCGTCCATAGGCGCGTCGGCTTCGACTATTGTTTCTGTAAAGGTGATAGTTACCCGGCTCTCATTGAGCGCGCTTACTAAATCGTCCTCGCGTTTTATGTTGCTAGTGGGAATAACGTTATATGGACCGTAAACAGGGTGCAATAATTGAGCGACGCCCCTTTCGCATAACGCCATCTCAAAGGCGTCCGCCTGATCCATGCAATCAGACCCGGTAAAAATGCAAGTAAGGGGAAAGGACTTCGCCCCCGCGCCCTGATGTTGAACGTGCGCTCCGTCCCGGTCGGGAAATTCAAAAACGCCAGTTTTTAAGTTTGTATCCCTTGCGACTTTTTCATAGAGAAATGGGAGTTCCTTTCCGCTTGGCGACGTGTATTTAGCTTCTAGGGTTTTTTCCTGCCATGCCATTAAGCGTCCCCCGATACTTTCACTTTTACGTTAGGCGACTTTGGTTTTTTCGTAACCCTTGCGCTTGCGCCATCTTCGGGGGAAATAATTACATTCACATTTTCAAAATGCTCTGTCCGCGAATAGACAATTTGTTCCGCTTGGGTCATGGGCGCGGTCGGGGGCGTTATGCTGTCTTTAACTGATTGATTTAACGGCGCGGACTTTTGCATAACATTATCGGGCATGGCAAAATCAAAACCGACCGAAACTGAAGCCGCTTTAATTTTATCCGCCGGAATGATTAAATCCGGGAAATCATATTTAACCGGAATAGTTACAGGCTGGGGTGTGGGAGGCTTTGGAGGGGCTATAGAAGCCACGCTTACGGCTCCGGCGGGGGAAGCGGTAGAATTTGCCGTCCGGGTTATATCGTCGCCGCCTGTGCCTGTTGTAACGGCTGGGGCGGAAAAAGCGGAAGCGGCGCGGGCTGGCTGGGTTGTTTCTTCGGTAACGGGGGAGCGAAGGTCAAGGAGCGACGCCTGATGGACGGTCGTTTTCCCCTTTCCGGCGGCTTTCCCTTTGGCGGCTGGCATGGGAAGTCCCTGTCTTTCGATTGCCGGGGGCGCGGGTGTGACCGTCTTGGCGGCTGGGCTTGTCGCTTGCGCGGCTGGGGCGGCGGCTTCGACCGCCGAGGCGGGTTTGGTTTTCTTTTCTTTCGCGGGGGGGCGGGTTAAAATATCTTTTTCAACATTGCCGTCCGTCCCTTTCAAATTTGCACGTAACGAGTCCAGTTTGTCTACAGCGGGACCGACCAGCTTTCCGACGCCGGGAATTTTTGATAACAATTCCAAGAATCCCTGAATGGGTGCGATTAACGCCGATAAAATAACGCCGCCTAGTTTCAATAATCCCTTTACAATGCCCTCGGTCTTGAAAGTTTCAACAACCATTCCCCAGTTGTCTCTTAATTCGTTAATTATTGAAAGTATAAAGCCGAAAGGTCCGGTAAAAATTGTTATTAAGGCTAAAACTTTTTCTTTATTTTTATTAATTATGTCCATGAGAGACCAAAAAGCATTACACAAGCCGTCCCAAATAATAGACGCGAGGTTTTTTACCCATTCCCACGCTTTTCTCATAACGGCGCACACCTTATCCCAATTCATAATAAGCGCGACGATAAGCCCGATTAAAACACCTATTGCTACAATAATCAGACCGATGGGATTAGCGGTTAGTAAAACGTTATATATCGCCTGAACGACGTTCATTGCTTTTTGTGCGCCCATGAGAGCCTGAACCGCCTTGACCATGCCGATTATAGGTCCCATTATTACAGCGGCTAACATCGCCACCTTATAGATACCCCACGCGGCGGCTATGCCAATAATGATATATCGCATTTTCCAAAGGACTCCGGCGACCGTCCCGATAATGTCAAATAACGTCCCCAGTAAATTAAAAACAAAAGTTATTCCGTCGGCTATTTTATCAAAATCGAGCGCGTTAAAAATTTTGTCAACTACTGCTTCGACTTTTTGCGCCAGCGGCTCAAAGTCAAGGGCGGCGAAGCGATCCGCGAATACGGATAATTTTTCAATGACTTTGTTGAATGTGGGCATCAAAGTTTCACCTAACTTAATCCCGGTATTTTTAACTTTGTTTAACAGCGTCCCCCAGTTTGACGCCGTTGTATTACTTACCCGGCTAAATGCCTCTTCGGTTATTCCGGCGGAATTATTAACCTGATCTAAAGTTTCCTGAAATTGTCTCATGGGAAGGATATTGAAAAGNCCCGCCTCGCCGCCCGATTCAAGGGCGGATTTAATGTTTTTCGCGGCGGTTGCAATAGGGACGCCGTTAGACGTAAGACTGGCGACGGCGGCGAAAACTTTGTCGCTACTAACCCCGAATTGCGACGCTACAGGTAAAACTTTTTCAAGTTTTGTTGCCATGTCTTCAAAGGATACTCCCCCGGCGCGGGCGGCTGCCATCATCTGATCGGATATTTGCGAAGCCGCGCTCGCGTCTAAATTATAAGATTTTATAACAGACGATAATCCCGCGATTGCGTTAGACGTATCTGTAAACCCGCCTGTAGAGGCTTTAACGGCGGCTTTCAAAAATTCTACAGAATCGGCGGCGTCTATCCCGCTTTCAACTACTTGCAATAGGCTTTCTTGGTATGATTGAACGCTGTCTCCGGTAACGTTTGAAAAAGCCAATAATTCGTCGCCTGTCTTTTTTAACTGTTCCCCGGTTAGTCCCGCCTTCGCTCCGACCGCCTCAAGTCCTTTATGAAATTCGACTGCGTCTTTTAATCCTTTAGTTGCAAAGGCGACCCCGGCGGCGGCGGTCGCGGCGACTACAGCCGCCCCAGCTTTCGCGGCGGCTTTCGCAATATTCCCGGCGACCTTCCCGACGCTTTTTCCTAAATTTTGAACGGATTTATCGGTATTAATAAAATCATTTTTTAATGCTTTCCCGACGGTGTTTCCCTTCCCAGCTACTTTGTCAAGCGGACCCGTGATATTGTCAATGAGTTTAAAAACAGCTTCGATTGAATATCTATTAGCCACCGGATTTCCCCTTGACCTTTATTTTTTGTCTTTCGCATAACGCTTCCACTAATGGACTATAAAAAAAATGAATTTCGTCAATGGTTATGTCTCTAGGATTAACCATTGACGAATAATCAATGCAAATTTGACGAAGCTGTGCAATAATCCCCCCGGCTCCGTGAACGACTTTCGGGTGTCCGTTCACGGCGACCGTTGAGATTATCCGGCTAAAAAAAGCGTTCCGATGTCCCTAAAGAAAAACCAATCTGCTACGTCAAGTTTTGCGAAAAACGCGATCTCTTGCCCGGTCATTGCGGAAAGGAAGCCGTGTAATTTGCGGACGGACTGCGTATCCTTAAAATTATCCATTCCCATAAAGGATTGACCGCCTGACCTTTTAATTGTGATTTCTCTTCCGGCGAAATTCTCTGGAGAAAAATTTGAAATCGTATATTTCAAATCCAAGCCGTCAACTTTTACGCGCCCTTGCATACAGGCTTTGATGAACCGTCTTTTTATCGGCTCAAAACTTTCTTTTTCGTCGTCATTCATTCCGTCCATATCGCAGTCAAGGTCATTCGCCTCACAATAGCGGACAAATTCCGCTTCGGCTGTTTCCTTGTCATAGATGTTTGGTCTTTTTCCGGGCGGTAACGCGCCATTTTCGTTTTTATCGGGCATAACCGCTCCTTAACCTTGTTTTTCAAAAGTTCCCGTTAATGCAACAGTAACGGTTCCATTTTTGAAAGAAAATTTCAAATCCCCGGTTAAAACAACAGAGCCGGAATAAATTGTTCCGTCGTTTGTCGTTCCCGAATAAGCGAAAGTTTCCCCGCTGTCTTTTAAGCCTTGCAAGAATTCAACATCGCCCCTTGAAGGATCAAATACAATATTCGTTCCTTCAAGAGTTCCGGGAACCCGCGATTGTATCACGCGGGTTGTCGCGTCACCCGATGTTTTTACTTCGTTGCTTTTTCCGTTCATTTGTATTTGTGCATCGTCGTCTCCGTCACAAACAAAACGCCGTCCGGCAAGGGTATGAGATTCAAAAGGTCCCGCAATCATTATTCACCTCCTAATAAAAACCCAAACTGTATAAGGGTATCCGTGATTTCGATATTCCCCGAAAGTTTCGATGGGAATGTGTTATTCAGGCGGTTGGGATTTGCGGCGTCAAGTTCAACAACCAAATTCTTTTTGGTAAAATCGGACTCGGCGAGTATCGCTTCCGCCGCCAGACTGTCCGCAAGGTTCATAAAATAAGTTTTTATAACCTTCGGCGAAATGGCTTTGGGGTTTCGCGTCGGCTGATCGTCCTTGACAAGCGGCGCACCCTTTAGGTCGTCGGCTTCCATGATTAAGCGCACATTGAAAACAATATTTTGAAGTTTGACCAAATTCACCACATAACGCCGCGAGGGGAAAGTCCCTTCGCTTTCGGGGTGGTACATTGTAACAATGTCGTTTAATTCGGCGACAGAGCCGTTTTTAATGTTAGTTGACGATCCTTTTTTGACGGAAGCATCGCGCTGTTGATAATTTTCCTGAACGGAATCATCGCCGCAATGAAGCCCGGTTAAAAGCCCTTTGTATCCCTGCGCCGGGTTATTGTTTGCAGTAGTTAAAATATCTTTAACTAACCCTTTCGCGGCGATAATAAAGGGAAGTTCCCGGCTTCCCACCGATACGATCAAATAATTGATAAAATCGTTTTTTCGCGGGTCGGTAACGGCGGTTCTGGTGTCCAGATCGTCCGTGCATCCATGCGCTACAAGGAGCGGTTTTTTTTCAAGGGACGCCCATCGACCTTCACCGTATTCAAAATATTTGTCAAGGTTTGCCGTTTTCGCATAAGAAAACGAGTCAAGAATTTGGGTTTCCCACACATTCCCGATTTTTTGAAATGCCGGAGTAATGTCCGGGTCAATGGCTCCGCCTTCAAATCCCTCAATGTCAAAAACGACGCCTTCGACTTCGCATTCAACCTTGAGGGAAATCATGTTAGACGATTCGCCTGACCATTTTGAAGTAAGTTTAATTTTGCTATTGTCAAGTACCGCCAGCGCAGGGGAATTTTTATTTCCGTCAATCGCCGCAATTATAGAATGTTTAATCGCGGCGGCGTTATCGCCTTTTTTGATTGCGAATTCGCTTCCGATGCCGCCGATATAAACAATTCCTGATCCATTTGCGGTCGCCGTGCCGGTAACGTCAATCGCGCCTTCCGCCGGGATTGCGTTATCTGCTTTTTTCAGAGGATAGAAGGTTACAGGGAATGTTGCCCCCGCTCCCGCAAGCGGAAAAAAGATTAACGCCATAAGATGGAGAGGGCTTCCGTAACCGTAACGGTCGCCAATCTTGGCGGCGGAACCGCCAGCCTCGTGTTTGTCAAGGCTGTAATCCGCGTCGTCGTTGCCGACGCCGAAAACAGCCAGCCGCTGGGGTAACATCGCCGCGTTGCCGACGTTAAAATTTTTATATTCAACGTCAACGCCGACTACCCTACTTACTGCCGATGGGGTGATCATACATTCGCCTCCTGTTTGTCTTTATTAACACCGGGTATCCCGGTTATATCAAATAACACTTCCCCGCTAGGCGAAGAAGAAATAAAATTGTATTCTTGAAAAATATTTGTCTCTACTTGGGGCGCGTCTTCGTAATATTCAACTGACAAAACAAGGCGGCAAATTGTAACCGACTGTGCCGACTGTTCATTATTGCGGGGGTCTCCGATTGTACATTCCGTTATGCGCCAATCGCGGATAATTTGCCGAAGTCCTAAATAGGAATAATGTTCGCTGGTTATAATGTTTCGTATAACGCGCCCCACTTGGCAAGCCTTAATTGCGGAGTCTGTGTCGTCGCCTTCCTTGTTTCCAAATTCCCCGCGGGCGTAACAATCCAAATAAAATTTTCCGGTATATTTTTTTTGTCCGATTGGCGGACCCGGCGGAGTGTCGGCGGTATAACTCATTAACTGAACATTAACGAGCGGAAAGGGATTTTCTTTATTGGAGTCTTCGGTTAATTGCCAAGGGCGCGATTTTTCTTTCCACACGCCGATTTTGTATTCTTTCGCTTCGGGTGTTTTGATTGCCAGTTCATACTGGGCGTTACATTCTGTTTTAAGAATTGCACATAACGCTTCGCGGATTAATTCGATATTGTCTGGTTTATTCAATAAAGTTGTAATTTTATTATTCATCGTTACACCCTAATTTAATCCGCCCTACTCCCAGCGTCCTGTCCGGCTCATAATTCAAAACAAAAAGCGTGTACTCTTTGCCGTCCAGCCCGGTCGCTTTTACTTTCCAGTCCTTGCCCGGCGCGACGACGGTTTTTTCCAAAAGGGTTTTGATGCGGTAAGCCGCCGTTATTGTGCGCCCCTGAACAGGAAGCCCGGTTTCGTTATCTAACAAATAACCGATGTCGCCTAACGTCCCCTTTAATTCAAATTTGTCTCCGCTCGGATCAATAAGCGTAAAGGGACTGGCTTCCTCGCCTTCTAGTGTTTCCGCTAAATCGGATTCCGCCATGTCCCTTATGCTCATTATTGCCCGCCCCCGGCTTTCGCTTCGGCTTCGGCGGTTTTAATCGCCGCCAGTAATTCGTCCCTGTTCATGTTTTGCCAGAACATAGGTCCGTTTTTTGTAGAAATGTTTTTTTCCTTCGCGTAATTTTTCAATTCGTCGAGGTTCATTTCGTCTAACGTTTTCGGGGAAGTTTCGGCGGCTCTAATAGCCGTCCGAATGTCCGCCTTGCTTTTTGTGGCGTCGATGGTGATATTTTTCGCGGCGGCGTATGCCTTCAGTTCTTCGACGTTCATTTCGTCTAACGTCTTTTCTTTTCCGGTATTGCCGGAAGGCTTTACAGCCTGTTGAGGCGGCGCGGCTTCGGCTTCGTCCGCGAATACCGTTTTCGCCTGTGCTTCTGTGATAAGTTTTTCCGCTTTCACAAGTATTTTCAAATCGGCTTCGGAAAAAATATCCGCGCTGATTTCGTCTTTAGGTCCGTAAACCCTGCCGCCGTGAGTGAAAGACGCTTTTTTGTTGACGACATAAAATTCTTTTTCTTTTTCACCTGCCATAAAATCCTCCTGTTAGGCGACCTTCGTCGCAAGGCATCCAAACCGATCAATGCTGACCGGGAGACAGAGCGGTCGGGATTTAATTTCCCCTGTATAGGTGTCCGCTTTTTGATCCCAATAAACACGCGCTTTAAAATCATATGCGCCGTCGATAGTAACTTTCGACGCGCCGAATATTTGATCAAAGGTTGTGTCGGGTCTAACCATCGGGATGCCGCCGAATAAGCGGCGGAAATCGAGGTCTTCAAAATCCGGCAGGAAAATTACCCTGTTTTCAGGAAGGTATTTTTTTGTTTCCCTTGAGCCAAAGGGATTGTATGTGGCGGAATATACCCAAATGTCAAAAAGGTTTGAACCGACGTGTATATAGCCGTAATACTTCGCGCCCTTGCCTTTAATGGCGGGGTTTAACGCGCCGAGCCGGAGTCCGTCAAGTTTCAGATCACGCTGTACTCTTTCGGAGCGCAAAAAGTTTTCAAGGGATTTGTCGTCCATGATTAAATTTTTAACATCGCATAATCCGTCCGCCCGGATAGTGTCGGCTAACGCGGTTATATCGCCGATAGGATCGGGCAGGGCGTTTGGATTTGAATAATCGTCCCAGCTTCTTGCGACCGTCGGAAAATGCGTCGATTTCGCCCGAAGGTCTAACTGTCTATAGACGACATTTCCCTTTTCGTCTGTTAGCTGAAATGTTCCGGTTGTTAAAACCTGCGCGGCTTGTAATTCGATAGACCGCTTGATCATATCGGTCATTTTCGTAAAGCCGCTGACAAGCCTCTTCGCAAGCCGCCCCAGCCAGTCCGCTTTTTCGGTTATATAAGCGGTTTCACCCGGCTGGCGGATCATCAATTCCGAAATGTTGACCGATTTTTCAAGGGCGTATACCGGGAATGGCACTTTCCCCTGATCAAAATAGTCATTGACAATCGCCGTCGCGCCTGTTGATAAATCTCTGACAACAGGGGCGACCTCTTCGCCGCTTCGGACAAGGTCGATTTCAATTTCCGTCGCATCCGTAAAGGACTCCGGCGTTACTTTGAAAAACGATGACAAGAAACCCATTCGGTTAATGTCCGGCTGGGCATTAAACCATGATAAAACTTTGATAAAAAAATCTGGCATGACAGACCCTCCTTACTCTGACCATGAAAGGTCGGTGACCTTTTTAGAGATAATGCCCGAATATTGGCGTAACAAATCGCTTTGGGCATCCGTTATTGGCTGACCGCCGACGGAAAGCATATCGCGGCGGACTTTCCCGCCGATCATTGCCCGGAAAGGCGTATCAGCGGCGGCGGAAGTTGTATTTTTGATTTCGACCGGGTTAATTGCGACGGGATTTTCCTCTTCCGTGTCGGTTATAACCGCGAATTTTCCGCTTGGCTCCCTTTTCAAAAAGGCTCCAGCCGGGACGGTTGCCCCCGCCGGGACGGTTAAAATCCCGGTTTCAAATTCCTCATTGCCTTGCATGAGGCTTTTGTTTACGACTTTTGTAATTTCCATGCTATTTTCCCCCTGTGTTTTTGCCTAAATAGCCGTTTTCAAAGGCTTTCATGGCTATAGCGTCGTCCGCGCCGTCGTCGGCGAGGTTTGTGGCTTTCGGATTGTCGTCAATCCGATCTTGGGTGTGTTTGTGATTCATGCGAAGAGCCAAATATTCCGATTGGACGCTTTCAGTCATTATTGACGCGCCGTCAATAATGAATTTCACCGCCGTTTCATAGGCGTCTGCTTCCTTCGCCAGCTTTAGGTGAGCCGTTACGCGCTCACGCTCCGCGCTTTGCCCCATTTCAAAAACTTGCTTGTACAATTCGGGGTATTTCGCTTTTAATTCATCAGGAGACATTCTTTCCACCTTCCCCCCGGTGGGAGGAGTCTCCCCCGGCTTTTGATTTGTGTCGCCGGGTAAACTCCCGGCACTATTTAACGGGGTTTTCCCCGGAATAGCCATTTTCATTGAAGTTTCGAGTAACGCCGCCGCTTTTTCCAAATCGTCCCTTGTTTCTGATTCGGATATTTGCTTTTTCGCGGCGGCGATTCTCATTTCGGCGTTTGCAATTAAAGCGGCGCGGGCTTCGGGCGCGGTTTCGGCGGTTTGATTTATTATTTCAAGGTCGGTCGCATAACCAGCCTCTTGAATTTCTGCGCCGATGTACCATGTTTCGGCGTCCATCGCTTCGCGGATTTTTTTCAAAACTTGCCCTGACACACCCTGATAAATCCCGGCGAACATGGCGGCTAACCTTCCTAAATAATCCGCCATTTTTTGCATTTCGTTATAATCGCCGAATACATAATCAATGGGATTGTGAATAAAATATAAAGAATTTTCGCTTACTTTAACGATTGCTTTTTTGTCTACTGTCCGGGCGGCTAACGCGATAACGCTGGCGGCGGAAGCGGCTATTCCGTTAATAAAAACAGACACAGGGTGTGATTTTGCATATTCGCGGATTGTATTAAAAATCGAAATACATTCAAAAACGCTTCCGCCGACGGAATTTATTTCGATTTCAATTTCCTCTCCGGGCATAATTGGTTTGAGTTGTTCGGCGATTTGATTATTACTTACACCGCCCCAGCCTATAATGTCGTTTATGTCGAGTTTAATCATTGTGATTAAAATAAATTATGTTATTTACTATGGCTATTAACTTTCAAAAACAAAATTTAAAAATTTTTCCCATTGATCCTCATGCTGTACAAAGTATCGGGGGCAATCTTTCCCTGTTATGTCGAAATGCCGATAAATATTTTCGCGCTTCAGGTTGTATCTTTCGCATAACTCAAGAATTAAATCTTTACACGCCTGAAGGGTTTTATCGGTGAATTCGCCTTCCCAATTTGTATGACATAATTCAATGCCGATGGTACAATCATTCGGGTATCGTGAAAGTTCCTTAATTGCGCGGTCGGTATATTTTTGCGCCCCTACATGATAACCGACTTCGTATTCTAAAAGGCATTGTAAAACCTCGCCCTCAAGCCCGATAATAAAATGCGCTCCGGCGTATCTATTGCCGGAATCGTCGTCTGCCGTTTTTTGTAATTTCAGGTTTTCAAAATAAACCCGGTTTTGTTCTGCTGTGGTTTTAGGATTTGCGACCCAGTGAATGACAATCCCCTTGACCTGCTTCATCTGAGTTCCCGGACGCGAATATTTATTGACAGTTAATAACCGATCCTTAATTTCCATTGTTTAGCTCCTTTAAATTTTTTTTTTCGCGCAAGCGGTCAAAATACGATTCTATAGCGTCCACGTCGATTTTATAGTTTGCTATTGCCCGCCAATACCATAAAGGCATTGAAACAATTTCGGTTTCGTCGTTAAGGGTTACGCAATCAGGCGGCGGAAAAGTAGGGAAAACAACATCGGGAATTTCGTGTATATAGTCTATATACTTACTTGTTTGACAGGCTATTATTGATAGCGTTAAACTGATCGCGAGCGTTGCCATGACCAGCCAGATCAGCCTTTTTGTTTTCCGCATCCTTAAATACCTCCTGTTTAATATCTTGTTTCACCTGTTCATATTGCCGGGCGTCGTTTTCTTTCCGCAATTTTTCTTCGGCGTATTCCCCCTCCGCCGCTTTCCGCCCCTTGCTTAGTCCGACCATAAAACAGACGAAATGTGAAATTACAAGTAAAACAAAACCGATTAAAATAATATAAGGCGTCATTTTGCCCCCCTGCTATTAACTTTTAAACTTGCGACATAGCAAGTTTTTATTTTGTCAATTTTATGTCCTTGATCTTGTCAAGAAAAATCGAAAAATAAACAGGCATAAAAATCGCGGCGATTGCTATGCCGGAATAAACAATATCGCTCATGTCAAGATTGGTAACGCCCAGCCCCTTGAGGATTGTGTGAACCGCAATCCATAAGCCTGAAAAAATTTGAGCGAATAATGAATAACGTTTTGCGCCCAGACTTTGGTTTTCTTTTTCTTCGAGTTCCGGTTTATCTTTAATCATGTCTTTCTCCTTTGGGTTTTTGTTTTTATTTTTTCCAGAGATAACAACTGCTCTATTCTTTCTTCCATGCGGACTTGCGACTCTTTTATAATTTGCAATTCCCTTGTCAATTCTTCGATTTTGTGGGATTGTATTTCTTCGAGTTTGCTTATGCGGTTATGTGCGCGAGCTATTGAGGTCTCATTGCCTATACACCGCTGGTGCAACACCGCAAGCCGCCAAATAAGAGTTCCCACCGTGATAAAAAAAGTTCCCGCCACTACGATAATGTGTAAATCAACTTGCATTTTCCCCCTCCTTAATGTTTGATTTATCCTTGTCGGTTTTTACATCGTCGTCTTTGTCGTCGTCTATGCCGTTGTCAATGTCGTTGTCGTCATCTGAATCGTCCGCCGTATCATCTTTTAACGGCGGGGGAATGTAATAAACAGGCTTTCCGCTGGTGTCTTCGTCCATTGCCGGGACGAAACTAAGGCGTTTCATTAATTTTCTTTCACGCGCCAAAGTATATTGATTCGCCTTAAAACTTTTTCCTGTAAAGCGGCGTGAAATTGCGTCGTTTGTTATGTTTCCAGATTTTAACAAGTCAAGCATTGCGCCCGATTCCCTTTGTATGTCAACAGAGGGACGGGAAAGGGCGACCCATTCGCATTTTAACCACGCTCCCCTGACCATCCATTCTTTTGGATTAAACAAAACCGCCATGAGACCGGGAATAACCAGCGTCCCGTTAAGGACGGATTGAATAATAAATTCTTGTACAATGAGCTGACAAAAATCTTTCGCGTTTTTGAAAGCGCGGTATTCTAAATAAATATTCCATTCGTTGTTTGCTTGGCGCGAGGCGGAATAAGAGCTTGTAAATTTCAACATTCCGATTTCCGGCGGTAATTCCAGAGTCCAGCAAAACCCTGAGATAATAATACTTTCAAAAGTTCCGAAGTTGACATTCGGTCTGTTAGTTGCAATGCTGGCTAATTCTTCGCCTTCGGACATTTTCATTAACATTCCGGGTTGCATGGGGATTTGTTTTTCGTCTTTTTGGGGGGCTGGTAAGTTTGTGTTTGCTTCTTTTTCCCCAGCGCGTTGTTTTTTTTGAATGCCGTCAATAACACTGCCGCCGCCGGAGCCGGGCTGTTTTTTTATGAAGAGCGGAAAAATCGCGTTAATCACGGCGGCTCTAACTTCGGAATCCTTGTATCGGTCAAGGTCTTTTAACATAAAAAGACAGTTTGCAAGTAACGGAGTCCCTCGGACGTTATTCAATAATTTATTTCCGCCGTATACCATCCACGAAATTTGACGCCCGGACTTTTCACCGTAAACAGGAATGCGCGTATATTTTAATCTTTCGTTTTCCCATTCTTCGACGTGATACGCGACGTGTCGCCCCTGTTTGTCTCTTTCGACGCCGTGTAAAATTGTATTCCCGCTCTTCGGCGTGTATTCAGGCGGCGTCTTTATAAAATTTCCGTTGATCCAATCCCAGCATGGAAGCATCGTCTGCTGGTTAATCCGGGCGACTACAATTCCGTCTCCGCAAAGGATAGACTCAAGCCTGACCTGCTCTTGAAATTCCCCAAATGTTAGTTGACGTTTGTAATCAAAAACATTGTAATCAGAAGCGTAAATTTCAAAGGCTTCCCCTATCATTGCGCCGTAATTAATCGCCAGCTCTTCGCGCTCCTCTTCGGGTTTATCAGACCAAATAATTGCGCCGTTCGGCGTCGGGTCGGGCATCATGCCTGTAAAAATCTCATTGCGGATAATTCTTTTTATAATTCCCTGCGCGTATGGGTTCTCAACCCATAACTGCAAGGATCGTTTTCGTAACGTGTAATAATCTAATCCATTTTCTAAAAGATAATCGCGGGTATAGCCGAAACTTCCGGGAAATTTATCGCCGTCGAAAAGGTCTTCAACTATGTCTTTTGTGTAACTAAGCAGGGACTCTTCTAACTTTTGAAAACTTTTATCTCTTACCATGCCGGTACCACCTGAAAAGCGTCGCCGGACGGCTCCCCTATTCCTAATTTACTTTCAAGTTCCGCGATTTGATTTATTAAACCTTTCCGCCTGTCGTAAAGCTGGGGCAAGTCATGGCGCGTAACGGTCTGTGCGTCCTGCCCGGTGTTTATTGTGTATTGGCGAATTTCTTTTTTTGTTAATGTGTAAATTGCTTTGTCAAGTTCATTGAGTAGTATCCGGGTATTGTCTAATTCGTCTCTCCAGAATTGATCTGAATCGCCGGAAAGAGCAGGGTGGTTTCCCTCTATTACTGCCATAATTATAAAATAACGAAATAAAAATTTTATGCTATTAACTTTCATAAAATGGATTTTCCTTTAAGTCGCGCCAGAATAAATCCCAATCCAGACCGGGAAGCCCTAGTCTTTTCCGGCAATAACCGTCTGCGAAAATTTCAAGAGCCGCCATGTTGTAGTTGTAAGTGTCGAAGGCGTGATTCGGCATCCCCCGTTTCGCTCTCCATATCGTCCGCAAATAACGCTCTGTCTTTCGGTCGTATTCGTCTACTTTATTTTCCGCTTCAAATTGTTTGAAATAATCGTCGCGGAAGTCTTCGGGAAAGTTCGCGTACCACGGCGGCTGTAATTCGTCCGCTTTCCATATCGCGTTGTTTAACGAATTAGTTATGCGATCTTTCATTTTGCCGGTGTTAATGTGAAATGCCTGTTGTAAATTAATCCGGTCGAGCGTCGCCCGATCAAATAGCCTGTAAGTTTCGCCCCCGCGTAAATAATCCGCGCCTTTACAAGCGTAAATTCCCGACGAATACCGGGAAGCGAAAGCATAAACATATTGTGTGTTCCACCCCGAATCGAGTATTGTCATTTGAATTTTATATACATGATTGTCGTCGCTGATAAAAGTTTTGTCTTCGATGTATCTTTCTAATTCGTCCCAAGGTCCGTTAAAGTCCGCCGTATCGCCGGGTATATCAAAAAAATCTAGCGTCCATGTAACGCCTTTTGTCGAATAGCCTTTAACGTCAACAAACAACCGATCTTTTTGTACGTCAACTGAAGCAACAACAATTAAAATAATTGAGCCGCTGTCTCTAACCGCCATCGCGTTTGGAATATGCTCCTTCGCAAATCCTGACCGCTTGTAAAGCAACACGCGCTCATATTTAGTCTGTGTTCCGGTTTCCGTAAAGGGTAAACCCTGTTTTGTATTTCTAAAAGTTCGATAGGCTTCTTTATCTTTTAAGCGGTTATGCTCAATATCCCAGCATTCAATCCAGTCATAGACCATGTCTTCCCAGCTATACATTTTGGGCGGATTGTAAAGCGGCGAAATATGAAAAGAGCGCATCAGGGGATTTGTGGGTTTCGCCGTCGCCCGCCATTCACCTGACGGTATAATAGCGGACTTGTCATAATTTTTCATAAGACCGCCGCAATGCTTACACCTATAAGCAACCGTTTCTATTTTGGGTCTAAATAATTCGTCATTTTCCCAGACAATGCCGTATAAACTGCCGTCTTCGTGTACTCCATGCCACACTAAATCCTGATACTCTCCGCAATGTTTGCAAGGTACAAAAAATTTTCGTTGATCGCCGCTCAAATATAATTTATTTATTTTACTGGACTGCTCTGTAAGGGGCGTCGAAATCCACAATATTTTTCTTGTACTTGAATAGGCGTTTGTCCGGCTTCGCAATAGCGAAATAACGCTTCCCTCTTTTTTTATCGCGTCGGGATATGCGTCCACCTCGTCGCCGTGCGCTATGGGAAATGGATTTGACCTGAAGCGGGCGGGGGAGCGGCTTCCGTATGAATACAAAAAGCCGCCGGGATATTGCTTTGCCGTTTTTGTATCGCCTGAGTCTTCGCTCCCTTTATTTTTTTTCGTCTGTGAAAAAATTAAATGCCGAAGCCCCGCGCCGTCAATCATTCTGTCCACTTTTATTTCGATTGCCGTTTTCGCTAATTCGGAGTCCGCCGTTATGTACAACTGCGGCTTCGGGTCCGCGCCGATAAAATATAAAATCGCGGTTTCTAAAACCGCCGTCGTCGCGCCGATGGAGTTGCCTTTCATTAACGCGATTTCTTTTATCGGGTCTGTGGAGGCTAGGGAATTTACAATATCCCGAAAATACGGAAATTGATCATAAGACATGGGACCGGGAAAGGACGTTAATTCCGGCGCGAGGTTACGGACGCGCTCGGCATATTCGGACGGCAGTTCAATTTTTTTTGACTCGGTAAGGGCGGCGAATTGCTCAATGAGAAAATCAATATCCCTATTCTGCGTCTGTGTCATGCGCCGTCCTTAATCAAATAATCCCGGCTCCGGCGGGACTTCGCCGCCGGAAGGGGAAAATAAATTTCCTTGCAATGAATGGTCGCCGATCATCTTTACGCTATTTGTGAAATAGAATTCGTCAATTTCGCTGGCGACTAAATCAAATCCCAAATCCATACACGCTATGGCATGAGTCCCTGATCCTAAATGCGTGTCGAGTATCCGCCAGCCGGGTTTCGCATAAACTGATAAAAGTTTTTTGTATAGCTGGACTGGCTTCTGTGTCGGGTGAAATCGGTGTTTGTCCTGCGGCGCGAATTCAAAAACTTTCGCGTTGCCGGGAATGTTTGTCCATGCGAATTCCGCCATTGCCATTGAAAAATTCTCCGATATTGTCAGCTTGCGCCAGACAATAAAATTTCTTGACGGCGGAAGGTCAAAATAATTTCCGCCCCAGATAATTTGCCGTTTCGATACGCGCCGCACTTCGTTAAAATATTCCGGCGGCGGCGCGATGTCCCACTCGTTAATGTCCGCGCCGTATTTCGACGCCCAAGTTCCGCCTGTCCGTGAGGCTTGCCCCCCCCCTGTATTTTGTAAGCCAGCCCCGATTTGACGCCCGGCGTTTTCCGTCCTTGCCGACTTTGTAAGTGGGCGGTCGTATTTCCTGAACACCCCGCCCGTCGCGTGATTCGTTTTTTTTTTGTTTCCGGCGGGGCTTGCCTGTATTTGTCGAAGCGTCCCCCGAAGCGACAGGGGGAGCGATCCTTTGTAATTCCGGGTTTCGTGTCCCCCCCCCCCCC
>JGI24698J34947_10000125_pt1 | contig 27724 bp, 26 predicted proteins | sample TergutMp193P3_FD_34947 | JGI IMG/M metagenome (IMG submission 34947) | reverse complement strand
TTTTCAGCCTGTCCTTTGTTCCCCAAACTCTCTCATTCCCTCTTTCAGAGAATTTGCAAGCGGCACGACAGGCAAAAAATACCTGTTGACAGAAAAAAAAATAAACTACACTGGTTAGACTCACTTGCTCCCCAAGGTGGGGGTTTTGCAAGTGGCTCATGTAACAACGCTAATATTTAGGGGAAGCGCTATATAGCAGAGCGCGTAACGGAATGCGTCCTGAATACCCTGTAGCCAATGTTAGCGGCGGCTTCGTGCATTTCGGCGGTTTTTGCGTCCAATAAACCATTTCCCTCAACCTCAAAAGCGCGGGATACAAATCTCTTTCGTGAAATACCAATGCAAAAGCGCTCTGTTGGCCAGTTTAACAGCTTTGGTAATTGAGGCAGGGCGTTCCATATTGCCTTGTCTTCCAAAAAGGTTGTCCCAAAGCCAAAGCCGGGGTCGAGGAGTATTCTTTCGGGCGCGATGTTTGCGTTTAATAGTCTATCTTTGACGGCTTTGAGTTCACCAATCGCATCGTCAGCTTTTTTTGGGGATGGGTCTGAATAATCCGGCATAAATATTTGCCCGTCAATCAAGCGTATCCGCATGGCTATCAGACCGCCGTTTGAATGGGAGGCAAGGTCAAGCATTTCGGCGTCCTGAAATCCGGTTATGTCGTTTATAATATCCGCCCCGGCCTTCAGGGCAAGCGAGGCTACTTCTATGTGACGCGTATCTATGCTCATTGTGCAGTCCTGGCACTCGCGGCGCAGGCCGTTTATCACAGGGGCGAGGCGTTCCCATTCTTCCTCAGGCGCTACATACCGTGAACCTGGTCTTGTGCTTTCGGCGCCAATGTCAATGATCCGCGCGCCTTGGGCTAATAGTTTCTTACCTTGGGCAATTGCATTCTCCGGCTCAATAAAAGCGCCGCCATCGCTAAAGCTGTCCGGCGTCAGGTTGAGAATAGCCAAATGACAGACGCTCCCCAAATAGACTTGATTTCGGGGGAGTGTCCAATACATTTTAATGGCTATGCCGGTAATAGGTCTAAAGCAGGCCCATTGCCCGGCGTCTGGGTATCCGGTTGCTTTTGCTTTTCCAGCTTGGGCGGAAGAGGCGGGAGTGTTTCACCATCCATAATGGCCTTGACGTCCGGGCTATCAAGAGTTTCGCGCTCGAGCAGCGCCTTGGCTATCGCCACAAGGCGGTCTTTCTTGGTTTCTATTATTTCTTTTGCGCGTTGGTAGTTGCGCCAAACAACGTCCCGTATTTCGCTATCAATCATTCTGGCGGTTTCTTCACTTATGTCGCGCTGTTGCGTAAAGTCCCTGCCGAGAAATATCTCATGCTGCCCATCGCCATAGTTTAAGGGGCCTACTTTTTCGGACATGCCGTATTCGGTAACCATTGACCTGGCCATATTTGTGGCCTGTTTGATATCATTGGCGGCGCCCGTGGAGAGCTGATTAAAGAATATCTCTTCGGCCAGGCGTCCTCCCATGGCAAATGAAATCTGGGCCTCCATGTACTCCTTGGTGGTGTTGTAGCGATCCCGTTCCGGCAGCAGCCATGTGACGCCCAGGGCGCGCCCACGGGGGATAATGGTAACTTTATGCACCACGTCCAAAACGGGCAGGCTGGCGCCTACCACCGTGTGGCCGGCTTCATGGTAAGCCGTGATCTTTTTGTCTTCTTCGGTCATGACCATAGAGCGGCGCTCACTGCCCATGTACACCTTGTCCTTGGCGGATTCAAAGTCAATCATTTCTACGGCCTTTTTATCCGCCCTGGCCGCGCCGAGCGCTGCTTCGTTGCAGAGGTTGGCCAGGTCGGCGCCGGAAAAGCCGGGCGTGCCTCTGGCGATTACTTCCAAATCCACGTCAGGCTCTAAAGGAATCTTTTCGTTTGTATGCACCTTCAGTATTTCGTGCCTGCCCTTGACGTCGGGGCGGTCAACCACAACGCGGCGGTCAAACCTGCCCGGTCGCAATAGCGCGGGGTCCAGCACATCGGGCCTGTTGGTTGCGGCTATCAGGATTACGCCTTCGTTGCCCTCAAAGCCGTCCATTTCAACCAACAGTTGATTAAGCGTCTGCTCGCGCTCGTCATGGCCGCCGCCCAGCCCTGCGCCGCGATGACGCCCGACGGCGTCTATTTCATCAATAAAAATGATGCATGGCGCGTTCTTTTTGCCTTGTTCAAATAAATCCCGAACGCGGCTGGCGCCAACGCCTACAAACATTTCCACAAAGTCCGAGCCGGAGATGGTGAAAAACTGAACCTTTGCTTCGCCCGCGATGGCCCGGGCCAACAGTGTTTTTCCGGTTCCGGGAGGCCCCATTAGGAGCAGCCCCCTTGGGATTTTGCCGCCGAGTTTGATGAACTTTGATGGATCTTTTAGAAAGTCAACAACTTCGGCCAATTCGGCCTTGGCCTCGTCGCATCCGGCCACGTCGTCGAAGGTGACGCGCTTGGCTGATGCGGACAACCCCCGCGCCTTTGCCTTTCCAAAGCTGAGGGCTTTGTTGCCCCCCATCTGGGCCTGTCTCATGAAGACAAACCAAAGCAGGATAAAGACGAGCATCGGCGCCCAGAAAAACAGCATCATGTAAAAGTTGTTTTCGCTTGGCTTGGCGGCTTTAAAAACTTCCAGCTTTTTGCCGGATTCGGGGTCGCCGTCCATATATTCAATAGTCCATTGATTGATGGCCTGACCTAACTGTGGCCATGGCGGGGCTATGGTTTTGAACTCTTTGTACACTTCGCTTTTGTTTGAGCCTTGAAAGGGTTCTTTATAGACTCCTTCAATGTCCTGCCCTGTCAGCGTGACGCTTGCGTATCTACCCGCCTGACCCTCAATAAAAAAAACAGAAAAGGGAATCTCTCTGACCTTTGCCCCTTTGTTCATGAAGTTGAGAGCCAGCAATACAATAACAAAAATGCCGCCCCACACAAGGAGCGTTTTCATGACTGAGTTCAAAAATCCTCCGCGCGTCGAATAAGTTTTCGGAAAGTAACGCTCGACACCTCTATCTTATTCCAATTCCAAATTAAATGTGCCATTTCATTTGGAATTGGAGAAGTCGTCGCGCGCGGAGCCTATAGACGCAAAATAAATGAACAGAGCGTGTCGTCAATAGATTTGCATTTTGCAACCAAATCATGTAAGCTCTTTGCAGGATGGGAGTGTTTATGGAATTAGCACACAGACGGTACGATGTACGATATATCTGAAATGCGCCAGCCCTCTCTCCATTCTCTACTATCAATTCAGTTTGGAAAACAGGCGCGCCGCCTGTTTTCCAAACTGAATTGATAGCTTGCTAACAATGCTCCTTCTTGGCCTGGAATCCAGTTGCGATGATTGCTCCGCTTCGGTGGTGGAAGAATCTGGCAGCGGGCCGCATATTCTTTCGCTCGTGCGTGATAGCCAGGATTGGCTGCACGGGCCTTACGGGGGCGTTGTGCCTGAACTGGCGGCCAGGGAGCACTTGATTCAGCTTCGCTCCGTCATTCAAGGCGCGCTGGACCAGGCTGACGTCAAAGCCTCGGATTTGGATCGCGTTGCAGCGACCAAGGGGCCTGGGCTGATAGGCTGCCTTTTAGCAGCTTTTAGCGCGGCGAAGGCCATCGCCTGGAGATTAAACATACCCTTCGTTGGCGTTCATCACGTACTGGGGCATTTGAACGCGGCAAGATTTTGCGGGCCGAACCTGAAATTTCCGGCGCTGTTTCTCCTGGCGTCGGGCGGCCACACCCATTTATACCTGGCTAGTAGCTGGATTGACCTGCGCCTCTTGATGAAAACCAGGGACGACGCCGCAGGCGAAGCGTTTGATAAAGCCGCCAGAGCGTTTAACTTAGAATACCCAGGCGGCGCCGCCATAGACGCATGCGCCCAAATGGCAACTACAGCAGCTTCCGGGTTCACCCTGCCAAGGTTCAGAGACGGCGCGCCTTCCTGGAGTTTTTCGGGCCTTAAAACGGCCGTGAGGCAACGCGTAAAAAGTTCCCCCGGCCTTTCCGAGGCTGGCAAGGACGATCCTGACGTGAGGGCGCTGTGTAAGGCAATCAACCAGACTATTACATCCTGGCTGCTAAAACCAATACCGAACCTTGTAAAAGCTCATGGCGCGGCAAGTCTTGTAATTTCAGGGGGCGTGGCGTGTAATTCGGAATTGCGGAGAGGCGCGGCAAGCCTTGCTGAAAGCCTTGGAATGATGGTTGTAATTCCTGAGCCTCGCCTATGCACTGACAACGGCGCCATGATTGCCGCTGCGGGCGCCATGCTGCCTATATGCGATTCGCCATGGTTTGAAAACGCCGACGCTGACCTCATACTTTGACGCAGGGCGGCCTTTTCCGCTAAACTAATTCCCGCTATGCAAACGGTAACCAGAGAAGACGTCCTTCACTGCGCCAAGCTGGCCGCACTGAAACTTGAGGAGGCGGAAATTGAGCCGCTGCGCAATGATATGGAACAACTGCTGTTGTTTGCCAAACGGCTGGACGAATTGGACTTGAGCGAAGCGGATATTGCCATGCACATCGTTGAGCCTAAGCTGCGGCGGCGGGAAGACATAGCGGCAGACGGGCTGACACAAGCTGAAGCCCTGGCAAACGCCCCTGAGCATGACATTGGCTGTTTTGTTGTTCCAAAAATATTGTAAAAAAAAAAAAATGCATTTTTCTTAAAAATAATTTACAATCTGATGTGGACTTTTTTTGGAGGACTCCATGAAGTATCGTATCTGCTCTCTTGCCCTTGGATTGTTGCCCCTGGCTTTGGCCGTTGGTTGCGACAAGAAAGAAGACGTTCCTGCTCCGGCGGAACCTGCTCAGACTGAAACGGCAACAGAAGGCACAGAAGCGCCGCAAACTGAAGGCGCGGAAGCGACACCGGCTGAAAGCACCACCGAAGCCAAGTAAGCTAAACGCAAGGCTGCTGTTAGCATAAAGACTCCAAAACTCGTTTGAGTAATAAAATTTGGAATCTCAAGTAGCCCGCTGGCAACGTGTCAAACTTCAAAACTCCCAACGCAACCGTCGGGAGTTTTTTCATACTTTGCTTCAATCGCCGATTGCGATTAGAATGAATTTTTTAAGGGAGGTATCGTGAGTTACCGTTTCTGTATCCTCGCGTTAGGACTTGCGTCCATAGCCCTCACAGTAGGCTGTGACAAAGGGCAATCAAAAGAAGAAATCATAGCTGAGTACGAAGCGCAAAAGGTAGAGCAGGAGCGCGTGGAGAAAATAGAGCAGGAGCTTGCCGCGCTTAAGGAAAACCAGTCCGCTAACGCTCAGGACGCCCAGCTGAATCAAGACTACCAAAAGGCTCTGGAAAAACAGCTCCAGGAAGTCAAGAAAAAGGCGGCCCAAGCCGAACAAAACGCTAAAGCGTTGGAGGCCAACAAACCTGCGCCAACCGCTACAGCGCCGGACGCTCCAAGGGAGGAGGGACGGCCTCGCGGCGAAAGGGGCCAAGGCGGCGAAGGACGCAGGCCTAAAACAGTAACTATTCCAAAGGGTACGCCCCTTGTAGTGGCTCTTTCCAGTGAATTGACCACTGATACGCATCAAGCCGGCGATTCCTGGCAGGGCAGCCTGACTCAGAGCGTAACCGTTAATGATGAAGTGCTTTGGGCGGCTGGAACCCCCGTGAGCGGCCTGGTAAGCCAAAGCGCCCCAACAGGCAAACTGTCCAACGGTCAAGGCGCCCTTGGCATCAAACTAACCACAGTGGGCGATGCAAGCATTGACGGCGGAATTTATGTAGTCACCGGCGATTCCAAGGGCGGCAGAAACGCCGCGATCATTGGCGGCACGGCGGCTCTGGGCGCTTTAGCCGGCATTCTCTCAGACAAAAACAACAGACAAGACCATGCCTTAGGCGGCGCTGGCATCGGTGCGGCTGTGGGAACCGCAATCGCCGCCGGAACCTCCAAAACCACGATAACAATACCCAGCGGCACGCCAATCAAGTTTGAAGTGCCCGCAGAAGAAAAGATATCGGTAAGAAATCGTTGATTTTTTGCTTGCGATGCATTTGGATGCTTGGCGGGACGCATAGTATCCAAATGCATCGGATATGTTGCGTCCCGCAAAGATCGCAAGGATTTTTTTGGCCGGTTACGCCTGAATGCGCGAACAGACGCGGTCAGCGGTTCAACTTTGAGAAGCAACATGCGGCATTAAAGTGGCATCTGCGCTTGGAACGCTTGCGATGCCGTATCCGCAGCTTACCGTTTAAAACCCTTTAGAAACGGTGCTAGATATTCCCATGTTCTTTGCAGGCAACCCTGAAGGCATTCCGGCATTTGAACTGGGTTTGGCGTTTGGTCGTTTGGATCAACGAGGGAAAGAACGCGCTGGATATTTTCCGCTATGTCTTCTGCTTCAATTACGCGCAGGCGCTTTGTCTCCAGCAGCGGCATAACCAGGTCTTCAAAGTTTGTGTGCCCAGGGCCTATGAGCGTCTGCACGCCCCATCGCAGCGGCTCCAAGGGGTTGTGCCCCCCGTGCCAGAGCCAGCCGCCGCCCACTAGGGCAACATGACAAAGGCCATACACGGAGGCTAATTCGCCCATAGTGTCCAGAAGCAGTATTTGCGTTTTGCGCCATTGGCTCAAATCAGGAGGCCAAGCGCCTGAAGCTCTAAAATATACAGCCCCTTCGTCATCCAGCAGCTTTGCCGCTGAATCGAAGCGTTTGGGCTGGCGAGGGGCTATTATCAGACGCAGGCTGGAAAAACACTCTCTTGCTTTCTTCCATGCCTTTAACACTAGTTCTTCTTCGCCCTCAACCGTATTGCCCGCTACCACTATGGGCGCTCCGCTCCATCCTTCCCTTAATTTTTTCCACCCGTCGTGGAGTAATGGAGGGGGAGGCATATCTGCCTTCAAGTTCCCGCCCAGCGCCACGTTTGGCGCGCCCAGCGATTGAAAACGCTCGGCTGATTCCCCGTCTCTTGCTACTACCAGCGACAGGCGCGAGGCGGCTCGGCGCAGCCATGGCTTAAACGCGCTTTCCATGGAGCGATTGGTGAGCCTTCCATTCACTATGCAAATCGGGATATCGCGAGACTCCAACTCTTTAAATAAATTGGGCCAAATTTCAGTTTCTAAGGCGATGAAGGCGTCTGGCGGCGTTTCAAAAAAGCTCTCCAGACCCTGCGGGTCATCCAGGGGAAACCCGCCCCCTGTGACGCGCCCCGCGCCATTGTCCCAAACAGGAAGCCGCGATTTTAAAAGCTCCAGGCCCGTTTGGGTGCCCGTTGTTATGTGTACGCGGCGTCCTTCCTGGCATAGTTTGCCCAATAACCCGGACGCCAGCAGCAGCTCGCCAACGCTTGCCGCGTGAAGCCATATCCATCCCTGAGTTAGCCCTGGCGGCGCCACGGCTTCCAGGCGGACGCGGTATGATTCTGGCAAACCCTTTGCCAGCGCCCGTCCGACAGATCCGGCGAGGGCGATGACAGCGAGATATATTCCGCCTAAATAATCCATTGAAAGCTTCCCGCAATTCATTACGAAAAACGAGGGGGCAAAAACCCCCTCGTTTCAAACTCAGTGTAAGGCTATACGCCTGTTTTTGTTTAACTATTTAACGCCGAAGAGTTGACCTTCTATCCAGCCTTTGACTCTGTATTTGGGGTTGTTTGGGGCTACTGTAAGGTCGGCGCGGCGATTTTTTGCCAGGCCTTCGGGGGTGCTGTTGTCGGCAATAGGTTCATCCCAGCTGCGCCCAACGATATTGGCGGCGGGGACATTGATCCCTTCGCGCCTCAGATAAGCCGCCAGAGTATTTGCGCGGCGGACAGATAACGCCTGATTATGTTCCCAGGCGCCTGTCCTGTCTGTGTGGCCAGAAATAAGCAACGCGCCTGGCTCAACGGAGTTTTTGTACTTGGCAGCCCAGTTTCTTACGAGAGTCCTGTTTTCGACATTTTCTGTGTAACCATTGGTGGCGAAATGAATTCTGACGCCTTCAACTTCAGTTATGGTCTGGGTTGCCTTTTCACGGGCTTCCCGTTCCGCAGCCTCACGAGCGGCGCGCTCTGCGGCTTCTCGGGCGGCGCGTTCTGCAGAATCGTCCACTACCACCGGCGGCGGAGTTTCAATTACTTCAGGCGCAGGTATTTCTACTTCTGGCGTGGGTATTTCTATTTCAGGCGTGGGTATTTCAACCACTTCGGGCGGAGGCGGAGGCGGCGGAGCAATCTGGGTTGGCTGTGGAGTTGGAGCTACGACAGGGACGGGAACCGGTGCAGCCGCGCCGCAGGAGCGTCGTCCAAATCTGGCGCCGACAAAAAACGTCACGTCCCATAAAGGCACGTGGCCCCTTACGAAGCTGTTATCATTGGGGGATGGCCCCAGCTCATCGGGAATAGGGCCTAATGGCTTGTCACCTGTGTTTACGGCATAGTCAAGATAATAGTTTTGAGGGTGAACCTTATCGCCCTTACCCAGCGCTAAAGCGCCCTCTATGCCGACAAACGGCGTGATATTGGCGCCTTTGTCAAACAGGTACCTGGCGTTGGCGCGAATCCAGGGGCGCCATATAGAGTTTTGCGTCTTGGTGCCTTTGATCTGTGGCGCTTCCATCCAATCATTACGAGCGTCAACGCCGATTCCGGCGTCAATGTTTTTGCGGATGTCAAACCTTAGCAACGCGCCTAGTTGAACCTGGCTCTTGTGCTTTAAGTCCGACTTAGCGTCCCTCGTATCGCTCCCCATTTCAATTTCAAGCGGGACATCGTTTTGAAAGCGGTAGCCCGCGCTCAACACCAATGCCCCAAATGAAAAGCAAAGGGGTTCAACTGAAAGCCTGATTGCGGGCGCCAGTCTTGGCCCCTTTGATACGAAATCCCTGGTCACCTGGAGATAGGTTGCATCATGGCCATTGTAATCCATGATGCTCCCGCCAACTTGTATTTCAAAAGGCCAAAAACCTGATTGCTGCTTCTCTTGCTGCGATTGGCTTGCCGCCAAGCCACAAGAAGCCGTTATAGCGACTAACCATACAGAGAAACGTGTCACGGAAACCTCCTGTAAAATCCAACACATTTTTTTATAGCTTCAATACATACTTTTGTCAACTATTTTTATCTTTCACGCAAGTTGGCAAGAATAAATTTTTTGTCGTAAACTTACCTTGCCCCTAAGCGGGTACCCGCAGGCGCGTTCCACGCGCCGCTAAACGGGTATCGCGCGCTGAAATGGATATAGGTCCCGTAGCTCAGCGGATAGAGCAACCGCCTCCTAAGCGGTAGGTCGCGCGTTCGAGTCGCGCCGGGACCACCAAAGAGAAAACAGCGGAAAAACTGAAATCAATCCTTCACTCCGCCGCTGCGCAATTTACAGTTTACGGTTTACAGTTGCGGATACGCTCTGTGGGCGCGTCTTTGTTTGCCCTTCACTTTCCACTTAAATCATGCTATTGGAATCGTGAATCTTGCCGTAGAGCCGCATCCTTCCCCATCGCTTTGCAGATCAATGGCGCCGCCCATGATTTCAGCTAGTTCCTTTGATATTACCAAACCTAAGCCGGTGCCGCTAAATCCGCGCGTACGCCCTGAATAAGCCTGGACAAATTTTTGGAACAAGTTGGTTCTGGCCTCGGGCGAAATTCCTATGCCTGTGTCAATTACGGAGAAACTAATAAAACCGATCTCGCGCTCTACGACTACGCTCACAGAGCCTTTAAGCGTAAACTTCAGGGCGTTGGACAATAGATTTACTAATATTTGATTAAATCTGTCCGGATCGGCAAGTATGTTCGGAAGCGAATCCAAGCCCTCCGGCCAGTTGATCGTCACGCCGGGCTCTTTGGGGATGCTCTGGGCTATAGACTTGATTTCCGCAAAGCTGTCCTGCACGGAGACCGGCTTCAAATCAAGCTCGAGATGACCTGATTCAATCTTGGCCAAATCCAGAATGTCGTTCAGCAGTTTGAGAAGGCGTTTCCCGGACGAATAGCTGTCCTGTAGCATCAGTCGCATTTCTTCTTCATTTTCGTACATGCCGTCAAGAACGAGCTTGATAAATCCCAACACGCCCGTGAGCGGCGTTCTAAGCTCATGGCTGGTGATTATCAGGAATTCGTTTTTAAAGCTGTCCATCTTCAACAATGTGTCATTTGCCCTTTCCAGATCTAGGGACTTGCGCTTTAATTCGTCTCTCTGATCGCTCAAATCCAGAAACAAGTACAAATTAAACAGTGACGAGGCCACTTGGCGCCCCAGCAACGCAAGCGTGTCGAGATCGTCGTCTATGAGGTGACCAGACTCTATGCCGATGATGGCAAACCCCATCAAAAGGGAGTTGTATTCAAATGGCAGGTAGTGAAGCGCCAGGTTTCCGCCTGGCCCCATGAGCGGCGCCATGGTTGGCAAAACAGCCTGTTTTTCCAACCAGCCCTGATGCAGCAGGAGCATGGACGCGTGCAGAAATGGGTTTGGAGCGGGAAGCTCCCACTTGCTCCAAGTATCTTTGTTCAAGCCAAAGCCGGTGTACGGCTTATAGACGTTAGCGCCCCTGACCCTGAGCCAGATAGCGGACGTCTGCACATGAGTTTCTCTGCAAAATAATTCAAGCAGCGTTTTGGCAATCTGGTCCGGCTTTGGCATGGTGGCAAAAAAACCGGCCAGGTGTTGCAGTACTGACAGCCTGTAATTCTGCTTCTGCAGCTTGCGCTCAAGTACTGCAATCCTTTCTTCGAGAAGCATGTCGTTAGCGGCGGCGCTAAAGCCTTTGTCGGTTGACTTGAGCTTTGAATCATCCGGCCATCTTGATTGTTGATCTTTCACGGGCATTTTTACTCTATCGGCAAAGCGCGTTCTAAATTTGAGGATTCAAATTCGTTGGCAACGCCAGCGCTGACGTTTTTTGAAACAAACGCCAGGCAAGCATGATACCCTAAAGCGGTGGGCTGGGGCGCTACTGTATTGTAATTATTAATGCAGAGGAAAGTCCGGACTCCAAAAAAATCTTTTGGGCCCAGGCCCAAAAGGCGGGTACCAGGCCAGCTAACGGCTGGGCGGAGTGATCCGATGGAAAGTGCAACAGAAAATATACCGCCCGCGCTTTCAGGCCAATTCAACTTTGAAAAAGTGAATTAGCACGGAGTGCTTAGGCTGCGCAAGTAGCGTAGTGAGCCGCCGAAAGGCGGTGAGCGAAACGCAAGCGCAGACGCCACTTTGATGCTGCTTCTCAAGGTTGAACTGCTCTGATTGGCGCGGGTAAGGGTGAAATGGTGGGGTAAGAGCCCACCGCTGTATCGGTAACGGTGCAGGCGCGGCAAACCCCCTGGGGAGCAAAACCAAATAGGCCGATGTGTCCCTGTTTATGGGCGTAAGATTGACCCGGTCGAGTCGGCGGGTAGGTTGCTAGAGGTGGCAGGCGACTGCCATCCCAGAGGAATGGCGCCCTTCTACAGAATCCGGCTTACAGGCCCTCCTTAGCCCCCCGCGCGGGGGCTAAGCTCTTTAAAAACAATAGAGATTTGAGAGTGGGGAGCAGAGAGTGACTTTAGTTGCCGTCCTGTGGATGTGGCGGCGCCAGCAATGTCGCGCCCACAGGGCGCATCTATAGCGCTTCCCCTAAATATTAGCGCTATTACGTAATTCAATTATGTCTATGGAAAAAGATGATGTCTGGCGTCAGCGCTACTTTCCGGTTCAAAACCGCGAGTACGGCATTGCTGATATCCCTGGAGCGAAACGCGGTTTTGAACCGGAAACGCTGTAATTAACTCTTCACTTTCCACTCCCCGCTCTGCACTGTTTTTTCACGCCCATCTCCACCCTCCGTCTATCGTTAGGATTTCGCCAGTCAGGAAGGGACTGGAGGCGGCAAATTCAACCGCTCCGCATAGTTCTTCAGGACTGCCGATGCGTTTGAGCAGCGTCTGGTTTTGAAGAAAGGCGGGGCTTGCCCCCTCTTCCGGCAGCATCGCGCCAACGGCGTGACCTACTACGCGGATGTTTGGGGCAAGCAATTGGGCCAGCCCGGATACCAGACATGTCAGGCCGAGCTTTGCCGCTGAGTATGGCAAGCGGTTTAACAGCGGACGGTGCACGCAAGCGTCCAAAAGGAATTGAATACAGCTCCCTTCTGCAAGGTGAGGCGCTAAGGACTGGGCCGCCAGAAATGGAAACGTGAGATTTATTTGCCAGGTCTGCTGCAAATTCAAGGCGTCCCAGGAGCCTAACGGGGCAAAGGGAAAGGTTCCCGCAACAACAATTGCCCCTTTTAAGCAAATTCCCTCTCCCCTGAGAGCGTCAAGGTCTGTCATCATTTTTGAAGCCAGGCGCGGGTCGTTAGCGTCCCAGCACAGGCGTCTGACGCTGGCGCTATCTGGCAATCTTGATAATTCATCGTCTTCCTCACGCGCCCTGGAGCTTGTCAGCACCAGCCTGTGATTTTCTGACAGACGTTGCGCCAATGCCAAACCAAGGCGTTTAGCGCCGCCAATGATTATCCACCGCGCATCTTCAACCATGACCACCTCACTTGTAAAGGTTAACTTGAATCCTTCAATCCACGGTATCCGCTGGCGGCTTTTTTGGACAAGCCTGATTGCCCTTGTCCTGGCCATTGGATGTTTCTCTCTGGCCCAATGGGCCTACGCGCCTTCCGACGATCGCTGCCTTTGGAGTGTTCAGAGCGCAACTCAAACCGAACAAAGGCAAAGGGTAGTCATCGGTTACGTGAGTGCAAGCGGCTCTGACGGAGCCGCAACTCTGGCCGATGGGGACGAACTCATCGCGATACACGATATAAAAGTTCCAGAATACACAGACAAATTAACACTGCAAGAAAACCAAAGGCAACTATACAACGCAGTTAAAAAAATGATAGTGTTTTTAAATTCGGTTTCAGACGGAACAACGGTTCAGTACACCGTTATAAGGGATGGGCAAAGGATAACTATTCCTGTTGAACTGAAAAAGGTATTTGACGCAACAAACGCCCTGTTGCTATTCACCGGCATCGTGGCCTGGGCCATTGGACTATTGGTGGTGCTGTCATCCCCCCAGCGCAAGGTAGCCAGGCATTTCTATTACCTGGGAGCGCTGACGCTTCTCCTGGCGGCAGGGTCTTCCACAAGGGGCGCGTATATATACACGGCGCCGCTTGGAATTGATTTAATTACCAGAACTTGTCTGTTATTATTCAACTGCCTGTTTCCCCCAATGTGGTTTCATTTTTTCCTCAGATTTCCATATGGATTTGAGATTAGAAAACATCGTTTCTTTTTAGCCGGCATATACGCTATCAACGCATTAGCGCTGCTGCCTGGAATAATAATGGTAGGCGTTGCGCTACTTAGCTTTAATACTTCTGACTGGGCAATACGCCTGTTGTTGGACACTTTGCCGATAGATGTTAATATATTTGAATCTATTAGTAAAAACCTTCAATTGATTATACTTATATCCGGCTTACTACTCTTCTGGATAGGCGCTTTAAAAGTCTCTGATCACCGGAGAAAGGCATTGATGGCGCCGTTGTTATTTACAACGGCTCTGTTTTTAGATTTGCTTGCGTATCTATGGCTAACCAATTTATACGCAAACTCGCCCGAGTGGGACTTTTTCTACCGTTCCAGCTATTACTTCTTCTTGCCGGCGCCATTTTTACCTCTGATTTTTGCCTACGCCATACTGCGCCATGGTTTTTTCAACGTCCGCCAGGTGGTCGTGCGCTGGCTGACATATTTTGTGTTTCTCGGCGCGTTGGTTGCCGCTTATCTGGCGATACTGGCCTGGACATTCCCATATGTAATGCCTGAAAAAATCCACATGTCCTGGCTTGGCGTCATCATGGGGCTTTCGGCCCTTCCCCTGGCTTGGATATTCAGGTGGCAGCTGGCCACGCTGCGCCGTAGGTTCAGGAGGGATGTAAGCTCCGCGCGCGATTTAATGCTGGGGAACCTCCGGAACACAAAGAAGCGCTTCTCCGACGATGCCCTGTTGGAGAGCCTGAAGGCTTCAATCCAGGAAGCCTATCGGCCCCAGGTGTGTCATTGTCTGCCCTTCGTTGGGGGCAGGGTAATCCTGCCCCCCGCCCATCCTAGTGGAGCGGGTCATTCTATTGGGCATGAGGCTGGCGAATTGCAGGATTTCAGGTTGCCCCCGGCCATGCTCCGCCACGCTAAGGAAAACAGGGAACTGGTATATGGCCTGACCAGCGATGAATCCGACTGGGTTGTATCCCAAAGCAGGGCGCTCAGGGCTTACATGGACGCCATGGGGGTTCAGGTAATGGTTTTGCTGATGGCGGGAGATCAACCCCACAGCGTTTTACTATTGGGGGGGAAGTACGCCGAATTAAACTACAGCCGCGAAGATCGCGAACTGCTGCGGGAGGTAGCTATTGCGGCGGGCATATTGCTTGAATCAGCCGTAATGCACAAGCGCCTGATTGACAAAACACGCCTGGATCAAGAATTGCAGGCCGCCCGCAACATTCAGGAATCGCTGATCACATCAAAACCGCCCGACATTCCAGGCTTTCAAATAGCGTCGAGGCTGCTTCCGGCAATGGAAACGGGCGGTGATCTGCTATGGGTCAAGGAGCGCGCTCCTGGCCGATGGATAGCCGTTGTCGGGGATGTCAGCGGCAAGGGTTTGGCCGCCGCCATTTACATGAGTCAGTCCATGGCCCTGCTCAACCTCGCGACCCGTGACCCTGACGTTTCCCTGGAAAAAGTTCTCAGCGGGATGGATAGCGCGCTGCGAAGCATGATGAGCCCAAAAGATTTTCTTACTCTTTGCATAGCCGAATGGGATGAGGGCGGATACTTCAAGGTGGTCAGGGCCGGGCACCCGCCGCCAATTTATTTAAGCGGCGCATCGCCAGGCGAGCCTATTTCTGTAATTCCGTCAGGCCTGGCGCTGGGGATGAGGCCCGCAAGCCCCATAAATTGGCAGGTTTACGAGGGATTGCTCCAGCCGGGCGATTGGCTGGCCATGTACAGCGATGGCCTCACGGAAGCTATGGATCATAACGGAAATCTATACGGCATAGATCGTTTAAAGGGCCAGTTGGCGCGGTTCTGGGGTACGGGTTCCGTTAGAGCCGCCTGCGAGGCCGTTTTTCAGCAAGTGGCGGCATTTGAGGTTCAAAACAGGGACGACAGGACGCTTTTCATACTGTCAAGGAGGAAACATGAATAACGGCGCCAGATATTTCCGGCGTTTCAGGCGCTTTGCGCCCATGACGGTCTTATTATTGCTGTGCCTTCAAATAGCGCTTCTGTGGCTCCAGGGGTCGCTGCTGAATCGCCAGCGCGGAGAAATAGCCCTCCTCAGGTTTGAAATCCAAAATTTGACCATGGCTATAAATGAAATCCTGGTAGCCGATGACGCAGAATTCACAACGCCCGCAAACAACGCCCCGTCGCGCTCAACATCTCGTAACGCTTGCTTAACCGCTGGGCGAGCGCGCCTAAGAGCGCCATGCGGTTACAAAAAAACAGTCTGCTGCAATCTGGAAAAATAATGGATTTATCGCGCTTTCTCGACCTGGTACGAAACTACGGCTGGCAGGGGATGACTCTTTGGGGCGCCTTGCTCGCCCAGGCTATCCTCTGGGTGGGCTTATTGCGCCTTCACCTTGCCATAGCGCGCGAAGACGCCCCCTGGAGCGAGTGCGTGGGGAAAATCCGTAGCGCCCGCTTGCGCCAGGCGGGCGGCGCTATTGAAATGGAAACGCTGAAAGGCCAAAGCTATTCTCCCCTTGCGAATAAGCTGATAGCCCTTTATTTAGAAGACGCCAAAAGCGAAATTTTTGTGCGCTGGCTGCTCCTGCGCTGGAAAATCAAGGAAGGACTACGCCCCTATTGGATTCGTTGGGGACACCTGCTTATTGGTTTTGGCGTTGTTGTCTGGTTTATATATAGCCTTGACATTGGCATCGAGCCATTAAAGCGAACCCCTTGCGATCCGCGCCTGCTTTGGGTCTGGTTGGGATGCTCAATGGTCATTGCCTGGAGGCTGGTGAGATTGCAGGGAAACCTGGAGCGTGTTCAACGAGCGCTCCTGGCGCCGGAGAGGGATGAGTGATTGTAACGCTTCTCAAGTTGAATCACTATATCACCGTCTCCCAAAGCTCTGCTCCAGCTCGCGCAGCGTCATTTTTTTTATTATCGGCCTTCCGTGGGGGCAGGTATGGGGCGTGTGGCAGGCTATCAATGACTCCAGCAACGCCTGGGCCTGAACGTGATCCAGGGCATGATTCTTTTTTATGGCTGCGCGGCAGGCCAGCTCGGCGTTTATGTCTTTGCGGAAGTGGTCTAAGTCCGCGCAAGCGCCCGATTCCATTCTTGTCAATAAGTCCTCTATCAAAGACTCCGGGTCGCGCTGTACCAAAAAATCCGGCAGCGTCCTCACGGTTATAGCGTCCTGACCAAATGCCTCAACCTCGACGCCGATGTTGCATAGTTCTTCCAAAAACGGATGCAGTCTGGCCATGGCGGCTCGGCCAATGGCGATTACTCTTGGCGGCATCAGGGGCTGAACAGCCGGGATAGCTTTGCGTAAAAATAGTTTTTCATAGAGCACACGCTCATGGGCGGCGTGTTGATCCACAATCCAAAGCTCCTGAAAATTTTCACCACGATATTCAGCCAGTAGATACGTCCCCGAAAAGGCCCCCAGGTAGCAGATAGGCAGAGCGTCTGTTTGGTCTGCGGCGGACTTTTCGGCAACCTTCATGCTTGAGGTTAAATAATCATAAGGACGGTCAGGATAGGGAGAAAATGCCCGCCGCATGGATTCCAGCGCATGGAACGCTTGCGATGCCGTATCCGCAGCATGGAACGCTTGCGACGCCGTATCCGCAGCATGGAACGCTTGCGACGCCGTATCCGCAGCTTGGAACGCTTGCGATGCCGTATCCGCAGCATGGAACGCTTGCGAAGCCGTAGGTGTAGCGCGCCAATGGCGCATTTCAGCAGCTTCGCTATTACTATTGCCTTGGGCATCCCACAGGCGCTTATGTTCCTGAGCCGTACCAGGGCGTTTTTCCGGCGCGTCAAAATCCTGGTACACGGGTTTGGGGGGCAGGCTGAGGACGCTGGGTAATTCTCCTTTAGCCGCGCCCCAGGCGTCTCGTGTCGCCTGGCTTATCCAGGGGAAAATTCTCTGTGGCTCCCGAAAACGCACTTCGGCCTTTGTCGGATGCACGTTTACGTCAACGGCGTCCGGCGGCAGTTCCAAAAATAGCACGACGGCAGGGTACGCGCCTTTGGGGAAAAAGCCCTCCCAGCCGCTGGCAAGAGCCGAAAGCATCAGCCTGTCCCTCACGGGCCGCCCGTTGACAAATAAATATAAGTGATTGCGGTCTCGGTAGCTCATATCCGGCGGGCTTATATAGCCGTGAATGCGCCTGGGGCTTTCGCCATCGCTAAAGGCTATCAGGCGGGTCATCTTTTCGCCAAGCAGCATAGCAACGCGCTGTTTTATGTTTTGAGCCACAGGCAGTATCAATTCGCCGGATTTGTCAGACCGTATGACCCAGCGAACCTGGGGCGCCGCAAAGACCACGCGCGTGACGGCGGCCCAGAGGTGGGCGTGTTCTGTATCGGCGGACTTTAAAAATTGCCTGCGGGCCGGTAGTTGGGCAAATATGTCCCTGACGGTAACGGTTGTCCCCCTGGCCCTGGGGGCCGGCGTTACATCGCGTATAACGCCAAATTCGGAGCGCAGTTTATAACCCTGCCCGTCGCTCTCGGCGCTATGGAGTTCAAAGCGCGCAACGCTGGCGATGCTGGGAAGGGCTTCGCCGCGAAAGCCAAAGGACGTGAGCGTCTGCAAATCCTGGGCTGTTTTAATCTTACTAGTGGCGTGGCGCTCCAGGGCTAAATAAAGATCATCCTTTGCCATGCCGCAGCCGTTATCCGCTACTTCCAGTAATTTACGCCCCCCCTGCTCCCAGGTTATTTCCAGGGACATAGCCCCGGCGTCCAGGGCGTTTTCCACAAGCTCCTTGAGGACAGACGCGGGACGCTCCACAACCTCGCCAGCGGCGATTTGATTAGCCACTTGGTCGGGAAGAACGCGTATGCGGGAAGCGCCTGTCATTTCAAAGTTCCCAAAAAACCTCAGTCCGTAAGTTTTGCAACCGGCCCGAATATGTCTGAATTGCAACTGTTGACGCGCGAGCCGCTTGTAAAACCTCTGGAATTTAGTGAGATGACATATTCCAGAGGTCGTATTGTCCCATAGAAAGCGCATAAACAGGTAGAACTAAGCGTTTGACGTTGCCCAGAATGATCAAAAAGAAGCACAAGAGCTAATTGCAAAACCTCCGAATTTGCCAGGAACGCGGGCGCCAGACCCCTGTTTTTCAGCGACTGCCACGCTGGTTTGCGATGTTTCCAGAGGTTTTGCAATCAGCTCACAATATAACAATTCAACTTATCATTGAAAAAAGCCGGGCCTGACTTGTGTCAATTCAACTGCGTTGGCTATAAAGTAACTGGCTCCGCAAAGTCCCCTTGCTTCATGCGGCATGGGCGGCCATGATGATTTAGTGGCTATGTACCCGTAGCTCAGTTGGATAGAGCGTTGGCCTCCGAAGCCAAAGGTCGCGCGTTCGAGTCGCGCCGGGTGCACCAGATGAGAAGGCCCAAAAAACCTAGGTTTTTTGGGCCTTTATTGGTGTGCTCGGCATGGGAGGCGACTATGTGGTGAGAGTCCGCTACAGACTTGGCAGTAGGAACTGTTAGCCAAAGGCTACGTGCGACAAGTATCTGTGGAACAGAGAGGATACGCAAGAGCGCCGAAGGGTGGAAGGATGGCAGAAAACAACGCCGCCGATGCAGGATTACAGGCGGACGAGCTGATGGAAAGAATACTGAGCCGAGACAACCTGAACAGCGCCTATAAAGCGTGAACAGGCATTGGATAGCCGTATTTTTCCGCGAAGGCTTCGATGTCCAGGGCTGCTGGCCAAGCCTTGGCATTTGGTAGCTGGCCGCTCCCTTTGTGAAGGTTTGCAGGACGGGAAGCCAGTCTGTCTCCATGGCGTCCATGTCGGGCAGTTTGGCCTTGGCTTTAACCTGGGCGGCGTCAATTTCTGTGATTAGTCCCCGTGCGCAATCCATAATCAATAGGGTGGCATTGATTTGGGGCGTTGGCTGGCTGGGAATTTCCTTATCTGAGGTTTTTATCTCAAACTCCCAGTTTTTGTTGCCAAAGCCTTTAGGATAGTCTATTGTCCTCTGTATTCATTCAAGAAATCCGACAACGAGTCGGCATCTTCAGAGGTTAGCCCAGGCAATAGGTTGTCCAAGGAAAAGCCAAGAAGTTGCTGGTATTTTGGCTTAATGATGCCAGGGATGCTTTCTATGTCAAACTCAGTATTTGTTTCAAGGTCTTTGATTAGCGGCAACGGCTGTTTTCTTTGGAAAATCTCGTGAATTATCTTTGCTTTCCATTGACCCGACTGCGGCCTCGGAGGGTATGAAGCCAACACGTCAACTACCACACCTTTTGAATAACATTCCAGATACAAGTTTTCTTTAGTTTTGTCCATAGGGCAATGCAACAATGCACCATCTGCAGTCTTGATTCCGTACAGTTGCTCGTCCTTTGATAGACGCTCGACCTTGCCGGAAATCCACTTCTTCTCTATGACTTTAGCCGGCTTGGGAACCGCCTTTTCTAATTTGCTGTAGTCAACGGCTATCTTTTTTGAATGTCCATCAGGCGTAGTCCGATAAGAAATTTCAATATCAGCGCCTGTGCGCGTCCAAGCGCGGAGTGGATTCAAAACCTTATCATTAAAACTGTATGAGGCTTTCTTGCCGCTCTTCTTGATGTCGTATCCGCCTTTTTTGCCCGTAGAAACCTCCAGGATTGAAGACCATAATTGTATCAAAAACCAACATCCATTTTTGTTAAAGCAACTATCGTGCCTCTTGGGGCTTCAAGAAGCTTTTTGGCAACTTCTCTCTCTCAAATATGCCTTATCCTTGCCGCCCTCTCGGCTGATTGGGCCAGGGCGCGCTCAATTTGGGGAATGTTGTCCATGATAGCCTTTCTGATGTTCTGCTCCACACCCGGGGCGGCTGCCCTGGCGTCTATGTTGATGGTTATCTGAATGGGCGCCCTCCCCTGGCTCCTGACCGCTGACGCTTGACCTTGGGGCGGCGCCGTTGCCTTAAATATCGCGGAATTTTGAGGCTGCATGACAGGCTTGGCGGCCAGGGCTATGGGCGCCGTTGCCAGTTGCGCCGTCATGGCGATGGCGGAGGGCAAGGCCGTTTTGACCTTGCCGAATACGTTTGTGACCTTGCTCAATAAGGGGCCGGGCTTCATGCCCTCGGCTATGGTCTCAATGAACCTTATCCGGTGTATATCTTTCAGCGGCCCCTCTTTGGCGGGGGAGAAGGGAAGGAATTTGCGGATTTTACCGACCATGTCTTTTATGGCCTGTATGGGTTTTGAGACCATGCCTTTAATGCCTTCCCAAATGTTTTTGATTATATTGATTCCGGCGTTTCTGAATTTGGCGTGGAGGCCTGTCATGAAGCCCCAAACCTTTGAGAATACGCCCGTGACGCCGCTCCAGATTTTGCCGAAAAAGCTCTTTATGCCGTTCCAGATTGCGCTGAAAAAGCCTGTGATTTTGCTCCAATTCTGGACAATCAGGGTTGGAATCTTTATAAGAGGGAACAGCCATTGCATCCAGCCGGGCATTTTTTGCCAGAGGCCCTTCAGCCAGGCCCAGGCGGTTTTGAACCAGGCGACCAGCTTATCCCAGTTTTTCCATATAGCTATGGCTCCGGCTACCAGGGCGGTGACGGCTATGGTAATCATGCCGATGGGGGTCATGGCCCAGGCGGCGGCCTGGGCTATCAGGGCTTTGACCATGCCCCAGGTTGCAATGCCAGCGGTTTTGAAGCCACCGGCTATTTTACCGAGGAAGCCCCCCGCGCTCATGGCGGAGGTTTTAAGCCAGGCGGCGGATTTGGCCCAGAGCGCCCTGACAAAGCCCCAAGTTGCGGTTGACGCTTTTTTGAGGGCGTCGCGTATATCTCCCAATGCGCCTGTGAGGTTTGGAAACTGGAGCCTGGCCCAGGCGGCAAAGCCACTTGATAGCGAGCCGGACATTTTTGATAGGCCTCTTATGGCGGAAATAGCGTCCGTAGTCGCCTTTTTCGCTTTTAGCGCGCCGCCGATTACCGGCATGAAAAAATTTACGGCTTTGATGGCGCCGCCGGTTGCGAACAGGGTCATAAAACCGCCCATGGTCATTTTGGCGGCAAAACTGTCTTTATTGAGCCAGCCCATTAAATCAGTTATTCGCTGTAACCAGGGGGTAAATTTGGAATCGGCCAGCTGTGTGGTCTGGTTTTGAAAGTCTTTCCATTGCTGGCTAATAGACCTCGTCGCGTTTCCAAAGTCTTTTTGGAGGGCGCTGTCGTCAACGGCTTCGGCGGCGCGCCAAAGGGCCTCGTATTCGGCGTCCTTCCCTTTTTTCAGGTCGTCAGAGAGCGTGCGTATCAGGTTGCGCGTGGAGGCGCTCTTGAAAATCTTGGCAAGCTCTACCTCGTTGCCGCCTGTTTTAGCCATTACCTCTTGAACAACGGTGGATATATAATTGCCGGATTGTTCGGCCCGTTCTTGCAGGCCCCCAAGGCCGGCGGCTTCCAAGGCTTTGTCCTGTTTGGCCGTTTTCATGTCCGCAAAAAGGCTCTGAACGCTTGCGGCGGCGCCATCCGCGCCGATATTTGTATCTTTGGCGGCTATCTGGGCGGCGGCGAGTATTTGCATGATGCCCTTTTCCCGGGCCACCCCCATGCTCGACGCCTCGCCGAGCATAGAAGTCGCGCTTCCCATGAGTCCATCGAAGTCAAGCATGCCGTTTTTTGAGATGTGCATGACCCCGGCGAAGGCGTTTGAGGCTTCTTTTACGCTCATCTTCATCTGGCGTGAAAAGGTGTAGGTGGCGTCTGATATTTGGGCCAGGTTCTTACTATGAGTGGCCGTGGCGTATTTGCCTTCAAGTTTGAGCGTCTCAAAAATATCGCTTTCAGACATGCCGCGCCTGATCTTTGTTGTGGCGGCGGCAAGCAGGTCTTCGGAAGCCTGGCCGGTTTCGGAGGCTATTTTGTAAATCTGCGCACGGAAGGTCTTCATCTCCTCGGCTGTCTTGCCCGTGAGGTTTTGCACCATGTTGAAGCTATCCTGGGCGGAGGCAACCTTACTTATGGCCGGGGCGATGAGGCCGCCCAGAGCCGTGGCGCCCCATGAGGCGGCTGTCCCTATCTTATTGAGCCTTGCGCCCCAAACCTGCCAATGTTTGCCTGCATCGCTTAATTCTTTAGCTTTTGAACTCATGCCGCCGATATTTTTACTGACGCGCTCAAACATACTTGCCGTTGAATCAACGCCTGATATTACGATTGCGAGTTTTTCAACAGTGCTACTCATGCTATACTCCTGATAATTGGCACGGTCTATGATGTAGAAATTCCGAGGTGTTCATGTATTGGTTTCTTTTTTTGGCTGTCCTGGTGATCACTTTGGTGATCCGTATCGGGTGCGCCATTGAAGAGTCCAGAGAAGAACCCAAAAAGCCTGAATACAACCCGCCTGTGAAGCTCAAAAAAACTCTTTTTGGGCCTTATACCGAACAACAATGGGAAGACGCCTCTCCTTTTGCGCCAGGAAGCAGACACGTCAACCCCGATACAGGTAAGCCCTGGTGGAAAAACGATTAAACTGCCGATAATATTAGTAGTATAAGTGGGGCGTGTCATAATGATCCAAGGAGGGGTTATGGGGCTGATTAACACACTGCTGATTATCTGGCTTGCGAACAAACTTCTTCGTCACAACTGGGTTTGCTTTTGTTTGCTGGTAATGATTGCTTGGATATTTGACTGGCATTGGTTGTTCTGGGCTACCATCGCTTTTCTGGCAGCCGCTTTCATAGTCGGCGTTATAAGGGGCGTCAAAGAAAGCAGCAACAGGGACGAGAGCGAATGGAAAGAACATCAATGGGAATATCACCATCCATATTCCATAAAAGACAGGCTCATCAATCCTGATACAGGTAAGCCCTGGACGAAAAAAGAGTTGTCCATCGCCCCCACTACTCCCCATTGACCCCCTCCTCTAACAACAGCGGCTATTCAGCGTTAATCCTCTCCTGAAATTCAGCGGCCTTTGCGTACCAGTATTCCAGTTCATCGCTGGTCATGTCGCCCAGTGTGGCCCAGTCCCATTTGGTAATTTTGGATATGGTCAGAATGACGGAGGCTGGGACGCGCCGGAGCCTGGCAGCTCCAGCTTTCCCAAAAAGATCAAGTCCTCCATGTCCAGGTCGAGGAAATCTTCGAGGGGAAGTGTTTTGCCGTCTATGGTTGTGATTCTGGAAAGCAAGGCCATCTGCATGGCGATGGCCTTGCCCTCGGGGTTTTCAACGAGCAGCTCGGCCTTAACCATGTCGTGCCCGGTGGGGCGGCGGATGTCGGCTGGTTGTCCGGAACGGGGAAGGATTACTTGAAGTATGTCGCTCATTTTTTACTCCTTATCTTCACGCTATGCCCAGGTTGGCCCTGAAGGCGGCGAGTAAATCAGCGCCGTTGACGCGCCAGATGTAGTTATCAATGTCAATCTCCTTAATGTCCTTGCCGTCAACGACTAATTTCATGGCGTGGACTTCCATCTTGTATTCACAGGAGGCGCCTTCGCCCTGTTTCAGAGCGCCTTCCTTGGCGCTTGAGAACCAGCCCCGGAGATCCATCCGGACGGGTTTGTGCTGGGCCTTGCCCCCGCCCGCAGTCATAAGGTTAGACCTGATTTGGAGTGAAACCTCCTCATAGGGGTTGGACGCCATGGCGTGGAAGTCGGCTTTGAAGCCGACGGCCTTAAACGTCACTTCCATGGGGTCGAGGCTAAGGCCGGGAAGGCGGCGCGTGCCTATGGCGTCGGTGGGTTTTGATTCCTGAACCTTGTTTTTGACCTCCGGCACGGTGATTTCTTCAAACTTGCCGTACATGGCGCCGGAAGGGCCATAGACCATTGCGCTTAAGATGCTTGATACTTCCATGGTTTTCTCCTTTATTGACCCGCTGCCAGGGATATATCCAGACAGCTCTCATATGTGAGATGTTCGAGGGGGGCCGGGGGCAGGAATTTATAGCTGATGGTCAGCCTGCCATCGCTTATCATTTGGCTTGGGTTTTTGGCCGGATCGAACCAGGCTTTGGCGCCTTCAAGCACCGCGCCCAGCCCGGCCAGACTGTTGAGGTAGCCGTTGATGTCAAGCAATAACTGGTCAATGAGGCCGTTGGTTATGGGTTTATCAATGTAATTCATTGAAAACGCACATATTGAATCCTCAATGATAGTGGCCGTGCGATGAACACAGATAAAGTTATCGGGGTCGGCGTTGCCGGGGAAGGCGGCGCTGCGGTTGCCCCATGAACGGAAACCGGCGCCGAAGCCGTTGTAAATGGTGATGATTCCGGCGGCGTTGAGCAGGTTGGCTTCACAGCCTGAATCCATGAGGTCGGCGTAAATGGGGCGCTCCAGCCCCGTGACGCCCTGTAATGGCGTATTGCTGGCCGAATGGTGGAAGCCGACTGTCAAATCTTTATACGCTTGCGCTCCGGCGATGAAGGCGCTTATACCCATCAAAACCGTATCGCCCTGGGCGTTTGTGGTCTTGACGCGGGGGTAGCAGATGCATCTGGTCGTTGAATCGTCGTCGCTGCTGACTGACAGCTCTATAGTGCGGTCTTTGACGCTGATTTTTGAGCGGTCGAAGGTTATTGAGCGGGTTTTGGGCATGGGGCCTCCTTAAACGCCTTTGGGGGCGGGCGTTGCTGGCTTAATTGGCAAAATCAGGCCGATTTCATCGGCGTATTGTTGTTCTATTGCGCGTTGTTTGAATGTTTCCCGCCAATCCATCCCGCGCTTGCCCAGGGCCTCCTGGTAGGTGGACAGGTTGTTTTCGATGGCCAGAATATCCGCCGTGATGTCCTTTTGGGGGTCAACCCAATCCCATGACCGCGGCCACCAGATGGGCTTATAAAATTCATCCGGAGGGACGGGCAATTTCACCTTGCCAGCAAGCCAGGCCATCTCTGACCAGACTTTGGCGATCTTTGTATGGAATTTTTGAATTATGGCTTCCTGCCTTTTGCGCCAGGCGTCTCTTTCGGCAACCAGCGCCGCCCTGAGAGACGAGTAATTGGCCTCGGCCACGTCCCCTGCCAGGTTGTGGTAGGACACGGCCAGGCCGCTGGCGACGCCTTTTAGTAAAAACTTTGTAAAATCAGCCAGAACGGCGTTTGGATGGTGCAACGGTGGGAAGTCAACGTCCATTCCAGGGGGAATCCCCATAAACGTAGCCATTTCGGAGGTCAATTCGGCTGCCACCTGGGCTGTGGATTCGCCGTTTTCGTCCCCGGCGATGCTTGAAATATCATCCGGCGACAGCCCCGACGCGCCTTTGATGATGCCGATTCTATCGGCCTCGGCGTTGGCGGTGGCCAGACTTGACTTCCAGAGGCGGTCGAGCATGTTGAGCTGCACCATGCAGCTGGCCGCCCAGGGGACGCCCCGCACGCTCTGGCTGCGGTCGTCTATATAGACGTGTAAAATTTCTTTGGCCGGAACCACCACGCGCTCCGGACGGCCCAGGGGATCGGCCGGGTGGGCTGTCTTTATGTGATAGGCCAGGGGTTTGAACCACTGGTCAAGTTCTATTCCCATGATCACGCGGCGGCCATCATAGAGGGCCTTATTTATGGTGTGGTCAACCCGGTCGGGGTCTATTAGTTCCAGTTCCAAACCATGGGGGCCTCGGCCTCTGAGCAGGCGGATGAAAACCTCGCCGTCAACGGCCAAAGTCTCAATGGCAAGGTGTTGAAATTCTATCCAGGACAGACGGCCATCGGCTGTCACGCACTGGCCCCAATCCTTCCAGGCGGCTTCGACGGCGTCGTTCCAGGCTTCTTTGCCATGGATGTCGTTTTCAAAGTCAACGCCCGCGGGGCCGATTATATGAGTTGAAACGAGGTCAACGAAGGCGCGCATGTAGGCGTTGTTTTTGGCCAGATCACGCGAGTGGGCGCGCAGTGAGGCTAAATCGCGCTCGCGTTCTTTGTGGGCGGCTTCCAGCCGTGTGAAAAAATCAATGTAACGGCTCAATTTGGCGGCTTCGTAGCCCCCCCGCGCTTTTTTGGGAGCCGCTCCGGAGCGCGTTCCGAACCACTTTTTGAGGCGGGTCTTGAGGCTCATCTGAACCTCACGGGGACGCAGGTGATGGGACTTTTGCCATTTTGGGCGTCAACGGCGGCCTGGTAGCGGTCTATGAGAGCCTGCACCTTTTCGGGGTCGCGATATACGACCTGACGCCCATGTATGGTGATTTGGGCTTCGTCCTGGGTGGCAAGGCGCAGCAGGGCCTCTTTCAGCGCGGCCAATACCTGCGCTTCAAAGGATTGTTTCTTTTGCGCTTGCGCCAAATACTCCCCCTGAAGTCAGTTTCAGGGGGGTAAAAAACTTTTGCTGGCTGGGAATTTCCTAAAGTTGGGGGTCTGAGATTTTTTTCAGATTTTTGACGGCAAACTTCTTTTTGAGGCGCTCAAGTTGAATTTGGGCGGGACCGCTCATTCCGCTTTTGCCGTGCGCCCAGTTATATAGGGTTTTAGGAGATACACGGAACAGCTTGGCCAGCTCCCCGACGCCCCCAGCCTCAACGGCCATGGAGCGCCAGGGTTCGGGAAGTGTGACGCGGCGGGTCATTATTTAAGCATGGACTGGTAACGGATAGCCGTATTTTTCTGCGTAGGCTTCGATGTCCAGGGCTATCCAGTTTACAAAGCCGCTGCCGATTCTTGGATCAGGCTTTATGTCTTCAATCGGGCTTGGTTGTGGAATATCCTCACCGTCTTCCAATGATGTTCTTATCCAGCCGGAAGCGGCGTCAACACCCATTAAGATGGCTTCAGCGAGAGTATCACCGCCGGAAGTACAGCCCGGCAGGTCTGGGACTGTAACGGCATACCCTTTTCCGTCTTCTTCAGGATAAAAAACTGCGGGATAACTGAATTTCATGTTGTCTCCTATTTCAAACCAGCCTGAACAAGCACAGACTTAACTATAGCAGGTTTTATGTCGCCTTTATGATGTGGAATTGTGACTTTACCGGGTTTGTTATCGTGCGTGTATTGGTAGTGCGAGCCTTCAACATTTTGCAATCTCCATCCATCGGCCTTAATTATCTTTTCGAGTTCCCGAAACTTCATTTCTGTCTCCTACAATAATATTATCGGTCAATTTTTCCAATAGCTTTAGGTTTTTTTTCAATTTATTGCCTGTTTTCCACGAAAAACTATGGCGTTCCAGTTCGACTCGATGTATTTTGAGGCCATGACAAATTGAACCTCGTCAACGCCAAAGTATTTCCCTTCGGTCAGCCCCCCTTCGGCCAGAACGATTAGACTGTTGCAAAAATCGTCAACAACATGACAACAAAAGTGTTTTTCACTGAGTTGAACGATTTTTTGAACGAAAAGCATTTCAGTGTCAATGTTTGTGACACTTGCGATCATTTCTTGGTTCCAGGTTTTGTAAATTTTTGACATTTTTGTCTCCTTTAGCCTGTGTCGTCAATAGATTTGCATTTTGCAGAAATATCGCATAAACTCCTTGCATGTATAAGGAGACTTTATGGAAAAGGCACACAGACGCCACGACATATCC
>JGI24698J34947_10000124_pt1 | contig 27748 bp, 26 predicted proteins | sample TergutMp193P3_FD_34947 | JGI IMG/M metagenome (IMG submission 34947) | reverse complement strand
CTTTATTGGCGATGAGTTTAAGTGGTCAGGCCATCGAGCTGCCCGAATAGGGTTTACCGCTCCCCCGCGAAGATTAATATGTCTGACGCCAGTTGCGATCATCCCGACAAATCAGAGTTTGATAAAGCCTTGTAAATACCAAGCCTTCATGCTATTTTCTATTCAATGAGTTCTTCAACCGGTACCCCGGACAAAGCGCGTAAATCCTCACCGGCCAGGCAGGAGAAGTTCGATTTTTTTGACCGCGTCCAGGGCTTTACCGAAAGTCTTCTCACCTTGCGCAAGATGAACAGGCGCATAAAGAAGGAGAAACAAAAGAAGAAGAACGTCGTATTGGACTGGGTGGAAGCTTTCCTGTGGGCGGCCGGGATGGTGCTCCTCATCAACCAGTATCTCTTTCAGGCGTATCAGATTCCTTCCGGTTCCATGATCGATACGCTCCTCATCGGGGATCGGATTTTTGTAAACAAGCTCATCTTCGGCCCGGAACTGCTTCCCGGACTCGGAAAGATTCCCAGTCCCGTCAAGCCCAGGCGGAATGAGGTTATTATCTTTGAGAATCCCTCGTATATTTCCCGCGGTACGGCTTTTGACGTGGCCCAGAGGATCATCTACATGCTGACTCTTTCCCTGATCGACATTGACAGGGATGAAAGCGGCGAACCAAAGGCGCATTTTCTTATCAAGCGGGCGGTGGGTACGGGAGGCGACTGGTTTATTGAGGAGAGGGGGAACATGCGCATCCGCCCCGCCGGGGAAAGCCGCTGGTTTGATGAAAGGGAATTTGCCGTCTCTCACGGCCTGACGCATAACATAAGCCGCCTTATGGCGCAGGATGAGTATCCCGCGCTTGAGGCGGCCGGGAAAGCCTCGGCCTACAGCAGGGACTTGGGCCTTCCGGCTCCCCTTTACCTTCAGGCGCTCGCAATCCGCGCACCTTCCATTTTGTATCCCGACTATCTTGCACACGACAAGGCCCGTCTGGAAGTCCTACGCGGGGCGTATCCGCATGAAAGCCGTTACTCGATTCTTCTGGCGCAGCACAACCAGGGCAGATTCGTGCCCGAGTCGCGGATATTGCCGCTTGGGGACAACCGTGACAATTCCAGGGACGGCCGTTATTTCGGTCCGGTGATGAGTTCCAAAATACTTGGCAGGGGCTCAATTATTTATTGGCCGGGGGATTTCACATCCCGTCGTTTCGGCGCTCTTGGGCGCTTTGGTTTTATAAGGTGACGCTTATGGCCGGCAAAGGTAAGGGGCGAAGGTATTACTCCTATGTTGATCAAAAAAGCCAAAAACACAAGCTGCGCTGGATAATAGCCGGCGTCCTTGTCTTTTCCGTTTTTTACGCCGCGATTACGTCCATGTTTTTTTCGATGAGGGTTATGCGAAACGACACAATGGCGCCTAACTTCGTTTCCGGGGAACGGTTTATCTTTTCCTCGTACAATTTTTATTCATTGATATACGGTCCTGAACTGGCAAAAGATCCCCTTCCTTTCCGGCGCGGTAATGTTGTGCTGGTGGATATGTTCAGGGAAAAAAGGCCGAATATTTTTTTCAGCATTCTGGACGGGGTGGTGCGCTTCTTCACGATTCAGAAGGTGAGTTTGACGGAGCGAAAAGAGGACATGTTTGTAAAGAGGATAATCGGGCTTCCCGGGGATGAAATTACTATGACCAATTTTGTGATCCGCGTGAGGACGAAGGGAAGTTCGTACAGCCTGACGGAATTCGAAGTCACCGATTACGACTATACACTGGAAATACCGCAAGTACCTTCCCTCTGGGATTCGTCGCTGCCGTTTTTCGGGAGCATGGAGAGCGTAGTCCTGGGAGAGAACGAGTGTTTTGTTCTCTCGGACGACAGGGGCAATATAAACGATTCAAGAACATGGGGCCCTGTCCCGATAGAAAACATTTCCGGCAAGGCCCTTTTCCGCTACTGGCCTTTTAATCGCTTTGGCCGCGTTTGATTTGTGACATGCCACGACGCTTCTTTATACGTCCACGTCCCTTTTTGCGCCGGGGCCTGTGACTACTGCGATTTTTACTCGGTCCCGGTAAAGGGCGACGATCCAAGGCTTGGGCGTTTTGTTGATGTTCTCCTCGCCGAAGCGAAACTGCTCTTTGATCAATTCAGGCCGGACAGCGTCCCCACCCTGTACATAGGCGGCGGCACGCCGTCCGTCCTTGGCGCCGCGGGAACCGGCAGACTGCTGGCCGGGCTCTCGGAACTCATCGCAGCTTTCGCGCCGCCGCCGGCGGAAGTCACCGTCGAGGCGAATCCCGAATCAGCCGATGAGGCCTTTCTTGCCGCCGCCCGCTCCGGCGGCGTCACGAGGCTTTCGCTTGGGGTGCAGACTTTTCATGAGCCTTCCCGCCGCGCGGTCAGGCGACTCGGCGGGGCGGCGGCTGGGCGTCTGGCCCTGGCTGCCGGGTATTTCACCGGTACGCTTTCAGTGGACCTTATCTCGGGTCTTCCCTTCCAGGATGAGCGGGTACTCCTTGACGATATCAACACGGTTTTAAATTACGCCCCTGCCCACGTTTCCCTTTACGCCCTTACCCTTGACCCGGAAACCACCCTGTCCGCGCCCCTGCCGCGGGGCGATGAGGCCGATTCGCTCTGGCTCCTCGGCAGGGACGCCCTGGAGAAAGCCTGCTACGGCCAGTACGAGGTTTCCAATTTCAGCCTTGGCGGCAGGGAGTCGCGGCACAACATCAGATATTGGCGCATGAGGAATTGGCTAGCGCTGGGGCCGGCCGCGTCCGCGACGATTATCGACGATGAAACGGGTTGCGGCCTCCGCTATACGATTCCGCCCGATGTGGATCGCTGGCTCGCGGCCGGGGGCTGCGGGTTTTCCGAAGACAGCGGGTATAAGCCGCTGATTGAGGAATTGGACAAAATATCCCTTATAAAGGAAACGCTTCTCATGGGTTTTCGATATATCGAGGGCCCCGACGAAGCCCTGTTCCGCCGCCGTTTTGACCGGAGCATCGGGGACTGCGTTCCAAAAACCATAGCCGCATGGCGCTCTCGCGGCCTTTTTCGAAAGGACAAATACGCCCTCACAAAGAGCGGGCTGCTTTTCTTGAATCGTTTTCTTATTGAGGCTTTTGAAGAGGTATCAGTTACCTTATAAAAAATATGTTGCCACTTGTTTTATAGGTGTGATATAATTGGCAGACAATCGCGGTGCCGGGCGCTGGGCGTCATTAAAAGATTTGGAGCAAAAAATGTTCGTCATTCATGTTGATAATAGCGGGTTTTTTCGTAAGGTCATGGGGATTTTCCTGGCGGAATTGGGGCTTGAAAGCAAAGGCTTTGATCGTGGTGAAGATGTGCTCGACGCGGTCGAGTCCCGCAAAGTGTCCTGTGTTATCTGCGGCCTGGAGTTAATGGACATGAGCGGCGAGGAACTGATCAAGCGTCTGCTCTTTGCCTCTTACTCAATGACCATTATCGCGGTTACAAGCAACGCCAATGAAGAGCGGGCTCAGCGCCTCAAGGAACTGGGGGTTAAGGCCATTATCCAGAAGGGGGGCAACTGGAAGGAACAGCTCCGCGAGTTTTTCTGACCGGCAGTTTGTCATTCTATACTGATGATCCTTATGTCTTTTAGCGAATAACGGTTGCCCGCCGGGAGGCCGTTTGCCCAATAGAGGCTTGTCACGGTTTCGATGCCTTCAACAACTACCGTTCGCTGCTGCAGATCCCTCAGCTTATACTGCTCGTTTTTTTCTATATACCAATCCCTGTTTTCTCCGGTAATGACCAGCTCGGTAAACGGTTCGTTTCCGACGAGCCGTACCCTGCCTGTGACCTGCACTAAAGGGTTTTCTTCCATGGCGATTATACCTGTATTTAGCGTGACATTTTCCTGTTCCACGTCGGTTTTTGTTTCTTTTTTGGCTAGGGCCGGTAAAGCCGCCGCAACACCCAAAAAAAGTAGTGCGAGGAAAAAAACGCGAAAAGTCACTGAAGTCAATTGTCGTTATCTCCCATGTCGTGGATCCCCGGATACAAGCGCGTGAGTGGAGGAATAAACTCCGCATACCCATTACGCCTGAGCATGTCCCCCGCGTCAATCCTGAACGGAACTGAAAGAACCGCTCGCGCGGACAGGCTTTCGGGAACCGATTGCACGTTTGCGGCAATGCCCGTTGTCGTACCGGTTTCCGGCCAGCCTCCCACATTGGTATTGATGTTATATGTAAGCAGCGCGCCGGACGCAAAGACGGCGGTATCGTTCACGTCGCCGGTACTCTTGTTCAAACCCGCATACTTGATGTTTCTACCGGGAGTTGGCGTGCTGCCGGCACTGTTGGTGAGGCTGTAAACGCCTTCTCCCGGATAGAGATTGACGCTTCTTGTTCCGGGGGGCGCCGTTCTGGCTTTGACATTCTTTAGAACGGGGTCGTTCATGTAGCCATAACGGCCGTTGAGGGCGTTGATATAGTTAGCCGCAAGCCACGTTTTAAGCAGGGTTGCCCAGTCGTTATAGCCATTCATTGCGCCGACTATCGCGTTGTAATCGGAACTGCGTGACCCGCTGATCGCTTTATATATATTCGTGCTTCCGCCTGACTGAAGCCGGAGCCATTGAAAGAAAAGATAGACGGTGGCGTAATCGTCCAAATTGGAATCATCCGCGTATTGATCCCATGCGAAGAAATTGTTCCCGGTATTGATCCGTGACCCTTTCGCGATCGTGGCATTGTTATACCAGTCTATGCGATCGTTTAAATGTTCTCCCATGTAGTACCATTCAGCCGCCGCTGAGAGCCCTTCGTTGATCCACGTATCCATATAGTCGTTCCTCAACGCCTCGCTGTTCATAAAATTTACAAGGTGCTGCGTTTCATGGGCAAGAGTAGACAGCATTTCCTGACTTCCGGGTCTTTGCGGATAAGTATCCAGGTAGATCATGTCACATTTATTGGAGTACCGTTCGCTTGGAGGCAGGGAATCATTGCTATACATATTACGCGAAGTGAAGTAACCGCCGATATAGGCTATATTTGTTTTGCCGTTATAACCATCCCGTATGTCCAAAAGCAGAATGCAGAGTTTGCCGTCTCCATCGGTATAGGCGTCAGCCAGAGCCAGGGTATCAGTAAAATTGTTACCTTGATATGTAAAATTTTCAACGCAAAAAACATTCTTCATTTTTATATAGATATTTGCATCGTAGGCTCTCGCTATTGATTGAGCTGCGCCCGCCGCCAGGCTGGTACCGGTTTCCGCCCAGACTGTACAATGCTCACCATCGTAAAGCTTATGAGCGCTAACCCTGTAGAACGAGTCATTAGTGAAATCATTCGCCCAGAAGTCTTTGACCGTGTCGACGGGAACGCCGGGGTTGTTAACATTAGGATCTTCGAAGATAATGATACAGGCGGAGAAAATCAGGGCTGAGGCCAGAAGCAAAAGAAAAAAAAGCTTCTTCATAAAATCTCCCGTAAATGGCGGATTAGCAAGTTACTATAAGGTTACCATATTATTGCAATATTGCATACCAAGAAATGGAGGGAATCTTGGTAAAATATGTGTTTTTATTAGGGACTAGTAATTAGGGACTGGGGGTTAGGACTAGGGACTAGAGTGCGCCCGGTAAGGAAGCAGCGCGGGTTTCCAACAAGCGCCCTGCTCTAACCAAGAGCACCCCATTCCCCATTCCCTGATCCCTAATCCCTTACTATGTACTGACAACCCTTGCCGGTAAGCACGTCGATGAGGTTCTGGACAGACATATCGGCCATGTTCGCGATAGCCTCCACGGTGTGAGCGGCCGTGTGGGGGGTCAGCACGACGTTTGACAAATTGAAAAGCGGCGTTATTCTGGGCGGCTCCTCCTCGTAGACGTCCATGCCCATCCCGCCCAGATGTCCCGAGACGAGGAGTTCGTATGCCGCCGCCTCATCGACAATGCCGCCGCGCGCCGTGTTTACAATGATGGCGCCTTTTTTCATGGCTTTCATCACGCCGGCGGAGATTTCGTGCCTTGTTTCATCGGTTAAGGGCAGGTGGAGGCAGAGGAAGTCCGCCTCACGGGTCACCGTGTCGAAATCTGTCGAAATGATGCCGTTTGCCGCGGCGTATTCCAGGTTGATAATGGGGTCATAAGCCAGTATCCTCATGGAAAACCCCAGAGCCCGCTTCGCCACGGCCTTGCCTACCGCGCCCAGGCCCAGAATTCCGATTGTCTTGCCGTACAGCTCAATGCCGCTGGAGCGCGTCCACTCGCCTTCACGCATCTGCCTGTCGAGGATGTGCACCTTGCGGGCCAGGCAGATGAGCAGGCCGAAAGTGAGGTCGGCGACAGCCTGGGCATTCGCGCCGGGCGTATTGCATACGACGACGTTGTGTGCCTTCGCCGCCGCAAGGTCTACCTGATCCACGCCTACGCCGTAACGGGAAATCACTTTGAGGCTTTTGGCGCTTTCAATCACCTTCACGGTGTAGTGATCAAGCCCGGCGATGCAGCCGTCGCAGCTTTCAAGCAGGGGAATAAGCGCATCTTCGGAGAGGGGCTTCCCGGTGGGGTTGAAAACCAGCGAAGGGGAAAACGCTTTCAGTTTTTTCATCGCCGGAGCATCGGAATCGGGCGTAAACGAAGTGGGAGTAACGAGTATTCTCATAAAATCATTATAACCCCTTTTTTTTCAAAAGCTAAGATAATCCGCGAGCCGGCGGTATGTCTGGTTAACGATATGCTTTTTTTCAATGTCCACATCATCGCCCAACTCGTCAATCAGGGTTTCTACGCTCGCGAGGCTCTCATTGAGGCTCGTGTTAAAACCCCGCGAGCAGCCGAGCCGGTAATTCCCGTTCCCGTCCGTGAAGAGGCAAATAAAGCCCAGCTCTTTTTTCCCCTGCTTCCAGAGCGCGGGCTTTAAGATGCTTGGCATAACGGCCAAAAGACCGTCCAGGTTAGACGATGAATTGAAACTTTCCCTGCCGTACCGGTTCCTGTCAGGCGCGTCTTCCAATTCCAGCGAAGGCAGCAGTGAAAGAATCAGGCGGAGTTTTTCCCCCGCAAGGAGCCTGTACTTTCCGCTCAGAACGATCACGGCGCGAAGGTTTTTGTACATTGAAGCGGTTTCGCTTCCGATCTGCGGAATCACCTTTTTTAGCTTCTCCCAGGGGAGATTGACCTGCTTCTTCCCCTTTACGGTTTCTATCTCGAAGACTTCGCTGCCAATCTTGATATTGTTGGTAAAGTCCCTGGGCCGCAATTTTTCCGACGGCCTGGCCGACGGATCTTTCTCTCTCCTCCCGCCTGTTATCACGTCGAGGCCTGGAATCAGTGCGGGGCTTATCTTCTCCAGTGTTTTAAAAGAGAGCGGGCTTACCGACATGGCGTACATGCGCGTGGTTCTTACGATTTCCCCCGCCACGATGAACTGGGGGTTCATCCTGAACATGACCGAGCCGGGATGGATCAGGATACGATCCGCAGTGAGGCTCCGGTAAAGCTCCCGTCCGTCCCGCACGCAAACGAATTGAATAAGCCCCCTCGCCACCGCGCAGAGGTAATCTTCCCTGCTCCCCCCGCCGATGACGGGGATCTTCAGGGCCGAAACGATCTCCTGGAGCTGGCTTGCCACGTTTGCGATTTCCGCCATGGCCCTTTCGTCCAGGTAATTCTTCTCGCAGAACTTCTGTTTGAGCGGGGATCCCATGTAGGCCTCGTACAGTTTGAGGTATGACACGAAGTCGCCGTCTTCGTCCCTGAAGCGATGGTGTGCCTTGCGCGCGTCCAGTTCCTCTCCGGGCGGCAGTATATAGGGACTCTGGGTGGAGAGAAAGGACACCGCAATTATTGTTTCTTTGATGACGTCCGGATACCGGAGTATCGCCTCGACGATGATCCTGGAGTGCCGCGGCGACAGGGGAAACTCGGTCATGAGGCGTCCGGTGTTTGAGAGGGTATGGTCGCTTTCCAGCGCGTCAAGCAGATTCAGGGTTTCGATTGCGGCTAACAGTCCCTCCCTTGAGGGCTGGGAAATAAAGTCGAATTCCTCAAACGAGGTGATCCCGAGATCCGCCATGCGCAATACCACTTCCGATAAGTCGGTGCGGTAAATTTCCTCGGTGGTGAAGAGCGGCCGGTTCTCGAAGTCCTTGCGGCTGTAGAGCCGGTAGCAGACGCCTTCCCGTGTGCGTCCGGCCCGGCCCTTGCGCTGGTTCGCGGATGCCTTGGAGATCGGCGCCTCGACAAGGCTCGACGTGAAGGTCCTGGGATTGTAGTAATTGAGCTTTGAAAGCCCGGAATCGATCACCGCCGTAATCCCGTCGATGGTTACCGAGGTTTCGGCGATGTTCGTTGAGATAATCGCCTTTGTCTTGCCTTTAGGGGGCGGCTCGAAAACCCGTTCCTGCTCTTCCTTGCCGAGCCTCCCGTATAGTGGCAGCAGGTGCAGGTATTGGCCGATGGGGGAGTAGGCAAGGCCGGACATACAGTCTTTAATCATCTTTTCGCCGGGGAGAAAGATGAGGATATCTCCCCCGTCCCGTTCGCGCCGGTTTTCACTGATGATACGTTCGGTGATGGCGGCAATCTTAGAAAGCAGCAGTTCCGCCGCGGCATCGCTTCCTTTGGAAGCGGCGACGCTTGCGGGCGGTGGATCGTAGATGAGGGTCACCGGATAGGTCTGGGCGTCGATCTTCACAATCGGGCAGTCTCCCCCGAAGTACTCAGAGAAGACCTCGGCATTAATCGTAGCCGACGAGACGATCACCTTGAAATCCCTACGGGCTTCCAGAACCCTTTTTAAAAGGCCAAGGATGAAGTCGATGTTAAGGCTCCTCTCATGGGCTTCGTCCACCACAAGGCAGTCGTACTTTGAAAGCCATGGGTCAAGTTTCATTTCTTGCAAAAGAATTCCGTCGGTCATGATTTTTATTTTCGTGTCGCGGGAGGTCTTGTCCTCGAAGCGCATCTTGTAGCCAACAAGTCCGCCAAGGGCGCACCCCATCTGGCGGGCAATGAACTCGCTCACCGAAAGCGCCGCTATGCGACGCGGCTGGGTGACCCCAATAGCTCCGGTTTTCGCGTAGCCCGCCTGATGCAGTATCACCGGCAGCTGGGTCGTCTTCCCTGAACCGGTGGGGCTCTCCACCACAATCGCCTGGCTTTTTTCCAGCGCCGCGAGGATCAGGCCTTTATGTTTGTAAACGGGCAGTTCAAGGTAGTTCATGTATCCGATTTGAAAATATGCTAAATTGAGCTTAAAAACAAGGGAGGGGATGGACCAAAAACCTACTCTTCGGAATATGGGCATTCCTTGTCTTCCGGTAATGTACAATCTTCACATGATCCCGTATTGGTATATTCACATTCTTCTTCATCGACATCTTCGTCTTCATCATTCGATTCGTAGTCACCATCTATTTTCATAATATTCCTCGTCGTAATCCCTTAAGTCAGATCAAAAAGAGTCACCGACTATAACTTTTCAATCGTTTCAGAGGAAAGGCCGGTTATAGTACATATATTTTCAACGGAAATACCAAGCCTTTTCATCGCCAGGGCATTTTCAAGGTTTGCTTTCTGTATACCTCGCTTTTCTCCTATTATTTTGCCTTCCTCCCTGCCTTCCTCCCTGCCTTCCTCCCTGCCTTCCTCCCTGCCTTCCTCCCTGCCTTCCTCCAGACCTTCCTTTCTGGCCTGCCGTTTAGCTTGTACCAGTTTGCTTTGCATATCAAGCTGGTACTTGTACTCGCTCATTAGACGTACCCGTTCTACCTCGTCCCGGCTGATCTCCAGCAATACTTCACTCGCCATAGCTATGCCCTCCTCTTGTTCTATTATTTCGTTTATTTTTTTTCTCATGCTATTGTCCGTCAGATATCGGAAATACACCGCCCATAATTCCTGCACAGTCATTTCCCTTGTGGGCTTTTTGGCTATATCTTTCAACTTTGACAGCTCAAGGGTTAGAATCATGGTTCTCCCGTTCAACGATATGCGGCGCTTTGGGTCGTAGTACTCAAAACTGTGGAAAAAGTCCAGGTCGGGGAAGAACCTATCCTTGCCCANTATCGTTATCTGGTAGGCTCGCTTCAGGTCGTCATAAGTCTTTTCGCTGCCTCTAATATCCTGGCTGGTAAACAGTTTAGCGGCATGGAACTCAAGGCGGACAGGTTCGAAGGTGTCGGGATTGAGGCTCATCTCTACGTTTAACAACTCGCCGTTATCATCCCGGCAAGAGATGTCGAAGCGGGTTTGGCGATCACGCAAGTTTTCTATCGCCGGTTCGTTTGCGGTGATGACAATTATCTTCACTTCCCTGTCAATGATGGCCGAGACAAGCTTTGAAAGAGCTGTTTGGGATGCCGGGGTGTCTTTAGTAAAGACTGCCTTGAATACATTGTCCATGCAGATGTCGATAATATCCTCAGTATCGCCGAAACGGATTTTTGCCGCCATTGTTATCCCTTTTGATTATAGTATATCATGATACCCGTAATTTTGAAATAGTATGCTTGTTGATAGCCCGCGCCGCTTCCTGACCGGGCGCACCCCAGTCCCCGTGCCAACTTCGTTGGCACCCCTTTTTCACCTCCCTTTATTCGTGGCGAGGGTTTAATACCCAAGAACTCGCTTCGCGAGGGAGCTTCCGGGGCGACCATGGGGGTATTAAACCTGAGACCAATACCTTTTGAGAACAACATACCTCGCTGCTCTGAAGCGAGGTATGTTGATTTTTTCCTGCAAAAGGTATATGATAAGGCATTGTGATTACGGAGGGTCAATTTAATGTCTACAATAAAAAACGTTTATTTCTTCGCTAACGGGAAGGCCGAAGGCGAAGCGGCGATGAAAAATACCCTTGGCGGCAAGGGGGCCAATTTGGCTGAGATGACCAACCTCGGGATACCCGTCCCGCCGGGCTTTACCATCTCGACCGATGTATGCGCCGCTTTTTACGCGAACGGCAGGAAATACCCGGCGGGACTTGAAAAGGAAGTCCTCACGGTTCTGGACAGGCTGGAAAAAACCATGGGTAAAAAGCTGGGCGATTCCGACGATCCCCTGCTGGTTTCCGTCCGTTCCGGGGCTCCGGTCTCCATGCCCGGCATGATGGACACTATCCTCAACCTGGGCATGAACGATAAATCGGTGAAGGGCCTCGCGGCGAAAACCGGCAATCCCCGCTTCGCCTGGGACGCCTACCGCCGTTTCATCCAGATGTACGGGGACGTGGTTATGGAAGTTCCCGACAAAAAATTTGAAGAGGCTATAGAAACCATAAAGATAGAGCGGGGAATTAAACTTGATACGGAACTCAACGCGGGGGATCTTGAACGACTTGTTGAAGAGTACAAGAAGATAGTCAAGGCCAGCGCGAAAAAAGATTTCCCCCAAAATCCTTTAGACCAGCTTTGGGGTTCAATTAACGCGGTCTTCGGTTCCTGGATGAACGAAAGGGCCATCAAGTACCGCCAGCTAAATGACATAAGAAATATCAAGGGGACGGCCGTAAACGTTCAGTCCATGGTTTTCGGCAACTTCGGCAATGATTCCGGTACCGGGGTTTGTTTCAGCCGCGATCCGTCAACCGGGGAAAATGAATTTTACGGCGAGTATTTGATGAACGCCCAGGGGGAAGACGTGGTGGCCGGTATTCGTACCCCGGAGAAGATCTCCCAATTGGCAAAGGAAAACAAGAAGATCTACGATCAACTGGTGGCCATCAAGAACAAGCTGGAAAAGCATTTCCGTGACATGCAGGATATAGAGTTCACGGTCCAGCAGGGGAAGCTCTTCATACTGCAAACCCGGAATGGCAAGCGTACCGGCGCTTCGGCGGTTAAATGTGCGGTCGATATGGTTGCTGAAAAGCTCATCACAAAGGAAACAGCGGTGCTTCGGGTGACCCCCGCCCTTCTGGATCAGCTTCTCCACCCGATGATCGACGTGAACGCCAGAAAGACCGCCAGGGCCATTACCAAAGGGATTGACGCTTCGCCCGGGGCCGCCTGTGGAAGGATCGTATTCACGGCCCATGAAGCCGAAGCGTGGCATGAGAACAAAGAGAAGGTTCTTCTGGTCCGTAAAGACACAAGCCCCGAGGACATAGGGGGCATGGTCGCCTCCCAGGGTATTCTCACCTCGACGGGCGGCAAGACGAGCCACGCGGCGGTTGTTGCCAGGGGCATGGGAACCCCGTGTGTTGCCGGGGCGAAGAACGCGATTATTCAGGATAAGACCATGACCATAGGCGCCAAGGTCTTTAACGAAGGGGACTGGATCACTATCGACGGATCTACCGGCGAGGTTTTCGAGGGACAAATTCCCCTGGTACGCCCCGATATTTCAAAAGAAAAGGACATGATCACCTTCCTCAGCTGGTGCGACGAATTCCGCGCGAAAGCCAAACGCGGGAACCTCAAGGGTTTTGAGGTTTGGGCTAACGCCGACCAGCCCGAGGACGCGAAACGCGCCTTCCAGTTCGGCGCCCAGGGCGTCGGGCTCTGCCGTACCGAACACATGTTCTTTGACAAGGAAAAACTTACCCACTTCCGCGCGATGATCGTGGCCGATACGATAGAAGAACGCAAGGAAGCGCTAAAAAAGATCCTCCCCTTGCAGAAGAAGGACTTCTTCGGCATCTTCAAGGCGATGGAAGGCAGGCCAGTGGTCATCAGATTATTGGATCCGCCTCTCCATGAATTCGTTCCCCATACACCGGAGGAAACCGCGGAGCTGGCCGAATACCTCAAGGTTTCGGTAGCTTCCCTACAACCGAAGATCGACAAGCTCCACGAACAAAACCCCATGCTGGGTCACAGGGGCTGCCGCCTCGCGGTGACTTACCCCGAGATCTACGACATGCAGGTTGAGGCCATCGCCCTGGCGGCGGCTGAGTGCGTGAAACAGAAGATCCCGGTGCAGCCTGAAATAATGATCCCGATTGTTGTTACCGCGAGGGAATTGAAGCTTCTCCGCCCGAATGCCGAGGCGGTGTTGAAAAAAGTCTTCGACGCCGAGAAAGTGAGTGTGCCCGTGAAAATCGGCACCATGATCGAAGTCCCACGGGCCGCCATACGCGCCGCCCATATCGCCAAATACGCGGATTTCTTCAGTTTTGGTACCAACGATCTTACCCAGATGACCTTCGCGTTCAGCCGGGACGACATAGCTTCTTTCCTTCCGGCTTACCTTGATAAAGTCGTGTTGGATGTCGACCCCTTTAAATCTATCGACGAGGAGGGGGTAGGTTACCTTATCGCTTTCGCCGCCGGACAGGGCAGGTCGGTCAACCCGAACCTCAAAGTGGGTATCTGCGGTGAGCACGGGGGCGACCCGCTCACGATAGACTTCTGTTACAGGTCGGGGCTCTCTTACGTGTCCTGTTCGCCTTTCCGCGTCCCCCTGGCGCGCCTCGCCGCCGCTCAGGCGGTACTAAACAATCCACCGCCTAAACCTAAAGCGCCGGAAGAGAAACCACCGGCTGTGGAGAAAGTACCGGCGGCAGCTAAAGCAGTGGCTGTGAAAGCAGCGGCGAAAGCGGCGCCGGCGGCGAAAGCAACGATGTTGAAAGTACCGATCGCGAAAAAAGCTGCGGCGGTGAAGACGACAGCGACAAAGGCGCCGGCTAAAAAGCCGACCGCGAAGAAAGCCGCCGACAAGAAGACAACAACGGCGAAGGCGCCGGCTGCGAAAGCGTCGGCTGACAAACCGGCAGTCAAGAAAACTCAGGTGGTGAAAGCGTCGGCTTCAAAGCCGTCGGCTAAAAAGCCGGTCGCGAAAAAAGCGTCCGCGAAGAAAGCCGCTGACAGGAAGACAACGGCGAAGGCGCTGGCCGCGAAGAAAGCGTCGGCTGACAAACCAGCAGTCAAGAAAACTCAGGCAGTGAAAGCGTCGGCTTCAAAGCCGTCGGCTAAAAAGCCGGTCGCGAAGAAGGCGCCCGCGAAGAAGACCGCCGACAAGAAAACTCAGGCGATGAAAGCGTCGGCTTCAAAGCCGATCGCGAAGAAAGTCGTGGCCAAAGCAACCGCGGCGAAAAAAACAGCCGTAAAGAAAGCGGCAGATAAAAAGCCGGCCGAGAAAAAAACGTCCGCGAAGAAAGCCGCAGCCAAGAAGCCGGCTGTGAAAAAAACACCCGCGAATAAAGCGTCGGCTGAAAAGCCGACTGCCAGGAAGGCGTCCGGGAAAAAGTAAAAAAGGGGGAGCTATTTTATGCAATATGTGGATTTCGGTAAAACCGGCGCCAAGGTTTCAAGGCTTGGCATGGGTTGTATGCGGCTGCCGAGCTATGAAAAAGACGGCAAGACCATTTTCGATGAGGAAAAAGGTATCGCCCTTATTCAACGGGCAATTGATTTGGGGGTAAATTATTTTGACACGGCTCTTTATTATTGCGATAAACAGAGCGAGATAATACTCGGGAAAGCCCTCAAAGGCGGTAGGCGGGAAAAGGTTTTTATCGCGACAAAAAATCCCATCGAAAATGATTCGGGTGACGATTACGAAAAAAGGCTGGAAACCTCGTTAAAAAAACTGGACACTTCGTATATCGACTTCTATCATTTCTGGGGCATATCCCTGAAAACCTTTCTTGAAAAGGTCAAAGCGAAGGACGGGCCCCTGGAGCGGGCGCAGAAACTGAAAGAGCGTGGGGTTTTAAAACACATTTCTTTTTCATTCCACGACGGCGAGGCCGGAGAGAAAGAAGGCGAAAACCTCAAGGAAATTCTAAAGAGGGGGGAAGGGGTTCTTGAATCCGTTCTCTGCCAGTACAACGTCATGGATCGCGGCAAAGAGGGCGGCATAGCCCTGGCCCATGAAATGGGACTGGGCACTGTTGTAATGGGCCCTGTCGGCGGCGGGCGGCTGGGGGCGCCCTCAAAGACGATCATGGATCTGCTCCCCGGAAAGGTCAGGAGTTCGGCGGAGCTGGCCCTGCGTTTTGTGCTTGCGAATAACAGCGTTAACATCGCGCTTTCCGGTATGTCCAATACGGAACAGCTTGAGGAAAACGCCGCTGTTGCAGATAACGCCATGCCCCTCAGCGCCGCGGAGCTTGAGCAAATCGAAGCCATGATGAAGGAAAATGAACGCCTTGCGGGGCTTTATTGTACGGGTTGCAAGTACTGTATGCCCTGTCCCAATGGTATCAATATTCCTGAGATTTTTACGATCATGAATTATCACCGGGTATACCAGATCACGGAGTTCGCGAAAAAATCATATTCCGAAATCGGCACGGTTCCCTGGCGGAAATTCGCGAACGCGGCGGCTTGCGTTGAATGCGGGGAATGTGAGAAAAAATGTCCCCAGGGCATTCCTGTCATTGAACAGCTCAAGGAAACGCACAGGGTTCTTACAGGATAAGCATCGGGTAAGTGCTGGAATAAGTACTGAAATCAGCTATGGAAAACTCGCTCATAAAAACCCTCACAGGCCTCAAGGGGAATCCCAGGGCCTGTGTTTGTACAGAGCCCCTTTGGGGCCTTTCCATGAACCTCTGCCTGCCTTACGCGTCGGTGTATATGCTGGCCATCGGGCTGAATGATTCCCAGGTTGGGTTAGTCGCAACGGTCTACATGTTGTCCCAAGTGGTGTTCGCTTTTTTCAGCGGCCCGGTCACGGACAAGATGGGCAGGCGGAAGTCGACGGCGATTTTTGATTTTATTGCCTGGTGCATACCCTGCTTGATCTGGTGGAGGGCCGTAAATTTCTGGTTTTTCTTCGCCGCCGCCCTACTCAATGGAACAATGAAGATAACCCAGAATTCCTGGGACTGCCTTCTTGTTGAAGACGCGGAGAAAGACAAGATCACAGGCATTTATTCCCTCGTGTGGGTATGCGCCAACCTTTCGGCCCTTCTCGCCCCCATCTCATCAATTATTGTTTCACGGCTGACCCTGGTTCCGGCCGTCCGTATTCTTTACGTTAACGCCTTTGTTTTGATGACCGTAAAGATTGTCGTGCTTTACACGTTCTCCAGGGAAACCGGAAGGGGAATTATCCGTCTTGAGGAAACCAGGGGAAAGAGCGTTTTCTCCATTGCCGCCGGTTACGGCGGGGTTTTCGCTCTTATTCTCAAATCCAGGGCTACGATATTCTCTTTAGCTATCGCCATTCTTGTGGGGATCGTGGCGATGTTAAATACAACTTTCTGGCAGGTCATTGTAAATAAAAAACTCCTGGTACCGGAAACCCTCCTGCCTGTTTTTTCGGCCCTTAGATCAGTGGTCTCAATTGCCTTTCTTTTTCTCGCGGCGCCTCTTATAAAGGGGCTTTTGAAAATGCCCCTTCTCACGGGCTTCGCTTTTTATTTTGCGGGACAAGCCATTCTCATCCTTGCCCCCCTTGACGGCGCCCTTAAGTACGTCATGCTCTGTGTGTCCCTGGTCTTTGACGGTTTCGGCTCCGGCTCCCTAATGATGCTTTCCACTTCCCTGTTGGCCCTCAATGTAAACCCCGAGGAACGGGCCAGGGTAATGGCTATCCTGCACATGATCATCATGGCCGCTACCTCTCCCTTCGGCTGGATAGGCGGCGTACTTTCAAGCCTCTCCAGAAATCTTCCCTTTGCGCTTAACCTCTTCCTTTTGGCCGCCGGCTTTGGCATAACGCTCATCTTTTACAGAAAAGATTCCGGTGAGGCTGGACGCGGCGAAGCCGCCGGTCTAGAATAAGTTATATGAAAAAAACGTCCGTTTTTTTACTCTTGCTTTTTTTTATGTTTTCCGGTTTTGTACACGCGCGCGGAGCGAGTGAAGACAGAATAAAGCCGCTGACAATTTATGGGATCAAAGGTTCTTCAGGGGTGGGGATGATTCGCCTCTTTGAGGAACCGCCGCAAATCCGGGGCTTTGACGTGAGAGTCGAAGCCCTGGCCCAGGCGGATCTTTTGGCGGCGCGTTTTCTTTCAGGGGAGGCCCATGTCGGGATACTGCCTCCCAACATGGCGGCCAAGATAAGGTCATCCGGCAAAGACATACAGACCGCCGCGGTGATTGGCGCGGGGATGCTGAGCCTTCTCAGCGCCGATTCCGGCGTGCGGAGGATTGAAGATCTCAGGGGCAAGACCGTCGAAGTCGCCGTTCAGGGAGCCACACCCGATTATGTGTTTCGTAGAATACTCAGCTTCCACGGATTAACGCCTGACAGCGATGTCACCCTTGGTTATTCCCTTGCCCCTCCCGAGATCGCCCAGTCACTGATAGCGGGCAGGGTAGCACTAGCCCTCCTTCCCGAGCCATTCGCTACAATGGCCCTTGCGGGGAGGCCGGGGCTTGTGACTGTTTCGGACATTCAAGAGGAGTGGATCAAGTCGGGCGGTATTGGGAATTACCATGGGAATTTCCCTATGACCTTACTCGTCGTGGACGGGGCTTTCGCTTCGGCTAACGCCGGGGCGGTGGAGCAAATATTAACCTCCGTGAAGAATTCTATCGAGTGGGTCAAAGCCAACCCGGCGGCGGCCGGGGCTCTCGTGGAGAAGCATGACCTGGGTCTCAGCGCTCCCGTGGTCGCGGCGGCGGTTCCCAGGAGCAATTACGTGTTCATTCCCGCCGCTGAGGCGCGGCCGTCGCTGGAAGCGCTTTTCAGGGTGTTTCTCGAAAACGCGCCCGCCTCGATAGGCGCAATGCCTGGCGACGGGTTTTATTGGAGATGAGAAAAGAATTTTACCACGAACCACATGAACAGAAGAAGAAAGAAGAAAACCACGGAGGGCACGGAGTGAGAGCACGGAGGTACACGGAGGAAAAAAAAGAGGGAAGAAATTTACCACGAACCACACGAACACAACGAACTATTGGTTCGCTATTTTCTTATGTTCGTGAGCGTTCCATATAAAGAGTTTGTGGTAAAATTCTTAAGTATATGATGTTATGACTGACACCGTTTTGAGCGGAGAATTTTAAAAGTGAAGAAGGTTTTTTCGTCTTTACAATGGACCATTGCTGGTATCGCGTTTCTGCTCCTCATATGGGAGTTAGCCGCAAGATTTTACGGCTCGCTGATTATCCTTCCGGGGCCCTTGCCCGTGTTGAAAAGTTTTTTATCTCTGATAAAGACGCCCCGCTTTCTCGCGGCCCTTGGGGGAAGCCTGCTCAGGGTGTTGGGCGGAATTGCTGTCGCGGTTCCCCTGGGGATCGCCGCCGGTATTGCCGCGGGCCTCGACAGGAGGGCGGCAGCGTTTCTCAGGCCCTTCTTCACGGTGATTTCCGCGACACCGGTAATGTCGGTCATCCTCATCGCGTTTCTCTTTCTGGGTTCAGGCCGTACCCCGGTTTTTACGGCCTTTCTCATGGTCTTTCCGGTGATGAGCGCAAACGTCATTGAGGGCATGAAGAGCACCGACCCAAAGCTGAAGGAACTCTTCGCCGCGTTCAGGATCGGCGCGGGCGAAACACTGAAGTACCTTTATGTCCCCTCACTCGTTCCGTTCATCTTTGGGGGCCTGCGGAGTTCGCTCTCCATGTGCTGGAAAGTGGTTGTGGCCGCGGAAGTCCTGGTTCAGCCTTTGCGCAGCCTCGGCGCCGGGATGCAGCAGGCAAAAGCCCAGCTTGAAACACCAGAACTTTTCGCCTGGACTGTGGCGACCGTGATAGCCGCCGCGGCCACCCAGGCCGCCGTTTCGCTTGTGATACGGCGACGCGGTGGGAGAAGGAGCGGAGCAAAATGAAGATTAGCGTCCATGGTCTTTCTTTCGGCTACACAGAGAAAAAATTATTTGATGATCTCACCGTCGATTTCGATGGCGGGGCGGGGCGGCCGTTTGTCATCCTTGGACCGTCCGGTTCCGGAAAGACCACTCTCTTGAAACTCCTCGGCGGATTGTTGAAGCCTCAGGCCGGTGAAATTATTTTTACCAATGTGGCTAACGGTAATCGCGAAATGCCTAAAACCGCCTTCATGTTCCAGGAGCCCCGGCTTCTCCCCTGGCTAACGGTTCTGGAGAACGTCAGTCTCCCCCTGCTAAAAATTTTCGGTAAGGAAGAAGCCGCAGAGCGGGCAAGGCGTTTTCTTTCCCTTGTTTCCCTTGAGGGCATGGATGCGGCATACCCGGCGGAACTGTCGGGCGGGCAGGCCCAGCGTGTTTCCATGGCAAGGGCCTTTGCCTGGCCCGCGCCCGCGCTTTTCATGGACGAGCCCTTTCAGTCGCTGGATATTCCTCTGCGTATTAACCTGATGGAAACCTGCCTCTCGCTTCTTGAACGCGACGATCTCCCGGAGGGAGATCGTCGCGAGGATAATTCGCCGAAAAATTATCCCGAGGAAAAACGTCTGCTCATCGCGGTGACCCACGATCCGCGTGAGGCGCTATACATGGGCGGGAGAATCGTCATTCTGGGAAAAGTGGGGGAGGGTATTGTCTTTGACAGGATCGTCAACGTTTTGCCTGGAGATAGGGCCTACGGTTCAGCCGCCACGGTTGAACTTGAGAAGGAAATAATCCGGGTTCTGGAAGCGCATGGCTGAAGGAGTATCATGTTATTTGATGAAGTAATATACAGAAACGATAAGGAACTACTTAATTTCGATAATAGCAAGACAATATTACGAAACGCGGTTAGAGCTGTGATTATGAATGGAAATAAAATTTTGATGGTACGTTTGGGAAAAACCAATGAATACAAATTCCCCGGCGGCGGAATTAAGGAAAATGAAACTGTTGAAGAAACGTTAACGAGGGAAGTCTTGGAGGAAGTTGGGTGTAACGTAACCAAAATTGAAGAAAAGATGGGAACTATGATCGAATATGGGATAGCGGAAGAAGACGAAAATGCTATTTTTAAAATGATTTCTGAATATTATAGCGTAAGAATCGATAAAAATCAATTTGATCAAAAACTTGACAAATATGAAGAGGAATTGGAGTTTATTCCCTGCTGGACGGAAATTGAAAAAGCATATAAAACAAACAAGGCTATTATTGATAAAGGGGACGCTTCAACACCCTGGATCAGGAGGGAGACAAGGGTATTGGAAATACTGTATAATTGGGCATGAAGGAGAAAAAACATGGACATTCTTGAATGTATTGAAAAACGTTACAGTTACCGTGGGGCGTATAAAAACACGCCTGTTCCCCGTGAGGATCTGGAAAAGATAATGAAGGCCGGACTTGCGGCGCCTTCGGGCTGCAACGCGCAAACAACATCTCTTGTGGGATTGGATGATCGGCAGGTTCTTGATTCCGTATCGGATATAATCCAGAAAAACGGCTTTGGAGGCAAGAGCGCTCCCGCCGGTATATGCGTGTTAACCCGCCGGATACCGGGTTACGCCGACGTATATTTCAACATACAGGATTATGCCGCAGCTATCGAGAATATGCTGCTCCTTATTACAGCCCTTGGTTACGCAAGCTGCTGGATTGAGGGCCAGATAACCGCAAGCGCGGAAACGCAAAAAAAGATAGCCAAAATTTTGAATCTTCCCGAGGAATATATTGTCGTCGCTTTTTTGCCGGTTGGGGTTCCTGAAAAGGAGGGCAAGCGCCCGGAATACAAAAAATTCTCCGAAAGGGCGTGGTACAATATTAACGGGAAAGTATAGGTATATGAAATGTACAGTATATGGACTCGGCAAACTGAAGAACTATCAATATGTCGTGACATTTGCCCGCTGCAAAAACAGGTGGATAATATGCAAACATAAGAACAGGGATACGTGGGAAACATCCGGCGGGCATATTGAACCGGGGGAAACGCCGATAGAAGCCGCGAAAAGGGAATTGAGGGAAGAAACGGGCGCCGCGTCTTTTAGTATTGAGCCGGTATGCGATTATTGGGCCTGTGACGAGCCGCATGAAACGGAAAACATAGAATGGTCCAACGGGCAGGTGTTTTTGGCCCGTGTAAATGAGTTAGGCGAAATACCAAAGGACAGTGAAATGGAATGTATAGACTTTTTCGATGAATTTCCGCAAAACTTAACATATCCTGATATAACGTATACTTTACTGCCGCAGATTATTACGCGGATATAATTAACGCAAAGTAAAGTTTATATTGTACCTGTACTGCACCGCGACGGGCACGCCGTCGGCTTCCGCGGGTTGCACGCGAACGCCGTTGAAGGCGTTAATCGCGGCCTCGCCGAAACCGTAGCCTTCAGGATTTTCCCTGAGTATGCGGATATCGCGGATGTTTCCCTCGCGGTCAATGAAGAGCGCGAGGTAGACAGTCCCCTCAATGTTGGAACGCTGGGCGATTGGCGGGTGGATCGTGTTACGTCGGATTTCGCTCTCGGGGAAAACCGGCACCTGCGTAATCATGTATTGCTGCAGGTACTCGACTTGTTCAGGAGCGACGTACTCCTGAACCGGCTCGCTTACAGGCGCGGATACGTACGGTGGTGGTTCTTCTTCCGTTTCGATAATGATTTCCGCGATTGGCTCCTGGGTGGTGGTCTGGATAACCGGCGGTTCTTCAGGCGGGGGCGGGGGCGGCGGAATTTCCTCGCGAAGGTCCACGAGTTTCATAACGCCTGCGACCGGTTCGGGCTGTCTGATAACCGTTTCGATGTTGAACGCGACGAGCAGGATGAGCGCTATGTGCAATGCGGTCACGCAGGCGAAAATAATCACCCGCATCCGTGCGAAACCGAAGCCGCCTGAGTTAGTCATTTTTCACCACGAAACTGACCACCCGGTGCTGCAGGAGCTGCAGAATATCCAGCACCTGATGTACGTTCTCAAAAGGGGTGTCACGGTCGGCGATGATATGCACACGCGTGTCAGGCGCGCTGCGGTAGGCTTCGGTGATGCTTCGCTCGACGTTGGCGAGGTTTGCGGGAGTCCCGTCAACATGAAGGCCGCCTGAAATGTCTACCCATATCTCAAGGTTTTTCTCGATGCTTACTTTTTTGGCCGTCTCAGCTTCCGGGTATTGGATTTTCACCTCCTTACGGTAATTGATCAGGGAAACGAGCATGATAAAAATGAGAAGAAGAAAGGCGACGTCGGACATCGAAAAAAGCGGAATAAAAAAATCTTTTCGACGGCGGTTGAGTTTCATGAACTCTCCCTCATGTTAAATGAAAATGAATCCACCTGGAGTTTCTGCGCCAGCTCGACAAAAAGCACCACTTGCTGCCATGGCGCCTTTGGGTCTATCGAGAGAACCACGGCCAGATTGGGATGTCCTGTTATGGCGGCGCGTATCGCGATTTCAGCTTCGGAAAAGCTCATCGTCGTATCGTTGTTAATTATATCGCCGCGCTCGTCCATTTCAAAACGCATGAGATTATCCTTCTGAACAAGAAGGGTAGAATCCTTTGCGGGGAGGTTCATGAGTAAACCCTGGTTGATGTTGAAACCCGCAATCACCAGAAAATAGATTATCAGCAGAAACGCGACATCGCTTGAAGCGCTGCTTTCGGCAGAAAAATTTCTGTCTTTCCGTCTGATTTTCATCGGAATTCCTAAGTTGCTTCCGCGTTAGGCGTTTCGTCAATCTGCCCGCCGGTAACAATCCTGTTTTGATTGTTATCAACAATCTTGTTAATCAGATCCGAGCAGACGATTTCCACTTCCGAGGCAAACTTGTCCACGACGTGCGTGAAAAGGGAATACGCCGACATCGCGATGATGGCGATAATGAGGCCGAACACGGTCGTTATCAACGCCTCGTAGATTCCGTTCGCCACGATCTGGGCGTTTACGTCGGTCGCTTCGGCGATGGACCTGAAAGCGCCTATCATTCCCGATACGGTTCCAAGAAACCCCGTAAGGGGGGAGAGGGAGCCGAGCGCCGTCAGAAAGTTAAAGCCGTTCTCAAGTGACGAGATACAGCTCATCGCCTCGGCTTCCACGCCTTTTTCAAGGCGGTGTTCCGAAAGCCCGGAGCGGTTCACAAGGGTAAGTAATACCCGCGCGCCCATTCTGCGTTTTGTCCGGCTTTCAAGGTACTTTTTTGCTTCTTCAAGATTTCCGTCCACAAGCGCGCTTTCCACCTTTTGCTTGAGGTCGTCCAGTTTGAGATTATGGTACAGAAGATAGATCAACCGCTCTACTGTAATCGCGATAGTGGAAATTGAGAAAAAGAGCAGCGGCCACATAAAAATGCCGCCCATGACAAAGAGTTCCAGAAGGCTAAAGCCCGAACTTGTAGTTTCCATTGTTCACCTCATTTGACTTTCTGTAAAACTGTATTATTAAACGAATCAATAATCATGTTCCACGAGTATTCCATATAGATCCATGGGAGGGCTTCTTCCCAGTCCCGGAGCATGGCGCCGGAATTTCTGTATTGCCAAAGCCCTTCCGGGAAAACGGTTGCGGTGTAGCTAAGGTTCCATCTAACACTGTCCTCCCGTTTCCATTCAGCGTTATGGACCGAATATTCCCCGGGACGGTATTTCCCGGGAACCAGTTCCGGGAAGAGCCGCGTTTCCCAGTAAAGCTCAAATTCGCCGATGTCCGCAAAAGCGGGCGTTTCATTGCTGTCATCATGGCTGATGACATCATGGGATCGCTCGTTCATCCATTCGACGAGGGCCGTTATGCGCTCGCGTCTGTTCCGCAGCGATGTCACGGCGGCGGCGCCGGTAATATAGCCGCTTTTCAGGCGAATCCTGCCGGAAGAAATTTCCACCCTCTCAACTTCCCCTGTTATACGCAATACGCCTTCAGCCTGGCCCATGTTAGCAAAAACGGCGCCGCCGAAAATGTTCATTGTAAATTCGTTCCAGCCGTGGACATGGGACGACAGGATACGGGCTTCCCTTAAACTAAAACTTCCGTCCGGTTCCGGCATACTGCCCCTTATGGCAAAGCCCGGCCACGCGCCGCCTGATATCTCCAATACTTCCTCTCCGTCTTTCAGCCTTAGCTCTTTGACCTCAACGGCCGTTTTTGCGCTTGCGCCGGCGGCTCTGTACACGGCAAGGGTCTTTTCGGCAAAAGCCTCCCCCGTCAAGACCTCCCCGCCCTTCTGCACAAGACTGGTACAGCCTGACAAAAAAAAAACAATAAGAAGAATTAACCACAAACCACACGAACCCAACGAACTTGTACTTTGACTGTCTCCCGTATACCAAAGGCATGTTGTTCGTGAGCGTTCCGAAGGAACGAGTTCGTGTCGTATCGAAGATACGAAGTTCGTGGTAAAAATCTTAATAGATATATATGGGCGCATTAAAAGCTCCATCTTACCCCCACAGAGACCATGGGTATGGGCAATTCGTAACTGGCGCTGTCGCTGCCCGTATTCTCCTGGCCGGTATAGCTATTGAAAGATGTGTTGGCTTTCGCGACGTAAAACAACGATAACAGATTTTCCGCCGCAAAGTACGTTTCGGTCTGGACCTTGCTGCGGGGGCTGTATGTGATATATGAAAATTTTACATCCAGCGGAATTGACGGGGTGGTTCTGGAGTCATCGGTGTACCAGGAGTCCCGCCGGTATTTTGTGATGGTCTGGACTTTGAGCTGCCCATGTTCATCGAGAACCATGACAGGACCGTTTTCATCCCATACCTGCACCTCGTAAGCGGTGATTTCACCTACCACGGCTTTTAGTACTCCCGTCGCCAATCCGAGGCGGGTATAGATGTTGAGGTTTTTCAGCGGTTTGAAATTCGACACCAGATTGAGATTGTGAAAACGGTGGAAACCCGGATAATACCATCCGTAATCCTCAACCTCCCACGGCCTGCCGCTGACGGGCCATTCCGGTATATGGTAACGGGCATGGTTAAACGTATACGAAAGCCAGCCGTCCCAGTACCGGCTTTCGAGCTTCTGTAACATTAAATCAAACCCCCAGATAATGCCGTCGCCGTTAAACCGAAAAACCCGACTTGACTCTTCGGATCCCGGTTCTCTGAGCTGGAATTGATATGCCCTGTCGTAAATATACTTGAAGTATCCCTCCACGTTAAGGCTCCATCCCCCCAGAAAATCGCTCTTGACGCCTAACACGGTAGTCCATGAACGGTTCGGCTTTAACTCAAAATCGCCGATGCCGTCGTCAATGTTGATATCGGTAATCGCGTCATTCACCGACGAAAAAAATCCGGTTCCCGCCGTAAAATCCAGCGACTCGACCGGCCCTCTGTTTCTGAAAATATTGTAGTCAAAGTTGAGCCTTGGGTTTAGGGCCGGCATGGTCTGAATGCCGAAGTCGCTTCCCCTGAAGTAAAGATGATCGACCCTCAGGCCCAGCTCCGTACCGAAGCGGTTTCCGGGATCCGTATATTCGTAAAGAAAATAAGCGGAAGTATTGAAACGCTCGTTTTTTGTTTCCGGCCTTTCCCCGAAAATGGGGTAGTGAATGATGGCGCTCTCTCCGGCGGGAATTGTAGGGGGAAGCGGCGGAAGAGGGTAGGGGCCTGTGATCCTCTGTTCTACGAAAAACTTCCCGTCCATTTCATCAAGGCTCCGGTTGTATAATTCCTGAATACCCGCCGCGAAAATAAAACCGTTTCCCAGGCTCCAGTCCAAATCAAAGCGGCCCTGTAAATTTACAGATGACTGGGTTCCCTGAAAGTAGCTGTCAAGGTATCTGCCGTCCAGCTCATAACTCAGGGTTCTCTCCCCGTTTTCTATTTTATAAACCCTTAAATAGTCATAATCGATCTTCGCGTCAATTTTTGACTGCTCATAGCCCGCCCCAACACTCGCCTTGAAGACCATGGAAGGAGCGGGATTGTAAGTCAGACCGGAGATAAAAAAGGTTTGAAGATTGTCCCACTTGAAGGCCATGTCCATCCGCGATTGTACCAGTGAAGTCGAATCGGGAGAGTCGGGGTTATCATTAAGATAATCCGCTCCCACTCCGTCCAGGCCAAAAAAAGCGTTAGACGTTATTTCCAGGTCGGTATTGATCCGGTAATTGAATGAGGCCGCGCCGCTTCGTATGTACGGGGCGGTGGTGACGGCGTTTACCATTTGAAGAGCTTCGTTATCCCAGACGCCGCTCAGCTTTTTCATCAGCCAGACAAAGGGATCCCAGTAAGTGATTTTTCCCATAATCATGAGCCCGCCGCCATGAACTCCCTCCGAACCAATGGGAACGGCGGCGCTCAGGTTTACCGCGCTTGAGGAAACGCCCAATTCCAGTTCCGCGTGATCCGGCGAGGCCCTTTTGGAACTAACCTCCAAAAGGCCGGAGACGGTATGCCCGTTACGCGCCGAAAAAACGCCGTGGGAAAGCTGAGCGCTTGATACCATGTGGGGATCAAAGATTGAAAAGCCCCCGCCCCAGTGGTAAGGGTTTTCGATATAGAAACCATCCAGGGTCGCCATCAGGTCACCGGGAAGGCCGCCGCGTATTGAGGGCTGTGCGTTAAACATGCCGGTATAGCCCACGCCCGGAAGGAGCTTTATCGACGTCATCACGTCTTCGATAACGCCGATCATGGAACTCCGTTCCATGACTTCCCCGGAAATAGCCACGCTGCGGCCGCTTCTCGTTTCGCTTGAAGTCGGCCTTGCCGTCACAATGACCAGTTCCCCGCTCGCTATCGCCCCGCCGAGGTCAAGCCCCAGGGTAAATCTGTCCCCGCTAACGGGGATTGCAAGCCGCCCTGTCGCGTAACCCGGATAGGTGACCTGAACGGAAACCTGTCTGTCGTCCGGCGCCTGGACAAGCGCCTTTCCCTCATAATCGCAGACGTATTGAACGCCGTCCCAGGAGTGGATTACCGCCCCCTCAAGGGGCATCGATAAATCACTGTCCTCAACAAAGATCGTCACGTCCCTGGCCCAAAGAGTGGCGCCCATCAACAGCAGTTTCATGAGAAGCAGTATGTGTCTTCGGTACGCTCCGGTCATCGCTTAATCTCCGTATAAGTCGCGGCTAAAATTTACCATATTTTGCGTTGTTTGTGGTATACTCATCATCAAGTAAACAATGTTATTGTCAGGGAGATACATATGAAAGTAATCGCGTTTAACGGAAGCCCCCATCATGACGGCGTGGTGGCCGCCGGCATTTCGGTGATGAAAGGGGAATTGGAAAAAGAGGGGATTTCCCTTGAAGTCATTGATGTGGGAGGGAAAAATATACAGGGCTGTCTGGATTGCCGTAAATGCAAGTCCGCAAACACGGGAAGATGCGTCATTGAGGGGGACATCGTAAACGAGTGCCGTGACAAACTAAAAGACGCCGACGGGATCATCCTGGGCTGCCCCGTGTACTACGGCGGTGTGGCCGGAACTTTCAAGAGCTTCCTCGACCGGCTCTTTTTCCCCGGCATCGATATGAAGTACAAGGTGGGCGCCATTGTCGTATCTTTGAGGCGTACAGGCGGCATCGCCACCTTCCACCAGCTCACAAATTACTTCAATTTGAACCAGATCATCCTCACCCCAAGCGTGTACTGGCAGGTGATCCACGGCAACAATCCGGCGGAATTGGCGCAGGACGAAGAAGGCGTGCAGATTATGGAAATCCAGGGCAGGAACATGGCGTGGCTGCTCAAAGCCCTGGCTGCGGGCAGCAAAGAAGTCCCGCTTCCCCCGCAGGTTGAGAGGAAAAGAACAAACTTTATTCACTAAACTCTGATTTGTCGCTCTGATCGCAACCAGCGTCATACATATCAAATCGGCTCGGCGGGAGCGGTAAACCCCGCCAAGTTAAGCGCCCACAAGGGCGTATGTAAGTAAATCTAACATGGCGTGGGGCTAGACTAATCCTTCACTTTTCATGAAATTTGCTAGCCCCTGAGGGCAGCTCGATGATTATGCCGCCCTCAGTGGCCAAAAGTATTAACTAAATATGAGGGATCTATCTGGCCACTCGCCTTGTTGCTTTCTC
>JGI24698J34947_10000123_pt1 | contig 27757 bp, 23 predicted proteins | sample TergutMp193P3_FD_34947 | JGI IMG/M metagenome (IMG submission 34947) | reverse complement strand
AGCGGCGTGACGGAAATCAAGTATGCCGCGTTTGCCGATAACCAACTGACGAGCATAACCATCGGTGCGGATGTTTCAGTGTGGACTTCCGCTTTTGATAACGGGTTTGCCAATTTCTATGTCGCACAGGGGCGCACGGCGGGAACGTACACCTTCGCTGACAATCAATGGAGCCTCGATTAGAGGGTTGCCGTTGTCGTTGCCGCCGCGCTGTACATATAATTGGTATACGCCCGCACCTCTATAGTGTGCGGCCCCGCCGCATAGCCCGGAGTGTCAAGCGCAACATCGGTCATGCCGGACTTGAAACTTGCCGCGTATTTCCCGTCGACATACACATCAATTTTAACCACGTTATTGTTGGCGCCGGTTGAGAGAGTCAGCTTTAAGTTCAGGCTTGACCCGGAAAACGCCGCGGAGTTAATCGTCACCGCCGGCTTGGTCTTCTTTGCCGCCGATATTTTGACGCCGGGATTGTTAGCGTCCTGATTAACGCTGGCATAATCTCCTCTGACGTCGTCAACGGTTACATTCCCCAGCACGACAATATCTTTCGCATTTCCGCGCAGGGGTATTTTCCGCGCATTGGGTTTACCGATTTCGCCTCGGGCAAAGACTTCGCCCCTTGTGGTTAATTTGGTTAAATAGGGTATTGAGGTGTAATCCCAGCCTATTATGTTAGTTTCAACCATGTCTATCGCCAGGGCGTCTCTTGACGCGAGTATGCAGCGCAAATTTTTCTGGTGTTGAGCCAATGTCTCCGGGCTGTTTGCGGAGGGGAGCGGGCCGTTTTGAAGCCCCTGCAACCCGTCCATGACCACAAAATCGGCGGGGAGGCAGGAGAAATAGTCCGCAATCCAGTCCTGCAAAAGAACCGAAGAATGATTGACCATGTTATTGCGTCCGGCGTCAGTGTTGCCAATGCCGTAAACGGTGGGCGGAGCGGCGCCTATACCGATGTTTTTAATAGCGCCGGTAACGGTCGCGTTCCAGTGGCTTTTTACCACCGGAATACAGATAAGCGCGTCTGCTTCGAGCATTTTTTTATTCACCCAATATTTGCCGTCATTTTTATAATAGGCGAGATAGCTGCTGGCCGCGCCGGTATAGAACGGATCGGGCAGCGCGACTTGAGTCACATAAGCCGTTGAGCCGGTTGCGTCCCCGGGGCTTAAATAGGAACCCTCGGTGTCAAGCGCGATAATCTCATCAACATCGGTGAGATTTGCCGGCGTGTATCCCATATTGTTAAAATGGTGTATCGAAGAAAGCGAATTGGTAGAACTTTTCCCCGGGCCTTCCATGACCTTGATGGTGCCGGTCGGGCCGATAATTTCCCTGACAATCTGGGCCACCGCCTGTACCACCCGCCAGTCGGTGGTAACGCCGTTCGCCAGCGCGGGTATGCTTGCGCCCGATGTTCCCCAATTATAAATGGTGCATATTAAATTGGGCTTGAGCACGACGACATCGCCTGTTTTTACAATGCCCTCAAGCCCACCCGCCAATGCGACCGCCTCGCGGGTTAACGCGAGTATATCGTCATAAGTAAAATTTGACGCCTGCGCTACCGATGACCGCACCAACGAGACGGTGGAGTAGTCAGCCGCCGGTCTTGCCGGTGACTTCATCAAATACATTTTGGCGTATTGGGTGGAGTCCTTATACGACGAATTTCTTTGATCGTCAGTGCTGCCGGTGACAAACATACTGCCGATAAAATGCTCGCGGGTACTTTTCGCGTCCGCATCGCAGTAGGCAACCGCAAAGCCTATTTTTTTACCATCGGTTAATGTTACCGGCGTTCTATCGGCAGGGCTGCTCCGTGCGGGATAGGTATTGTCGTATACTTTCAGCTCGATTTCCCATGTATACGTATGGGCCGCGTTGTTTTTATCGATGGCATACTTTACATGGGAATTGCGCAGTATCATCCCCTTTTCAATACGGAGCGTGGTATCGTCAGTGGTTGTATTATCCGGACTCCCGATGTAATCCGCCGCATTGACGCCGCCGAAACTCAGGTGATAGGTAAAAAAGTTACTGCCATTTTCATTGCTGCGGGGGCCGCCTGATGCGTTTTCGTCGATAAATAATTCCAGACAGTCATCGTTTTCAGGGTTGGCATAGGGGGTACTGCCTCTGGTTGCGCTGATTACGTCGTCTATGATTTCAGCTAATATGTACAGCCTGTCCGCCGTCCACACGACCTTGAATTTCCCCGAAAAATCTTGGGAGTTTTTTACCGGGGTAATGTTCGGCGGGGTATTAAACATCCATTCGTATTTAATCGGCTGCCACTGGGCATTGGCCCACGCCGCATCGCCGCCGTTCCCGTCTATGACCGGGGGAGTGTCAACAAAATAGGCAATAAAATCATCCTGCCCCAAAGTGGGACCGTTTCCGTTTCCGTTCCCGTTCCCGTTCCCGTTGGGAGTGCCGTTGCCATTCCCGTTCTCGCCGGTTGTGCCGTTCCCATTCTCACCAGTCGTGCCGTTTCCGTTCTCGCCGGACGTACCATTCCCGTTTTCGTTATGCGAACCATTCCCGCCGAGCGGGTTGTTCGCATTTACGCAGGTAGTAAAGACAGCCGCAATAACCAGTGTTAATAACATTAACAATTTTCGCATAACGCTTCCTCCACTATACATAAACTAGTCCCATCAGCACCGCTGAAACGATAAGAAACAGGCAATACGCCGCCAAAAACAGGGGGAGAAACAAGGTAGCCATCGCGGCAAGCGGCGCGGGGCGGGTAGCGGGGCCGACGATAAAAAAGGCAAGCGCCGTGCCCTTCCCCATGCCGTTGGATATCATGCCGCTGACAATCGGTATCGCGGAGCCGCCGCAGGGAGACAGGGGGATACCCAATAAAGCCCCGGCAAGTATGGACTGTATCCGCCCCGCCCGAAAAGCGGCGGCTACCAGCCCTCTGGGTACATACAGTTCGATGATCGCGCCGATAATGACGCCGATGGTTAAATAAACCCCCAAATGCCGTAAGTTGTGCAGACAGTTGATGCCGTACTGTTTAACGACAAACAGTTTTTTTTCCCGGTTCATGATATTTTCGCCGCCGTTATCATACCATGCAATATCTTTCCTGATCATCAATCTTTCGGGAATGACATAGCACAGCATTCCCGCCGCCAAACTGAACACAAATACGGCCAGCGTGCGGACCAGCGCCATTTCAAGACCGATGCCGCCGGCTGTCATGATAAAAAGCTGCGGGTTCATCAGCGACGAGGCGGCTAAAAACGCCAACAGCGGCGCGATATGCACCTTGCTCTTATAGAGTTCAATGACAACCGGAATGGTCCCGTACGTGCACAGCGGCGATATGATGCCGATGACTGACGCGGATATGACCGCTATCGCCGGCGACTTGGACACCCCTTTATACACCAGTTTTGTCCATGAGGTGCATTTTAAGAGCTCACCAACCATTATTCCCGCGATCAGGTAGGGGAGCAGGCTCAACAATGTTTTCAGGCAGTTTATCAGGAGTACCGGAATTCCCGCCGTAATCCATTCTAAGGTGAGCATTGTCCATTATACCATAAATAGAGTATAAAAGATATATGGAAAGCGCAGAACGGCGGCCCTTTTTCCCGCTGTTTGTTGATATGAGCGGCAGGAAGGCGCTGATAGCGGGCGGCGGCAAGGTGGCCGGGCGGCGGATACCGGTTCTGCTTGCGGCAGGCGCGGATATTACCGTGATATCGCCGCAGGCGGGCGAATACATTGAAAACGCCGCCTCGCAAGGGGCAATACGCCTGCTCAAACGGCCGTATCAGGAGGGCGACGTTACCGCCTTAACGCCGTTTCTCGTTATCGCGGCAACAGACGACCGGCGGATAAACCAGCAGATAGCGGTGGAAGCGCAAAGCCTTGATATTCCGGTGTCCGTTGCCGATTGCCGCGAAGAGTGCACCTGCTATTTTCCGGCGATTGCAGATAACGGCGCCTATATCGCGGGGCTGGTATCGAAAGACGGCGACCACGCCGGGGTAAAACGGATGGCTCAAAAAGTGAAGGCGGCGCTTAATTCATGAACTTAAGAATAATGAAACCACGGAGGACACGGAGTTTTTCATATGAAAATTATCTTTCTTCCGTGAAACTCCGTGTACTCCGTGGTAAAATTTCTAATGGAGTAAGGTGTTAATGAACAAAACAATACGAATAGGAAGCCGCGACAGCGCGCTGGCCGTCATACAGGCGCAGATTGTTATCGATACGGTCAAAAAAACAAATCCGGCCATTAACTTTGAGATAGTCGCCATTACCACAACGGGAGACACCATACTCGATCAAAGTTTGGACACCGTTGGCGGCAAGGGCCTGTTCATCACAGAACTTGAAAGCGCCCTCGCGGACGGCAGTATCGACATAGCCGTCCACAGCTACAAGGACATGCCCTGGCAGGAAACCGAAGGCTTGCCGGTGGTGGCGTTATCTGCACGGGAAGCGCCCTTTGACGCGCTGGTATTGCCGCAGGGCATCGACAAGCTGGACAACTCCAAACCCGTGGGCTGTTCAAGCCTGAGACGGACGATCCAGTTTGCACAACTGTACGACGGTTTTACGATCAGCCCGGTACGCGGCAACGTGCCCACCCGCCTCTCGAAATTGGATAACGGCGAGTATTCCGCGCTGATACTCGCGCAGGCCGGTCTGAACCGCCTGTCTTTACAGCGCCGAATCTCCCGCGTCTTCACCGTTGATGAAATGATACCGTCCGCTTCACAGGGCATTTTGGCGGTTCAGGGGAGAGCGGGCGAAAATTACGCATACCTTGACGCTGTGCACAGCCGGGAATCGGAGACCGTATCCAAAGCGGAACGGCAATTCCTTACAACATTGGGCGGCGGCTGTTCCGCGCCGGTCGCCGTTTACGGGCAGTTACAGCATAACGAACTGTTACTGACCGGAATGTATGTTGATGGGAGCGGCAATATAGCAACAGGAAAGATCAGCGGCGATAGTGACAAACCGGAATGGTTAGGTGAAACATTGGCGCGGCGTCTGCAAGAGAGGGCGGGGTGAGCGTCGCGCTGGTCGGAGCCGGGCCGGGCGGCAAGGGGCTGTTAACCCTCAGGGGGGCCCAGCTGTTACAGGCCGCCGACGTGGTGCTGTACGACCGTATGGTCGGCGGCGATATTCTCGCCATGATACCCGAAAAGACTGAAAAGATCGATGTCGGGAAAAATGCGGGCCATCATCCCGTGCCGCAGGATGAGATCAACCGCCTGTTGCTGGAAAAGGCGCGGCAGGGGCATAAGGTGGTCAGGCTTAAGGGCGGCGACCCCTTTGTGTTCGGGCGCGGCGGCGAGGAACTGGAACTGTTAGCTGAAAACAACATCCCCTTTGAAGTTGTGCCCGGCGTTACCGCCGCCATTGCCGGCGCGGCGTATGCCGGAATACCCGTAACCCACCGCGGCTGTGCCTCATCCGTGCACATCATAACCGCCCACGGCAAAAACAATGAGCCCCCCCACATCAACTACGACGCGCTGGTAAACGCAGACGGCACGCTGGTATTTATGATGGGCGTCGCGGCCCTCGCCGCTCTATGCGACGGCTGCGTTGCTGCCGGTATGGACGCCGATATGCCCGCCGCCATCGTGGAAAACGCCGCCACCAATGTACAGCGCACCTTTGGGGGAACGGTAAGTACCCTGCCCGCGATAGCCCGCGCAAACAAGGTGAAGTCCCCGGCGGTCATTATCATCGGAAAGGTATGCCGTTTTGCGGAACGTTATCAGCCGAAAAAACGTGTGGTTGTGGTGAGGGGCAGGGACGGAGCATCCAATCTGCCGGACGAACTCAGGGAGCTGGGCTGCCATGTTATCGAAGTGTCATGCCTGAAGATAGCGCCGCTTACCAGTCCTGGCTGCGCATTGGAAAAAGCGCTCAATGCGCTGCCAACGTATAGCTGGCTTGTTTTTACCAGTAGTGTTGGCGTCACGGTTTTTTTTGATTATATTATTGAAAACGAATGGGACATCCGGGCATTGCACAACCTGAAAATAGCCTGCGTCGGCATTGAAACCGTGAAAGAGGTTAACAAACGCGGCATCAGGGTAGATTATTGTCCGTCAGAATACAACGGCGCGGCTCTGGCGCGCGGTTTGGCCGCGCTGCTTAAAGACTCAAACGGCGCAAAAGCGCTTATCGCCCGCGCAAAGGACGCAGACGCGGACTTGACGCGCCTGTTGGCGGCTGAGGGTATCGCCTTCGACGATGTGCCGGTTTACGAGAAAATAAAGGACGCAGAAAGCGCAAAAGATATTGTTAATATTATTAGTGAAAATGATATTGACATTATTGCGTTTACCAGTTCGTCCGGCGTTGAAGCGGCAGCCGAAGCCGCCGCACCGGTTGATTTAACCGCCATAAAAGCCGTGTGTATCGGGGAAAAAACGGCGGCAGCGGCAAGGGCGCACGGCATGAAGGTCTATGTCGCGGCAGAGGCCACCGTACAGAGCATGGTTGATAAAATAAGGGAGTTATGTGCAACATGAAAACACGAACGAGAAGACTGCGCGGCAGTGAGGCGCTCAGGCGCATGACGCGGGAGACCCGGCTGTCCGCCGATGCCCTGGTCTATCCGCTGTTTATCAGGGAGGGGAGGGGGGTTGCAGAAGAACTGCCCTCGCTTCCGGGACAGATACGCTACAGCCCGGACACGGTGGTAAAGGGCATTGAGGCGGCAAGAAACGCGGGCGTACGTTCGTTCCTGCTGTTTGGCATACCGGAAGTTAAAGACGAGTACGGCCTCGGCGCGTATGACGAAGACGGCGTTGTGCAGCAGGCGCTTAAAAACGCAAAGAAGGCGTTGGGAAATGACGTGTTACTCGTCACCGACGTTTGCCTGTGCGAATACACCTCGCACGGACATTGCGGCCTGGTGCATGACGGCAAAATTGCCAATGACGCTACCCTGCCGCTGTTGGCGCAGACCGCCCTTTCCCATGTCCGCGCGGGCAGCGATATGATCGCCCCATCGGGAATGATGGACGGAAGCGTCGCCGCCATAAGGGCCGCGCTGGATGCGGACGGCTTCGAGGATATTCCCATCATGAGCTACGCCGCAAAATACGCGTCCGCTTTTTACGGCCCGTTCAGGGAAGCCGCCGGCTGCGCCCCTCAGTTTGGAGACCGAAAAACGTATCAGATGGATTTTCACAACAGCAGAGAAGCGTTACAGCGAATTGAGCTCGACATTGCAGAGGGGGCGGATATCGTTATGGTGAAGCCCGCTCTCCCATGCCTGGACATTATTGCTCAGGCGGCGCAGATGACACCGGTGCCGTTAGCCGCATACAGCGTCAGCGGCGAATACGCGATGATCAAAGCCAGCGGCGATTATAACATCATGTGCGAGAGCGCGGTCGCCGTCTTTCGCGCGGGGGCCGATATTCTGGTAACATATTTCGCCCAGGAACTGGCCGCGGCAATACAAAAGGGAGACATCGGGTGATAGATACCTCAAAAGCGCTGTTTGAACGGGCGGAAAAAGTTATGCCCGGCGGGGTAAACAGTCCGGTACGCGCGTTTAAGGCGGTAGGCGGGACCCCTTTGTTTATCAACCGGGCGGAAGGTTCAAAGATATATGACGCGGACGGTAACGGGTATATTGATTATGTGTCATCGTGGGGGCCGATGATCCTCGGGCATAACCATCCCGCAATCCGCGAGGCACTAACCAATGCCGCGCAGAAGGGCATGAGTTTCGGCGCGCCAACGGAAGCGGAGGTAAAGCTGGCGGAAAAAATGATTTATTTTACGCCTAACGTTGAAATGGTGCGCATGGTAAACTCGGGCACCGAGGCGGTAATGAGCGTTCTGCGGCTTGCCCGCGCGTATACGGGGCGGCGCACGGTTATTAAATTTGCAGGCTGTTACCACGGGCACGCGGACAGTATGCTGGTCAAGGCGGGCTCAGGCGCGCTGACAACCGGCGAGCCGGACAGCCCGGGCGTATCAGTCGCCGCCGCCGCCGATACGCTGGTCGCTGCGTATAACGATTTGGCTTCGGTTGAAGAACTGCTGCAAAAAAACGACGCGGCCTGCGTCATCGTGGAGCCGGTTGCCGCCAATATGGGCGTGGTCCTGCCGGGGGAAGGCTTTTTAAGCGGTCTGCGTCAGTTATGCGACATCTACGGCGCGCTGTTGGTGTTTGATGAAGTGATCACCGGCTTCCGTTTGTGCAAGGGCGGCGCCCAGGAATATTACGGCGTCCGCGCCGATTTGGCCGCTTACGGCAAAATTATCGGCGGCGGTTTGCCGGTGGGGGCATACGGCGGCAGGAGGGAGATCATGGAATTGATTTCCCCCAGCGGCCCCGTCTATCAGGCCGGGACGCTTTCGGGCAACCCCGTCGCCATGGCCGCCGGACTTGCGCAGCTTGAGGCCCTCGAACATCAGGACGTTTACGGTCACATCAACGCCATGGGCGAAAAACTGGCCCGCGGGCTTAGCGGCATTATACGCAATTCCGGCGTAAAAGCCTGCGTTAATCAAATAGGTTCCCTCGTCTGCCTGTTTTTCGGCATAGAAAAAGCGGACAATTATCAATCAATCATAAAAGCCGATACCGCCCGGTACGCCCATTACTTCCACGGTATGCTGGAAAAAGGAGTGTACCTCGCGCCCTCGCAATTCGAAGCGATGTTTGTTTCCTACGCGCACACCGAGGACGATATAGACCAGACGCTTAACGCTGCGGAAGAAATCTTCAAGACTTACACGTCATCGAACAGCTTGCGCAATCAGTAGGGCTGCACGTTAGCGCCGAGGCGGAATGGGCGGTGATGGTAAAGACGCAGGCGGAAATGAGCAGTATGGTGTTGTTCCCGCCTTCGTCAAATTGTACCGTATCGGTATCGTAATCAAAGGAAATTTTTAGTCCTTCGGTAATCGTAGATTCGCCGTCAAGCGGGTTGACCACTTCCCGTGGAGCGAATAGCAAAAGATGCTCATTTTCAACCTTCACGGCAACGCGGTTGTTTACGGTTGTCAGCGCTATTATTTTGCCGTCCTCGTCAAACATCAGGGAATTAACGTCCGCGTTGACGCCCACGGCGTTTGAGTCGAAGGCGGTCAGCGCGCCGATGGGCGTTTGCACGGTAACGGGAACGGACGGTTCAAGGGATTCAAGTTTTCCCGATTCGTACAATGAAAAACCGTTACGCGCCATTATTTCGCCGCATTGAGCCGCAATCGGGACCGTTTCGCCGGGGAACAGCGTGATACTGCGTATAACGCCGCTTTGGTAAAAAGCGATTCCGCCGATAATCGCGGTAAATGCCGCAAAGGGCAGTTCAAACGACAGCGGTATCGCCAAGGTCTTTTCTTCCTGCTCGCTCCACATTCCGCTGATTTTGCCGTCCAGGGGGAAGACGCGCTTTAACTCGCCGGTTTCAAAAAACATGACCAGTTCGGCGGGAAGTTCGCCCAGCGGCGTCTGCACTTCCTGCATTTCATCTAACGCTATTTTTTTAATCATGCCGCACTGGTAAAATTCCACGGAGTATTTGTTCTTGCGGCGGTGGGTTTCGGTGTATGCGGGGACCAGTTCGCCGGCATGGGTCGCCAGCATATTTTTTTCGGCAAGTTTTACCCCTAACAACTCGCCGTTGGGATAGCAGGAATAGCTTTCCACTCCCGTAAGCACGCCGCTTGCAAGCTGTATCATGTTGTTTTCAAGCAGGTTGAAATTCTGCATATATCTTGCCTTAACACTTTCGCGTAATAACCGCGTTAACCTCGCCGTCTTTGTCGCTGGTTACCTGCACATTATACTGCCCGCTGTTTTCAATCCACGGCGGAATGTGTTTGCAGACAAGGCGCAATTCCAAAAACGGCGTATCTTTCAAAAAGTCCATCATTGCCTTTTTGCTGGTAACTTCCGGACATTCTTTTTGCAGCGCGATTAAATCAAGAAAGTACACGCCCGGCGTGGATGTTTCAACCGGCTTCGCTTCCCGGATGATCTTCTCCTTTGCGACGGCTGCGGCGTTTTCGTTGTGTAATTCATCGATAATGCCGTTAAAAACCGCATCGTTAATCGCGCCGATTTCAAAAATATGCAGGCCGGCGCGATCAAATACGGAGAAGGGAATGCCGACCAGCACGCCGCCTGCCAGTACGTCGCAGCCTTCAATGAGCGGCAACAGCATCTGTGTATTCTTCCGCGTCAGGGCGGGATTACTGGGGATTATCTTTTCAAATTTCTTTTCGCCGGTCATTTCCCATTTCGCTGCTGCGCTGCGTTCAAATATCGTGAATCGTTCGGCGTCAAAAAAATCGCAAATTTCTGAATTTCTGCTGGTAAATACCGCTATCTTGCTCATTGTCCGGCCTCCTCCTTCAAGAATAATATATGTTCCCTCAGTAAGGCAAGCTCCTGCGGGGCGTTTCGCAGCGCTTCGCGGTCTTTTTTGCGCATTTCCCACCTGATGGGCGGCAAACCGGTTCCCCGCTTGCGTACCATCAAAATAGTGGTGAAGGTATCCTCAATTTCATTGACAATCTCGAACGGGAACGCGGCGGCAATCTCCTCCTGGTGCGCGGCGGCCGCGGGGACAATATGATTCGCCCGGATACCGGCAAAGTGAATGTCTTGTCGCGGTTCGTCAAGGTCAAACTCAACGCCCCATTCGGGGACCGCCATCCGCGTTCCTGCGCCGTGCGTCTGAACGGCCGCGATATTTTTGCAGCCCGTCAGCCGCGCCGCCTGAACGGTTACCGGGTTTTTGAATAACGCCCATTTATCCCCGGCTATTTCGCTTTTGCCGCGGTTCATGACCGCAATATCGCCGCACAGCCGGTACACTTCGTCGCGGTTATGCGACACGTATAGAACCGGATGGGGGAAACTTTTGAACAGCGCGGCAAGTTCCATTTCCAGTTCCCACCGCAGATGGCTGTCCAGCGCGGTGAAAGGCTCGTCCAGCATGAGTATATCCGGCGAACCGGCCACAATCCGTGCGAGGGCGCAGCGCTGCTTTTCGCCGCCGGAAAGCTGGTGGGGGTATTTATCCAGATGTGGATATAGGTGAAAAGTCTGCGCCAGAGCCTCTGCGGCGGCCTGTCTGGTGCGGCGGTTTTTTTCTTTTACGCCCGTCATAATATTGTGCAGCACCGTCATATTGGGAAACAGGGCGTAATCCTGAAACAAAAAGCCCGTGTTGCGCTTTTGCGGCGGCAAATTGATCTTTTGTGCCGAATCGAATAACACCTTGCCGTTTAATTCAATGTGTCCCCGGTCGGGCTTTGACACTCCGGCTATACAGCGCAGCGTCATGCTTTTGCCGCTGCCGGACGCGCCTATAAGCCCGGTTACGCCCGATTTGGTTTCTATATGTACATTCAGGGAGAACCCCTTTAAGTTCTTTTCAATATCGCATAACAGCATATTTACCCCACCACCCTGGGTTTGTTAAAAACGTTAATCAACAGCATGAACAAAAATGACACCACCAGATTTATCATGACCCAATAGAACGCCATATCATCCTGATTGATCTGCCAGAAGTATGCGACCGATGTTGAAACGGTGGCGGTTTTGCCCGAGATGTAGCCCGACACCATGCTGGTCGCGCCGTATTCGCCCAAACCGCGCGCGAACGCCAGCGCCACTCCCGCCATAATGCCGTGTTTGCAGTTGGGGAGCAATATCCTCAAAAAGATATAGACTTCGCTGTGACCCAATGTCCGTCCGGCGTCCAGCAGGTTCTGATCAAAATTTTCAAACGCGCCGCGCGCCGTCCGGTACACAAAGGGAAAGGCGATAATGGCGACGGCAATCACCGACGCATACCAGCGCATGGTAATTATTATCGAAAACCATTCCTGCAGTTTCGAGCCTATCGCGCTTCTGGGCGACAGCCACACGAGGATAAAATACCCTACCACCGTGGGGGGCAGTACCAGCGGAATGGTCAGAACAGTATCGCACACGCCCTTGAGCAATCGCGGCAGGCGCAAAACGGCGTAAGCGAGGAGAATGCCGGTAACAACCGCAATGGTTGTGGCGATTGTCGATATGCGCAGCGAGTTAAATAAAGGGAATAGATCCATAATTTATGCTTTATTATTAAAAAAAATCAAGCTATTGTCAATCTTCAATTTGTACCTTTACATCGGAGGGTTTTGCGTAATAGGGGGATGAGGTTACGAGGAGGCCGGCCCCGGCTGCGGCGTAATCGGCGGCGTTGTCGGCGGTAATGCCCCCGGCTGCGGAGATGAGGCAGCGGCCCTCCGCTATATCTACCGCTTCCCTGACAGCGGCGGGAGAAAATTGGTCAAGCTGGATAATGTCGGGCAGGGAGGGGAGGGCGGCTTTTACTTCGTCCAGGGTTTCCGCCTCGATGATAATTTTTTTCTCCGGCGCTTCTGTCCGCAGTTGGTCAACGACCCGTTTCCAGGCTTCCGCGCTGTGGTCAAAGTCGAGAAACGCCCGGTGATTGGCAAACAGTAAAATGGTTTCCGACGCGCTTCCGCGATGGATGATGCCGCCGCCGTTCAAGACCGCGCTGAGGGCAAGGGCTTTGGTTCCCGGAATGTTTTTGCGGGTGGTTGAAACCTGAATATGGGGGTTTTTTGATCGCGCCGCCCTGACCATCCGGGCGGTGTATTCGGCAACGCCGCACGACCATTCCAGCACGTTCTGCGCAACTTTCCATGACATGAACAGCGCCGCCGCCTTCCCCTCAGCGGCGATGAGTACGCCCCTGTCGGGCGCATCGATCCCATCCGGCGCGCGTTCGGTAATTTCAAGGCCCAGCTTGCGCAGCGTTTTTTCCGCCGCGTCAATGCCGCTGGTGCGCCCCGCTTTCTTCAGGGAAAAAACGATGCGCCCCTGGCGCGAGCCAATGCCCAATATCCGGGTTGTCAAATCTCCCTGCGCCACATCATCGGCGATCCATTCATCGACTAACGCATCCGGGTAATAGATCATGATTTCTTCCAGGCTACTCTGGACTTTTTCCGGTAGTCCCAGGTTGTGCCGCCCGCTTCCTGAACAAAGACGGAGTCCTTTTTCTTTATGCTCATGACGCCAACGTTAACCGGAAAGGCCGGATGAAAACGCCATTCCCCCAGTATGATAAGAACATTCCCGCGCACCAGATAGGCGTTGTCAAACTGATGCAGGCGGTGGTGATACGCCTTGACCGTACCGTCCGGCCGGTAGAGGAAAGACCATGTCCCCAGCGCGCCGTCGTGATTCCCGCCGTTCCACTTCGCCTCCCACTGTCCCAGCAGCGGGTGGGGGCGTATGTCGAGCGGGGCGGGGGTTCCCGCAATCCGCGTCAAGGTAAGCGGTTTTCCATCGCCGTCTTGCGCCTGTACGGTATTACCGTCCACGGTATAGGAGTAGAGTTTCAACGTTATGTCCTGGGGGGAATTGCCCGGTCCGCTGGCCAAGAGCAGCGTGTTTTGCCGCGGGTAACCCGTCGTAATGCCCGTTCCCTCCCAGGAAAGAAAACTAAATTCTTCAACAAAAGTACCGTTAGGCGATTCAGAGATGCCGCCGGTGCCGTCGGGATTAAACCGGTAATAGCCGCCGGTATCAAGCTGCCACTGGCCCACAAAAATATTTTGGGCGCATAGCGACGCCGTTATCAAAAACAGAACCGTACTAACAACACGCATTTTCATAATCTGAACTTTACTCCTATTGAGGGGATTACGCCGCTGACATCGCGTTTTCCCTGAATTTGATTCAAGCGAATTTCCTCATAACTCCCGGACGCGCCCAGGTTAGCGAAGATGATGCCGGCAAAGAGGCTGACTTTTTGTATCCGGTAAGAAACGTAGGGTTCTACGCTGAACCGCTGGAAGGCGCCGTCCGCCGTCAATGTCAGGGAGGCGAAAAAGGGGCCGCGCCAGTAATTGAACGTTAAATCGGTTCCTCCGTATTGGAAACCCGGATCGGTCTGTCCGTATTCGCTGTTCGGGTCGACCCACAAATTCCAAAGCTGGCATGAGAGGGTAACGCCCCAACCGAGGAGGGCGTTGAAGGATGCCGCAACCGTATAATCGAGCGCCATGTCACCGGCGTACGCGAAGGGAAAACTATTGGTTACAGTGATGTCTCCCACCTCAATATCACAGCCGAGCCTGAGCGCGGGCTCCAGCACCGCGTAGGAAAGCACTTTCCCGTTGCTGTACAGTGAATTGACGTCCGGCATAAAATCAAACTGCAGCTGGTTATCAAGTTCGGGAGTAAGCGTAAAACGTTCGCTGAGATCAAACGTATACGCGCCGTTCATCTCAACGCCGCCGCGGCTCATGAGTTTCAGTTTTTCGTCCCTGCCGGCGGGCGACAGTCCGGGATCATCAAGGGAAAGAGTGTAAAAAACATTCACAAAAACATCAAAATTGCCAAAGCCGTTCATGTACGCCGCGGAGGGACGCATGTTGATATAGTCGTTTTTGCGGTTGTTAAAATCTCCCATGTCCATCTGGTAGCCCAGAATGATGCCCAGCGGTTTTTTGACCGCCGCCATTTCGCCGTCTTCGGTAAATTCGGCTTCATCCTCGGCCCGCGGGGCATCGGGGCTTTCCCGCTGGCGTTGTTCCCGCTGCCGCTGGCGCTGTTCCTGTTTGAAGGCGCGTACGCAGCTTTCGTGCAGGGGGCAGCCGGGGATGTAGGGCAGGGCAGGGGCGCCCATGAGGACGGTTAGAAATAAAAAAAGGAACAAAAATATTTTCATTTTTTTCATCACAGCCATTGTGCGGCCTCAACTTTGGTATAGACCCAGTCAGCAGGCCCGGGATTTGTCTGCGTTTCTGTCAACTGCCATGTGCCGTCTCCTTGTTGACCAAGTTCGGCTATGACCGGCGCAATGCCAAAACGCCATGCGCCATATATAACCAGCGTGTTTTCCCGCAGGGCGTAGGCGTTTTCAAACTGATGGCCTACTCCGTGATGAAAGACCTTTACCGCCCCATCGGTGTAGTATTTGATCGACCATGTGGAGAAAGCGCCGTGTTCACCGCCCGATGACCAATCCGCCGACCATTCCCCGATGAGCTGATTGGTCAGGGTGAGAACCTGCGGTTCGCCGCTTATCTGTTCCAGTATCAAGCCCCCCCCTCCCCCCCCCGGAGTCAAGGCCGCCATGTTATGCGCAATTGTAAACTCATAGCGCGTAACGGTAACGGGAGAACCTTCAAGTATCACCAGGCTCGGCGGCGCGGCTTGCGTACCCTTGCCGTCGAAGAAAAGAAAACTAAACGACTGTACGTCGTCCTTATCGGGGAACGGCCCCGCTTGCGTGGCTGCCCTGCCGCCGGTTCCGTCGGGCCTGAACTGCCAGTATTGCAAGGCAATGGTGTTGCCCCCCGTGTCCGCTTTCCAAACGCCGATAAAGGGGTTCACCAATGGAACATGGGGGTCGCCGGTCAAATCCGGCTCCGTTTTGCAGGCGGCGAGGCAGAGGGCCGCTGCCAGCAGGAGGAGCAGTGTTCGTCTCACCATGCTATTTCTTCAGGCTGAGGGTAATCATTGCGCCGCCCGAAGGGGTCAGTTCAAGACTGTTCCCCATCCGTTTGAACTGGTATTCTTTGAGGGGGAGTGTCACTAATTTGCTGCCCCGCACCAGATACCCGTATTCCCCGGAACCCGAAGGGGAGATTATCTTCAGTTCGGCATTGGAACTGAAGGTGTACTCCGTTCCGTCCGTCTGCTGCCATGTTCCCACCAGCGCATTCGATAAAACCAGCGGCGGTTGGGCGGAAGGCCCGGTAACCGCCTCTCCCCGGACAAACAATGTCTGCTGGCTCCCATTGATCCGGGTGAAAGAAGCGCCGTCTTCAGCCATAATAAAGCTGGTGACTATCAGCTCGTCATCGTCCATTTCGCTGCCGTAGGTGATAAGAATGCCGCCGCGTATTAAATAGCTGAAATTGTCCCAGCCTTCGCCGCAATGATGGATGCCGAATATGGTTCCGTTATTATTGAAGACCCATACAAAACCGTCACTCGGCTTTTCCCACTGCCACCCCAGAAACCGGGCAAGAACCGGGTCAACCGGGTCAACATCAGGCTCCCCGCTGCCGGTTGGGCCGGTTTCACCATCGCCGGGATTTGAGCCGCTGCCGGTTGCGGCGGCTACTTCACCAATGGTAACCGCGCTCAGGCTGCCGATCTGATGGGCAAAACTTAATTGTACCCTGAGCTTCTTACCTACATCGCCGGCAGTTGCGGTATAAGTGCTGGCGGCCGCGCCATTAATAAGGGCATTGGTATCCGCATGGTACCACCGCCACGTTTGCTCTCCGGTGCCGTTGCAGCGGTTATAGATGGCGGTGATAGTTTCGCCCACTTTCGGCGCATGGTTACTGAGGATGACATCCCCGATCAACTCCGATTCGGGAATATCGGCGACATCACCGCACGCGGTAAACGCCAGCGTGCAAGCGATAATTACAACGACAATGGCCATTACCTTTCTCAATTAATCCTCCCCCCTATGGCTGCAACGTCCATACTTTGTTGGCATTTGCCGTATACGTTCCCGGCGTTCCGTTGACTGAATCCGTTGCGTAAAACTTGGCACGCAAATCGCCGCAACTGTAGAACGCCCAGTCACTGATTGCCTTTACGCTTGCGGCGATGGTTACGGTGGCAAGCTTATTGCAGTTAAAGAACAGGTAGTTGCCAGGCCCTAAAGACGCCGCGGCAATAGTTGCGGTGGTAAGGCCGCTGCAACCGCTGAATGCATAGGAGTCGATTTTCGTTACGCTTGCGGGAATGGTTATGCTGATAAGGCCGGTACAACCTCTGAATGCATATTCGCCGATAGACGTTACGCCTTCGGGAATGTCTATGCTGGTAAGTTTGGTGCAATCCCAGAACGCATAGCGCTCGATTTCCTTTACGCCTTCGGCGATGGTTACGCTGGTAAGGCCGGTGCAGCCGGTGAACGCGTACGACCAGATTTTCGTTACGCTGCCGGGGATGTCTATGCTGGTAAGCTTGCTGCAGTTTTCGAACGCAGCCTGGCCGATTTCCGTTACGCCATCGGGAATGTTTACGCTGGCAAGGTTGGCGCAGCCCTCAAACGCTCTGTGGCCGATTTCCGTTACGCCATCGGGAATGGTTATGCTGGTAAGGCTTCTGCAATCCCAGAACATACCCGAACTGATTTTCGTTACGCCACGGGGAATGGTTACATTGTTAAGGCTGATACAGTCGTCGAACGCCATGCTGCCGATAGACGTTACGCTTTCGGGAATGGTTATGCTGGTAAGTCTGGTGCAGCCGGCGAACGCAGAGGTGCCGATAGACGTTACGCCATCAGAAATGACTACGCTGGTAAGGTTGGTGGAGTTTTGGAACGCACTATCGCCGATTTCCGTTACGCTCGCGGGGATGGTAATAGTACCGGTTACTGACAGACAAAGAATTATTTTTGTTTTAGCCTTATTATACAAAATGCCGCCGTCGTATGTAAGGTGGGGGTTATTCGCGTCAACCGTTAAGGTGGTAAGACTGGTGCAGCCGGTGAACGCATTGCCGCCGATTTCCTTTACGCCTGCGGCGAGGGTTACGCTGGTAAGATTTCTGCAGCTGGCGAACGCTTCGTTGCCGATTTTCGTTACGCTTGCGGGGATGTCTATGCTGGTAAGGCTGGTGCAGCCATCGAACATACGGCTGCCGATAGACGTTACGCCATCAGCAATGGTTACGCTGGTAAGACTTCTGCAGCCGCTGAACGCATAGCTGGTAGACGTTACGCTTGCGGGGATGGTTATGCTTTCAAGGCTGGTGCAGCCCTTGAACATATAGGGACCGATTTCCGTTACGCCTTCAGCAATGGTTACGCTGTCAAGGCTGGTACAGTTTTCAAACGCCAGGGTGCCGACAGACCTTATGCTTGCGGGGATGGTTACGCTGGTAAGGCTGGTACAATTATAGAACATACGGTCGCCGATTTCCGTTACGCCTTCAGCAATGGTTACGCTGGCAAGGCTGCTGCAATCGCTGAACGCATACATACCGACAGACGTTAAACTTGCGGGGATGGTTACGCCGGTAAGCCTGGCGCAGCCCTGGAACGCATAGTGACCGATAGACGTTACGCTTGCGGGAATGGTTATGTTGCCGCTCAGGTACGTGCAATACTGGAACGCGTAGTTACTGATAGTGGTAAGCGGGCTGTTTTCCGCGAAGGTTAACCTGGTGAGGGCAGTGTTTGCGCCTTCATCAGGCTTGGTTCCTCCAAACGCGTTGTTATTGCTTGAATTGGCGCTGACGCCGATGTGCGTTACGGGTTTGTAATCATCATAATTGGTAGAATTTAAGGGACGCCAATAGGCGGGTATGTGCAGTTCGCTAAATGCGTACATCGAATTTGCGCCCCTGTTGACGCGGTATGCGGTATTGTTGTCGATAAGTTCATAATTGAGCCCTGCCGTGCCGGTGGCGTAGAGGGGGTGGGTGGTCGTTGTACCGCAAATACTGCATGTTCCGGTTTCTGCGCCGTCCTCTGTTTCGGTAGCGGCTCTTATTTTCTCCCATTGGTAGTCGTGGTCGGTGCATTCCACCGTTACGGTGAATTCATCGGTTTGGGTAACGCCGTCATGGGTATAGGTTACGGTAATGGTGGCTGTACCGATGGTCAGTGTGCCGCCGCTTACACTCAGGGTATATTCGTGAGCCGACAGTATTTCTTCGCTGTCATCGCCGTACTGCGCCGTTACCGTTAAATTCGTTTTGAAACTGTCAAGCGGCATGGCCGGGTTAATTGCCGCGCCGTTATACACCGTCGTAATGCCGGTTAAGACGGGGGCGAACTCTCCCTCCTTGTACACGGTAACGTGTATGATATCTGCATCAATGCCGGTTTTGGTAATTTGTACCGCTGCCTGTCCCGCGCGGATGACGGTGATGGGCGCAAGCGTCCATGTTTTCCCCGATCCGGTTAATGTCGCCGCCGGGTCGTTTGCCGCTTTCCCGCCCACGGTGATATCGTCGGCGGTCAGGTTCAGTTTGTCAATGGACTCGCTAAAGGTAAAAACTATGCCGGTACTGTTGGCAGCGCCGTCCGTGCCGCCGGTTTGTACAATATTGTAGGTGATATCGGTAATGGAGGCGGTAACGGTTACCAAGAAGGTTGCGGTTCTTCCTCCGTAGGATACGATAATGACGGGCGTACCGACGGTCAATGCGCCGTCGTTGATGCTCAAGGTATACTCGTCCTTCGACAGCGTTTTGGTGCTGCCGTCGCTGTAGTATGCCGTTACGGTTAAGTCGTCTTTGAGTTCATCGACGGTTCTGGTCAGATGAATTGACGACTTGCCGTTATAGACCGCCGAGATGCCGGTCAGGGTTACGTCCGATAAATCGTTGAGCTGTTCGCAGCCGGTCAAAGACAGGGCGGTGAACGCCAGCGCACAAGCGATGATTACGGCGGTGATTGCCATTGCGTTTTTCATCAGCATTCTCCTCATATAAATAAACCTCCTTATTTAATCACCCTACGGTTGCAGTTCCCATACCTTGTTGGCGCCCGTACCGCTGATTACGATATACGTTCCCGGTGTTCCATAGGTGGGATTCGTTGCGTAAAACTTGGTACGCAAATTGCCGGCGTTGGTGGCGGGGAATGCGTTTGCAGGAAACGAAGCACTGATAATGGTATGTTCAAACGTTACGCTGGTAAGGGCGGTGCAACCGCTGAACGCGTTGGCGGCGATAGCGTCTGCATAGATGGTTACGGTGGCAAGTTTGTTGCAACCGCTGAATATGTACTCGCCCGTCTTGTAAAGAATTGCGCTGGTAAGGCCGGTGCAGCCGCTGAAAGACTGGGAGGCAGATGTCACGCTTGCGGGAATGGTTATGCTGGTAAGTCCGATGCAATTGGTAAACGCTTGCATGCCGATAGTTGTTACGCCTTCGGGAATGGTTATTTCGGTAAGGACGCGGCAACCGTAGAACGCCATCTGGCCGATAGACTTTACGTTTTCGGGGATGTTTACGCTGGTAAGTTTGGTGCACATATTGAACGTCGAGCTGCTGATTTCCGTTAACCCTTCGGGAAGGGTTATGCTGGTAAGGCCGCTGCAAACGTTGAACGCGCTTGGTCCGATAGACTTTACGCTTGCGGGAATGGTTATGCTGATAAGTTGGCTGCGATTCGTGAACGCACTACCAGCTATTGCAATAGTATCATTTGATATGTCGTCTATTGTGGTGTCGGCGGGCATTGTTCCTTTATAAACATATAAAATCTTGCCCAGATATACTAATCCGTCTGGCTGATTTTGATAGTGTTCTGTGTTGTGAAACGCCTCGGCGCCGATAGTTGCTACGCTTGTGGGGATGGTTATATCGGCAAGTTTGGTGCCGCCCTGAAACGCATAGGTGCCGATAGTCGTTACGCCTTCAGGAATGTCTATGCTGGTAAGGTTGGTGCAGTACCGGAACGCGTTGTTGCTGATAGTGGTAATCTGACTGTTTTCCGCGAAGGTTACCGCGGTGAGGGTACTGTTTACGCCGGCATTAGCATTGCTCCCTCCAAACGCGTTGCTGGCGGGGGTATTATTGGCGGTACCAATCTGCGTTACAGGTTTGTATTCATCATAATCGGTAGAACCTTCGGGACGATGGTAGGCGGGTATGAACAGCGCAGGAAGTTCGGTGGTTGCGGTCGTGCCCCTGTTGACGCGGTACGTGGTATTGTCGACAAGGGTATAACTGAGCCCTGGCGTGCCGGTGGCGTAGAGGGGGCGGGTGGTCGTTGCACCGCAAATACGGCATGTTCCGGTTTCCGCGCCGTCCTCTGTTGGGGCAGCGTCTTTGGTGTGCTCCCACCCCTGGTAGTCGTGGTCGGTGCATTCCACCGTTACGGTGAATGTATCGGTTTGGGTAACGCCGTCATGGATGTAGGTTACGGTAATGGTGGGTGTACCGATGGTCAGTGCGCCGCTTAACGTATACTCGTGAGCCGACAGCGTTTCTTCGCTGTCATCGCTGAACTGCGCCGTTACGGTTAAATGCGTTTTGAGGCTGTCAAGCAGAATGGTCGGGTTAATTGCCGTGCCGTTATACGCCGCCGTAATGCCGGTTAACGTGGGGGCGACTTCTCCCGCCTTGTACACGGTAACGTGTATGATATCCGCATCAATGCCGGTTTTGGTAATTTTTACCGTTGCCTGTCCCGCATGGATGACGGTGATGGGCGCAAGCGTCCATGTTTTCTCCGACCCGGTTAATGCCGCCGCCGCGCCTTTTACCGCTCTCTCGCCTACGATGATATTGGCGGCGGTCAGGTGCAGGCTGTCAATGGACTCGCTAAAGGTAAATATAATGCCGGTACTGTCGGCAACATTGTCCGTGCCGCCGGTTTGTACAACGTCCCAGGTGATGTCGCTTTCCGTGGCTGCCGTGTGCGGGACAGGGTCATTGCCGCCGTCGATCTCGTCTTCAATAGTACCGCAGCCGGTCAAAGACAGGGCGGTAAACGCCAGCGCGAAAACTACGGTGAGTGCGCCGGCAATGGTCAATACAGTTCTCATGAGAATTTTCCTTGCGTAAAAAAAATTATTGGGTAGATAGAAAATACCATGACAGCCGAAACTCGGCGGTCACATACTCTATTTATTAATACCATTAGTGCAAAATAATGTGTTGCGCCGGTTGTTCCCGCCGCTTCATGCCCCAAAACAGGAACGCCGCGCCCATAAGAGCGGCTGCACCCGCGCCGGCAATACCGCCGGACTTTGCGGCGGGGAAAAGCGGCGCCAAGACCGCCCCTTCCTCCTGCAGCGCCCTGACACAGCTTTCGTGCAGCGGGCAGCCGGGAATGTACGGGAGTTCCCCTACCGCCGCCACAATAAGACTGGCCCGTGCGGTGTGGTTTACCAGGAAAAAGACCCCTGTTCCCAGAAGCAGGCAGGGAATGACGCATAAAAGCGTTTTTTTCATTCCGTTCTCCTTGAGAAAAAATTAATACTGTTGGGAAGGGTAGAAAATACCATGACAGCCGAAACTCGGGTCACATACTCTACTTAAAAAAAAAGACACTGCGGACAAATCGTCCACAGCGCCTTTGCTGTTATATATAAAAAAAGCATAAATTTGCTTTTTTGTCAAGCGGGTTTTGGAAAAAAATTAAAAAAATATGAGTATGACACTTTTGGGGTTTTTGTCATTTTTACTTAACAACCGTAAATCCAATCTTGTCAAACACCGCCACGGCTGCCGGCGAACTTAAGTAATCCAGAAACGCTTTTGCCGCTTGCGCGTTGGGTGAATTTTTTACCACGGCGGCGGGGTAGACTACCGGCTGGTGACTGCCCTCGGGCGCGCCGGCGACGACGGTGACGTTTTTTGCCGTTGCGGCGTCGGTTGAGTAGACTACGCCGCAGTCAACGCTGCCGCTTTCCACCTGCGACAGTACCTCTTTGACGTTGGTGCCCAGCGACGCTTTGGCGCGGACAATGTCCCAGCCGTTGAGGAACTTGAATATTTCCTCTGAATACTGTCCTACCGGCACGTCGGCGTTGCCCAGCGCCATTAACGACACTTTAGGCGTCAGGCAGTCCTGGAAAGACGAAATGCCCTTGGTACTGCCTTTCGGTACTACCAGCACCACGCTGTTGACCAGCAGGTCTTTGCGCGTTGAGTCGTCAATGTAGGAGCCCGCGAGCGCGTTCATCTGGCGCTGACCCGCCGACAGGAACAGGTCGGCTTCCGCGCCGTTTTCAATCTGCGTCTGCAGCGTGCCGCTGGAATTGAAGTTAAACGAAAGCGTTACTGAAGGCGCGGTTTTTTGGTATAACTCCGCGATTTCGTTTAACGCCTCGGTCAGACTTGCGGCGGCAAACACGTTCAGCGTTACCGGCGCTGCCGCCTCTTTCTTTCCGGCTCCGGTCAGAACCATGGCGCATAACGCAATGATTCCCAATGTGGCAAAAATTCTTCTCATCTTGTCCTCCTGGTGGGTTTAATTACCCTGAAAATATGATATTGCAGGTCCCGCGATGCGGAAGCTGTCAAACCCCAATCAAACAGCGAAGCGCCGGCGTATACCAGATGCGCCAGGTTGCAGTTTCCCGCCCGCTCGCCAATGCCGCCGACGGTAACATCGGCGTAGAGGCAGCCGGCTTTCGCCGCCTCCAGCGTGTTTGCCACCGCCATACCAAAGTCGTTGTGGGTGTGTATGCCCAGTTCCGCCCTGCCGTCCAGTCTGCCGGAGAGCTCGTTGACCAGTTCGCGGCAGCGGGTAGGCGAGGCGACGCCCACAGTATCGGACAGGCGTATGCGCGTAACGCCGTAATCAAGCAGAATCTTCGCCAGGGTTACCATAAAGTCCGTATCCGAACGGAATGCGTCTTCAAACCCCACCGACAGCGGGACGCAGTTTTTATCGGCAATGTACAGACAGTCGCGCAGTTGGCTGATTACCCAGTCTTTGTCCTGGCGCAGTTTTTCGTGAATGTGCATCGGTGAAACGGGTATGCTGATGTGTATGATGTCCGGCTGCGTGTCGATGGCGTGTTCAATGTCCGACGGCATAAGCCGCGCCCATACCGATATAAGCGCGTTTTTCCGGTTTTCAATAATTTTAGTGATAATATCTTTCTCATGTTTGGATATGGCCGGGATTCCCGCTTCAATTTGATATATGCCGCTATAATCCAACAGAGACGCAATTTTGAGTTTTTGTTCCGCGGAGTAACATATACCCGGACTCTGTTCGCCTTCCCGCAGGGTGCTGTCCAAAAGATACCGCCGTTGTTTCATGATCCCTCCTTGTGGAGGTGCTCTTTAAGAAGCTTGACGAAATCCATGTCGCTTACTTCGCCGTTTTCCGCTACCGCTTTGTTTTTAATCTGTTCGAGAATAATCGGGATATTATCCTGGGAACATTTAAGATTATACTCGGACAGTTTTGCCATGATTGACGCGGTTCCGCTGTGTTTGCCCAGCACAATTTTCCGTTTCTGCCCGACAATTTCCGGCTCAAACGGTTCGTAACATTTCGGCTGTTTGAAAATTCCGTCCACATGAACGCCCGATTCCACATCGAATATCCGGCTGCCGATGATGGGTTTGTTCGGACTGACATTTTTCTTGGTGAGCCGGTGGAACAGGCGCGCCATTTCCGGGAAAAACTTGTAGACCTTGTCTTCACCGCGCAGCCGGTATTCCCGCAGGAGCATGATTAATTCTTCGGTCGGCGCAAAACCGCCTATGCCGCCAAAAGAAGTGACGACGTAATTTCCCGCGCCGCTGGTTATCCATTCCGCCGCTAAAGCGGTTGCGCAGTTGAAATGGTTGCGGGGGCAAAATTCAAGGCGTTCGGCGCTGCTATTGCTGTTAAATGTTTTTTTCAGGTACTCAAACGCGCGCATATAGTCGTCGCATATCAGGTTGTCCAGCCCCTGTACGCGCACATTCGTATAACCGGCATAGCGGTCAATGGTTTCAGAGGAATTTTTAAGCGTATTGTTGAGCAGTATCTCGGCGCGTATTTTTTCGCGCGCGTCAATGGGCGCGCTGGCGGGGACATTGCGGCAGATAAACTCTTTGATATGCGGATATTTTTTGGCGTCGGCGGGGTTTTCTATGCGCAGTATGTACGCCGGATATTCGGGCAACGGCGACAGCAGGCGGTAGATTTTCTCGGAAAGCTCAATCGCCCCCGGATCCATCCTGAGTAGAAAATGTAAAAGCCGTACCAGCGCGGATTTATCGTTAGACCGGTCGTCAACACACGATAAAGTCCTGTCTGTAATGCGAATCAAGTTTGTCCTGCCTGATCTCGTATCTCCTGCGCCGCCTGATTGACGGCTGTTTCTACCCTTTCATAAGTAGTAATAACATAAATACCATTTTCTTGCAAGCGCTTTTCGGGAGTGGGGCCGATTCGCAGCGCCAGCACCGCGTCGCAGTCGGCAACCGCGCGGATAACCGATTCCCATTTGTCCTCTTTATCGGCGGCTGAACCGTCACAGTATTTGCTGACACTGCGGGTTTCTACCAAGCGCGTGGCGGTTTCATCGCTTTCGTAGATATAAAATTTGTCCGCGTGCCCGAAGTGTAAATCCACAATCGCGCCGGTTGTGCTGGCGACGGCAAAGCGCCTGCATTTGTCCGCCTCGTTGTTTTTTTCCTGCGCCTTATAAAAGCGGTCGTACAGTTCCCCGCGAAAACCGGTCTCGGTTTTATCGATCATCGCGTTGGCGGCCCTGTCCAGTATGTTGAGCGAACCTTCAAAGCCGAGGATTCGCACCCGCTGGCCGCCGATGTGGTCGTGTATGGGGAAGGCGCAGCGTATCAGCGGGATGTCCAGTTTTCCGGCGATGCGCCTGCCGTCCGAACTGCCGATGAGCAGGTTTGCTTTTTTTTCGATACAAACCTGTTCAATCGCGGCAAAGTCGCTGTCATCAAGTACGGTTATTGCGCATTCGGCGGTTTCACGGCTGAGCATTTCGCGTAACGTTGGCGATATTGAGCCGGTTGCCGCGAGAACGGGAAGTATGCCGTTTTCAGCACAGAGCCGCACTATCGCCGCCACAAAATCAGGTTCGCCAAAAACGGCCGCCCGCGCCCGTGCGCAGTGTTTGTGGGAATCGACCATCGCGTCCAGATACCGTCCGCGTTCCTTGATGGTTTCATCGCTGATGACGGCGCCCGCGCCGGTCAGCGTATCGAGTAATTGTTCCATGCCGCGAATCCCCAAGGGCAGGGGCAGTTTGATAAATGGTACGCCGTACGCTTCTTTCAGATATTCGGCGGGCGAGTTTTTCTCACTGGTAAATTCTGAAAATTCGATGGTCAACTGCGCCCCGGCCATTGCGGCTATGTCCGCCAGGGACGTACCGCCGGTTTTCAGGCGGTGGTATTTTTTTTCGGTTGCGCCGTCCAGGTTGTCGGAAAGGTCGGGCAGCAAGATGTACGTTACGCCCATTTCGCGCAGGAAACTTTTGAGCCAGCGGGTGTCCGCCGGGCTTATCTGCGGCGTGATAATGTTGATTTTTCCGTTAGGCGTCATATTTGGTTCGATCTGTTCCAAAATGGCGCGTAACGCGATAAACCAGCCCTCGTTCTGCGTTCCGCCGTAGCCGGGGGATGCGATGTTAATAATCTTAACATTGTTAATAATTTTAACACTATTTTGCGCATTTTGCTCATGGAAATTTTTGATAATAGCGTTAACATCTTCGCCGATGGTTTCCGCGAGGCAGGTGGTACATACGCCGATTACTTCCGGCGCGTACAGGTCGATCATATTGCGCAGGCCCTTCAGTAAATTCGCCTCGCCGCCGAAGACCGTCCCTTCCTCGGTGAGCGAGGACGAGGCGATATCAACCGGTTCGTTGTAGTGCGTCGCCATGTGGCGGCGGATATAGGTCGCGCAGCCCTGCGAACCGTGCAAGATGGACATACAGCCCTTGATGCCGCATAACGCGCTGACCGCGCCCATGGGCATACACATTTTGCAGGGGTTGACGTTCAGGCTGACCAGGTTGTTACTCACACTGCGTACCTTCTCACATACTGCCAGACCGGGCTGTTAATCGAACTATGAATTTCTTTCACAAAATTCTCTATGCCCTCAAATCCGGCAAGCGGGTGTTTGCGCTCGTGGTTGTGATCGCAAAACGCCATGCCGAGTTTGTACGCCAGCGGCCGCTCTTTGACGCCGCCCACGAGGATATCGGCGCCTTTCTCCGTCATAAACCGCTCAAGTTCGGCCGGATTCGCGTCGTCAAGAATCACCGCGCCAGAGTCCACCAGCGAACCGATGGTTTCATATTCGTCTTTCTTGCCGGTCTGCGTGCCGACAACGACGGTTTCCATACCAAGCTCGTTGAATTGGCGGATTAGCGAAATCGCCTTGAAGCCGCCGCCGACAAAGATCGCCGCCTTCTTGCCCTGTAAATGCGGCCGGTATTGTTCGATAATGGGCAGTATCTGCGCCGTCTTTTCCGCCGCAAAGCGGCGCGCGTTATCTGCAATTTCGCCTCCGCCCAGGGCCTCCGCCACGCGCAGCAGGGAGGCGGTGGTGTCCTCAATGCCGAAAAAACTTACCCTGACGGATGGGATCCCCCATTCGGATTCCATGCGCTGCGCAAGATACGCCGATGAGCCGGCGCACTGCACAATGTTCAGCGCGGCGGAGGGCGCCTGAATCAATTTTTCATACGAGGAGTCTCCGGTGATGGTAGAAATAACGGGGATGCCGATCTGTTCCAGATAGCCCTTGATGATCCACATTTCGCCGGCGAGGTTATAGTCGCCCAGAATGTTCACGCCAAAGCGCCGCGCCTGATGAGAGTGGGGGAGGATCAGCGTCATGAGCGCGTCGCACGCAAGTTTATACCCCTGCGTCTTGGTGCCCGAAAAACCCGGGGCCTTAACGGGGATGACGCGGATTGCGTATTTTACTTCCGCCGCGCGGCAGGCCGCCTCAATGTCGTCGCCGATTACACCGACGATGCAGGTAGCGAACACAAATATCAGTTTGGGCGCGGGAAGCGCTTTTTCCATTAACTCGTCAATTGCCGCGGTTAATTTTTTGATGCCGCCGAATACGATGTCCGTCTCGCGCAAGTCGGTTGAGAAGCTGTTGCGGTACATCTGCGCGCCGGATGTAAGGCTGCCGCGAATGTCCCAGGTGTAACTTGCGCACCCGATTGGCCCGTGAACGATGTGGTACGCGTCGGTGATGGGGTTCAGCACCACCCGCGCGCCGCAGTAAACGCAGGCGCGCTGGCTGAC
>JGI24698J34947_10000122_pt1 | contig 27770 bp, 18 predicted proteins | sample TergutMp193P3_FD_34947 | JGI IMG/M metagenome (IMG submission 34947) | reverse complement strand
CCTGTATGGTAAAACTGGCGGTCATGTTTTTAAAAGTAACGGTGATTGTTTTTGTTCCCGCGCTGTTCATGTCGGGCTTGCTGATCGTATAGTCGGTAATGTCCCCTGATGAGCCGTCTGCATAAGAAGCCGTTACCTTAAGCCCGGTCGGATCAAAGAGCTCGCCTACCGAGTAGATGGTTTTTTCCGGTTCCCGGAAAATGGTTAATGTCTCGGGAAAAGCGGCTACCGTTATGTCAAAACGGGTGGACTTCTTTTGGAAGCTCACGGTGATGGGCTTTATTCCCGCATAGGCCATGTCAGGCTTACTGAGCGAATAGCCGGTAATGACCCCCGACGAGCCGTCTAAATAAAAAGCCGTTACCACCAGACCGGTCGAACTAAAGGTCTCGTTGACGGAATAAGCGGTTTTTGCAGGGGGTTGGGTAACGGTTAAGGAGACGAGCTCTTTGGTATCAAATAAGTCTATAATTTCAGAACAGGCGGTTTGGACAATGAAACTGGCCATTATCAGGGTAAAAAGGCGTACTTTTACCATTATATCCTCCTTAATAGTATCAATTTACCGCAAAATGCTCCAATAGTCAACTTATTTAAATCTATGGCGCGCGCCCCTTTATCTTTTTTAGGAAATAACCTAGAATGTTGACTAAACATACCAAGTTTAAGGAGGATTTAAAATGAAGAAATTTCTTTGTTTCGCTATTGCGCTGGCGGTAGCCGCCGGTTTGGGTTTTGTCGGGTGTTCCAAGTCACGTTCCGCCGGTGTTACTTTTACCGTAGCCCTGAGCGGGGATATTGACGGGGTGGATCCGGGGGTGGCCTGGGACTATACGACCAACCAGGTGACCAACCAGATCACCGAGGGGCTGGTAACTTTTGACGCCAATAACAACATTGTCCCCGAGCTGGCGAAAAGCTGGCGCCAGGCTGACGATGTAACCTATGTCTATGATGTCAGGGATGATATTGTGTTCTCTGACGGCAGCAAGATGACCATGGACGACGTGCTCTTTTCTTTTGAGCGGGCGAAAGACCCCGAGGGCGGAACGTATTTTTCCGACTTTTTTGGCGATGTGGAGAGTTTTACCGTTAACGGTTGGCAGTTCACTATCAAGCTCAAACAGCCGTCGGCGGTGTTCAGATTTATTCCCGCGACCGGCGCGGGGCGTATCATCAGCAAGGCGTATTATCAGAAACACGCGGGTGATTTTGGGAGCGCCAAAGGGGGCATTATCGCCACCGGCCCCTTTGTGTACCAGAGCTGGACGAGCGGGCGGGAAATTACCTTGAAGAAGAACACCAGGTACTGGAACAAGGAAAAACTTGCGGCCAATATCGTTGACACCCTGATTTTCAGAATCATTCCCGAAGACACTACGCGGGTAGTTGCCCTGCAGAACGGTAACGTTGATTTCAGCGTCAATATACCGGTGGATATGCTGGACCAGTTAGCCTCGGCATCCGCCGTGAATCTTACCACGGTGCCTTCCAACTATCTTACTTACCTGGCGCTGAATACCGAGCGGCGCCCCATGAACGATATCAACGTGCGCAAGGCAATTTCCCGCGCCCTGGACCTTCCCGAATTCCAGAAGCGTATCATAAAGAACGGCGGGACAGCGGGAACCATACTGCCCTTTGGCGTGTCTCTCTACGGCGAGGATGCCGCCGGATGGAAACAGTATTTGGATACCCATCAAGGTTATAGTTTCGATCTGGCGGTTGCAAGACGGCATCTTGCCGGCTCGGCCTATCCCAACGGCTTTAACTGCGATCTTATCGTCAACCAAAGTTCGTTGAATAATGATATTGCCCTGTACATTCAGGAATCCCTCAAGCCGCTTAACATCAACGTGAACATCAAAAGGATGTCCGGCGACGAGCAGGATGTATACCATAGCGGCAACGCGCGCGACGCTAACGGCTTTAGAGACTACGATATGCTTATTGGCGGGTGGGAAGCGGATTATGTAGACCTGCACAACAACATTTCGGTCATGTATGGCTCAAGCTATGCCGGCGAGAACGGCTACAATGCCGCTTCTTACAAGAAGCCCACTATTGACACCCTGATTGAGTCACAGCAGACAACGATAGATACCGCCAGGCGCTTTGCCATTCAGTCACAAATGATGGATACGGTGGTGAACGATGTTCCTTATATCGTGATTTACTATGCCAACCGCCACAGCGTTCTGAACAAGAAGTACACCGGCCTTGCGGTTAATCCTTCGTGGTTGTGGGTAATCCCCGTGCAAAACGTCCGCGCGGCGAATTAGGTTATTTAAATAACCAGGTGGAGTTTTCTTCAGTTTTGCCGCCGCCGCGGTTGACGAAACCTACTTTGTAGCCCAGGCTCAGGCCGACAACAAAGCGGTTCCAGTGCAGTTTTTCCGGCTGCGTAAAAACGGTGTCGGGGTTGTTGGTAACCACTTCCGTAAGGGAATGCAGATAACTTGCGTCAAGAAAGAAGGCGCCCTTTCTGCCGCCCCTTACGCCGAACTGTACCCCCCCGCCAATGGCGTACCGGGGGTAGGTAACGGCATTGTCCTCGATGTTAGTCGAAACAACACCGGCGGCGTATGGTTCCAGCATAAAATGGGTGGAAGGTTTAAGGGGAAACTTAAGCTGCGCGCCAATACCCGGCATAAACGCGAAACCTACCGCGTCCCCAATGCGCAGCTCAAAATTGGCTTCAAGGCTCATCCAGTAGAGGAATTGCACTTCCAGGCCGACTGTTGCTCCGGGCATGGGTATAATGCGGTGGGTAATGCGGGAATACCGGGGAGGATTTGACAGAGGGCCGTCATAGGTAAAAACGCCCTCATACAAACCATTCGGTTTTGACTGATAGTAGCTGATGGGAAAATCAAACGAGAACCGTAAGTACAGCCACTTGTTCCGCCACCAGTCGTCCCTGTCCGCGTTTTGTCCGACCATATACTTTACCAGCGTTTTATCGTCGCCTTTGTTTAAGGGGACGTTGGCCAGGGTCTGGTAAACAAGGGAGAGGTTGTGGTTGTACATTTCTTCGAGCTGGCTGAACCCGAAAGAAAGCGAGACAACCTGGGAGTTATCGCTGTTCCGTAACAGGGTGATTTGCAGGCTGTATAGGTCTTCGCCTGCCGGAACCGGTCCTGTGGTGCCGTCGCTGTAAACGGGCGCGTTGGATCTGACGCGCAATCTCAGGCTATAGTCGGCTTCCATCGGGCTTTCCGTCACGGTGTATCCGGCGCCGGCAATCTCCATCGCGAAGTTTTTCTGAAAAAATTCCGCCTGCGCAGGCTCAACCGCCACAACCAGCGGGATGTGGATACGCACATCTTCGCGTGACTGGGCGGCAGCGGAGGCGGCTGCCGCAATTAATAATGCGCCAAAAATACACCGTATTTTCAATTATCGTGCCGGTCCCTGTTCCCTCACCCAGACCTGGCTGAACCCCAGAGATGCAATTCTCTGTACGGCGAGGTGAACCACTGACGACGGAATATTGACCACGAGTACGCGGTACGATCCGCCGATTACTTCTCCGCCCACATAAAAACCGGCGCTTCTTAACCTCTGCGCGGCAGTGGCGGCGCTTTCCGGTGTGGGATAAGCGCCTACCTGTAGGTGGTATATTTTGCCGCTGTTGGGATTCGGCAAACCGGGAAATACCTGTATATTCGGACCTGTCGCGGGCGGCGGTGATACCGGCGGCGGCGGGAGAACGTTCACGGGCGGCGGCACTGCCGGCGGTACCGGAATAACTGGCGCCTGACGCGGCGGAGGCGGCGGGGGCAGCGGCATTGGAGGAACAACCGAAATCACCGGCGGCGGCGGAGGAGGCGGAGGTGGAGGAGGAGGCGGCGGCGGGGGAGGCGGAGTCGGATAGGTAAAGCCGCGGTATTCTCTGGCTTCGCGCGCTTCACGGGCTTCACGTGATTCCCTTGCTTCGCGGGCCTCTCTGGCTTCGCGCGCTTCCCGCGCTTCGCGGGCTTCTCTGGCTTCCCGCATTTCTCTGACTTCGCGGGCTTCTCTGTCTTCACGTATCATCATGGCGGTGAACCATGTGAGGAAATCAAAATCAGACTCGTTGCGGGGCGCGGGGGCCGGAGGCGGCGGAGGAGCCGGCGGCGGCGGTGGAGGAGGCGGAGGAGCTGGCGGCGGTGGTGGAGGAGGCGGAGGCGGCGGGGCAGCCGGAGGCGGCGGTTCTGGCGCCGCAGGAGGAGGAGCCGGCGGCGGAGTCGGCGCTGCCGGAGGAGGAGCCGGCGGCGGGTTAGGCCGTGCCGGGGCGCGCGGAGCGGTACCGGTAGTAATGAGAATATCGGTATTGGGGTTAAGTTCCAACGCCGACCATACGCCGTCGGATAGATCGGCAACACGGATGGAAGATGCGGGAATACGGTTAAATACGGTAACGTCTACCTGTTTCCCGGTAGAGGTGTTGGTGATAGTCGCCGATGAGTTAATCGGAAGGCTGGCATGGGCGATAGTCATCCCATTGGAGCCCATTTCCTTGGTGGCTCTCCCGCGTTGGTTGAAACCGCTTATTTGGGCCATAGCCATGGTGCAAAATAACATTCCACTGAGCAGGACCCAAAAAACCCGCTTCATGCATCGCTCCTTTCCCCTCCATACTATAATTTTAGGAGATCAGATTCGCGTTTGCAAGGGTTCGCGTGAAATTCGGGTAAAATTTTTACAGAAACCGCTGTTTTAGTCCGGCAAGCGTTACCGCCGCCTGTTCAAAGTCAAATTCCTCGATTTGGCGTATCAGCGTTTCGCTCCCCGGTATCAGGCGGAGGCTGCCGATAAGATCGCGGCATTCGACGTTGCCCCGCGCAAGCATGGGTTCCAGTTTCTCCAGCAGTTCCCGCGCGGCTGCCGCGTCCAGGGGTTGACGGTCGCTTTCGCTCTTTGTCGCTGTGGGCGAATGTGATTCATCTAACAGTGGGGCAAGCCCCCGCAAGACCGTTGCCAGTTCGGTTTCGAGCAGTTTCAGCCGCTCGGCCCTCACCAGGTTTTTCCCGTCTTTAAGCTGTTGTTCGATCTCCGCGCATATCTGCTGCAGGGTGGTTTTACCAATCTGGCCGGCGTTGCTTTTTAAGGTGTGCACCAGCCGGTGCGCCAGCGTTATGTCGCCCGCTTTCAGCGCGTTGGTGAATTCGTCAAATTTATGCAGGTTGTTTTTGACAAACAGGGTTTGCAGCACCTGTTGGGTGTCATCCTGCGGGAGTTCCATAGTGATAATCCCGGACTGCGCCACGGGCTGCATACGCCGCCCCTCGTCCGCGGTCAGCCAGCGCACGGGGTGGAGGTACTTCATCAGGCAGTGCCACAGTTCCTGCGATGTAAACGGCTTGCCCACACAGTCGCGCATACCGCTCTTGCGGTAGATTTCGCGGTCGTTGGCCATAATGTTAGCCGTCATCGCCACGATGGGAACTCCCGTCTCAAGGGCGAGAATCTTTGACGCCGCCTCAAGCCCGTCCATTACGGGCATGTGCATATCCATAAAAATCAGGTCAAACTGTCTTTCATCGTTATTCATGCGGCGTTGAACCATCTCTACGCCGGTTTTGCCGTTTTCCGCCACGATGGTTTTAAGGCCCACCCGCGCCAGATGTTCGCAGATAACCTGCTGGTTCATGGGGTTATCTTCGCATAACAGGATTTCGCCCTCAAATATGGGTTTTTCAAGGTCGTTAAATATCATTTTTCTTCTATATAGATCGTCGTCGGTTACGTCTATCGTATCAAAGGTCAGATCGAAGCTGAACTTGCTGCCGACTCCAGAGGTGCTTTCAACCGTCAGCGTTCCGCCCATCAGTTCCACGATATTTTTGGTGATGGGAAGGCCAAGGCCGGTGCCGCCGTACTGGCGCGTCGTGCCCGATTCCGCCTGGGTAAACGGCTCAAATATCTTTCTTATCTGTTCCTCCGTCATGCCGATGCCTGAGTCCCGCACTTCAAAATGCATGGTGATGGTTTTTTCGTCTCTTTCTATTATCGCCGCCTGCAATTTGACTGTACCGGCGTTGGTAAATTTGACGGCGTTGGAGAGGAGGTTTACCAGTACCTGACGCAGCCGGATGGGGTCGCCGAGCGGCCTTTTACCTATGGACGGCTCGGCGTAGAAGTACAGCATCAGTCCCTTTTCAACGGCCATCGGCATGATGAGCGTGCGGCAGCTTGCGAACAGATCATGTATATTGAAGGGAATATGCTCCAGTTCCATTTTACCGGACTCAACTTTGGAGATATCCAGAACGTCATTGATGATCTGTAAAAGCCCGTCGGCGTTTTCCAGGATTTTCCCCAGATATTCCCTGGTTCGGGGGGGGAGATCGTCATCCAGGGCCAGCTCTGAAAAGCCGATGATGCTGTTCATGGGCGTGCGTATTTCATGGCTCATATTGGCGAGAAAGACGGTTTTCGCGCGGCTGGCGCTTTCCGCTTCCTCCATGGATTTTCGCAGGGGCTTAAGCAGATCGGCGATAAAAATATTGAAGATGATAAAGGCCAGCGCTATTACCATGAGCATTACCAGAAACAGCGCCAACATGGCGTTGTTGTAATCGCTGATACTGTCCGGCAAAACGGCTACGGAGTACCATTCCAGGAGCGGAAGCGTACCCAGGGCGATTTTTCCCAGCGGGGTATCCAGCGCTATCGTTTCGCCGGGGTTGAGGTTTCTCGCGTTGGCGAGAAGGTTGGCGCTGTGCGCGGTGCCCAACACTTCGTCGATATTCCGCTTCGAGGCGGCCATGGTGACGTCTTTGGCGCCGGTGATTTCCCCGGCGGCGTTGAAAAAGTAAACGTCCGCTTTGCCCGTATAGCCGCGGTAGACCGCATTGATAAACTCCGACAGTTCGATGCCGGAGCCTACTATGCCGATGGGCTTGCGGTGGTCGTCATATACGGGCGCGTTAATCCAGAGGTTGGTTATGTTGAGGTCGGGGTTATAGTTGATATTAAAATTGTAAACATCTGTTTTATGCAGGGTCATAAGGTACCAATAATCACTGGGGTTTTCGGGGTTAAGCGTGTAAACCGCGTGGTCATCAGAATAAAATATTTTGTCAATATCATTAATCCAAAAAATTGAGTTTGACGCAAAGGCGTTGCGGTAGGCGGCTATTTCTTCAAAGGCCATTTTTTCCATCTGCGGGTCGGCGGGGTTGGCAAAATACCGCCTGATTATCGGCGAGTCCGCCATTTTGAGCGCGATGGAAATTTCGCTGTTTACGGATACTTCCAGTTTAAGCCGTTCAATTTCCAGCAGTTGGGCCAGTTCGCCGCTCTTGTTGGACCTGATAATCTGCCGCATGGAGAATATAAAGGCCGTGCTTCCCGCCGCGAGAATGATAAAAAACAACGCGATGGAAAAAATGATAAATTTACGCATACTTATATCCTTTTCTCCGTAAAGGAGAATTCCTGCGCCAATGGCTCCAGTTCCGCCAGCGCCGCGTTCAGTTCCGCTTCGAGCGCGGCCATTTGCTGCGGGGTAACGCGGTTCTGTTCATCTTTAAGGTTCTGTTCGACTTCCAGCGCGGCCTGCTGCAGCAGAATTTTTCCCGCCTGGGCCGCGCTGCCCTTTAAGGTGTGCGCCAGCCGGTGCGCCAGCTTGATGTCTCCCGCGCTGATGGCGTCCGTGATCTCGGCAAGCCTGTTCCGGTTATCTTTAACAAAATGGATTACTATCTTTTTGCGCAGTTCGTTTTCAACCTGTATGCGGTGGGTTTTTGCCGGTATAAGCCGGCTTACGGGTTTAAAATACTTGCTCAGGCAGCGCCATAGCTCCTGAGAGGTGAAGGGCTTGCCTACATGGTCGTATATGCCGCTCATCCGGTATATTTCCAGATCGTTAGACATAATGTTGGCGGTCATCGTCACGATGGGAATGCCCGTGCCAAGATCGAGGATTTTTGAAGCCGCCTCAAGCCCGTCCATTACGGGCATGTGTATATCCATAAAGATCAGGTCGAAAGGTTTTTCCCCTTTTTGGAGGCGGGCCTGTACCAGATCAACGCCGGTTTTGCCGTTATCCGCCACGACGGTTTTTATGCCCACCCGCGCCAGATGTTCGCAGACGATCTGCTGGTTCATGGTGTTATCTTCGCATAACAGGATTTCTCCCTCGAACATGGGCATTTCAAACTCGTCGCGGATAGTTTCCCTGCCGGCGCCGGCCGTGTCGTCGACGGGGGCGTCTATCGTATCAAAGGTCAGATCAAAGCTGAACTTGCTGCCGAGTTTGGGGGTGCTTTCAACCGTCAGTTTTCCGCCCATCGTTTCTACCATATTTTTGGCGACGGAAAAACCGGCTCCGGGGCCGGGCTTTCTTTCGCCGCCGGCGATTAATTTTTTTATCTGTTCGCCGGTCATGCCCACCCCTGAGTCTTTTACCTCAAAAGACATGGTGACGGATTTTTCCCGCGTATGCTTTATCGCGGAGTGGAGTTTAACCATGCCGGTATTGGTAAACTTGATGGCGTTGGAGAGGAGGATCACGAGCGCCTGGCACAGCCGCGCGGGATCGCCTAACGGTATTTTGCTAATGGCCGGTTCGGCGTAAAAGTGCAGTATGAGGCCCTTTTCGGCGGCTTTTGCCGCGGTGAGCGTGCGGCAGGCGGTAAACAGCTCGTGCAGGTCAAAGGGGATATTTTTCAGTTCCTTACGGGGACGCTTGAGGAAAAAGGCGGTACAGAAACCCGCTGCAGCGCTCAGTAATAACGCTATTATATAGATGGTCATTGTTAGATACAACTGCCTGTATAATTCCCGCATAATCTTAAGGGAGAGTCAAGCCCATAGCCCCTGATACTCCGCCCAGAGTACGTCGGCATAGCCGGCGGCGTCCGACCCGCCTCCTGTGGCGAAGACCCCCGCCAGGGTTCCTACAAAACCGCCCGCATACTCGGAACTGAGGATACGCCCGTCTACGCCCCCGGCAAAGGGTTTCATCTCCGCCGCGTCGTTTCCGTACAGGAAGGCGAGGGTTGTTCCTTCGCAGCGGGCCGCCAGTATCACCTGCGGCGATGGGGCGGTAATGGGGCACTCCGCCTCGGCGATAAGGTCTTCTGCGCGGTCGCTGCCGGCGGCGCGGATCAGGCGCAGAGACGGGCGGCCTGAGTTGGCGAGAAACAGCTCGAAGCGGTACTGCCAGTCTTCGCTCTGTAACAGGATAATGCCGGCGGTTTCACCGGTTGTCCGCGGGGTAAACTCAATCGCGGCGCTGAAAGCCCAGTGGTGGTGCTGCAGGCGTCTGCCGGCAAAGGCGGGGTGCTCCCGGCCGCGCATGGTTGCGGCGCGGGTAAACAGCCGCAGCGCGTCCGGGCGGGCGGTGAGGCTGAACGCGGCGTCCTCTGCGCGCGCGGGCATACGGAGCGTTAGCCAGTGGGGGGGCAATTTTCCGTTAAAGTGATCGCGGGCGCTCATGTCCGCGTTGGGCGGGGAGGGCGTTTCTTCTATTAAACCGGTTTTGGTGGCGATGAAGGGCCAGCCGTCTTCCCAAAAGATGGGAACCATAAACGTTTCTCTGCCCAGCGGGCATACCCCGTTCACTGTCCGCGAGGCCAGCAGAACCATCCACCAGTTGCCGGATGGATCGTCAAAAAGGTCGGCGTGTCCCGCGTTGATAATGGCGGCGTTTTTGCCCAAATGGCGGTGCGTTAAAACGGGGTTGCTTTTTTTGCCTTCCCAGGGGCCGCGGATATCGCGCGCGCGGGCAACGCATACCGCGTGATCCAGGCCTGTCCCCCCTTCGGCGTACAGGAGGTAGTACCAGCCGTTAATCCGGTAGATGTGCGGGCCTTCCGGCCAGACCGCGTTGCGTAACGCTCCCCGCCAGATTCCCCGGCTTTCTCCCTTGAGGGGGTTTTCTCCTTTTTCCAATCGTGCAAGGTCTATTTGCTGAATATAAATTTCGTAATTGCCGGGATACGCTTCTCCTTCCGGGGCCGGATGGGTTCCCATGTACCAGGCCGTGTTATCGTCATCAAAAAAAATCGACGGGTCTATGCCGTCCGCGCCGGTGAGCCAGATGGGCTCTGACCAGGGGCCGGCGGGGTCTTGCGCGGTGATGATAAAATTGCCGCCGGTGTTTATGAGGGTGCACAGGATGTAAAACGTTCCGCGGTTATGGCGGATGGTGGGGGCGAACAGTCCCTGCGAGATTTGGTGTCCGTCAAAGCAGAGTTGTCCCGGCCGGTCGATGGCGCTGCCGATTTGCCTCCAATGGCAGAGGTCTCTGCTGTGGAAAATGGGGATGCCGGGGAAATAGGCGAAGGTTGAGGTGGCGAGGTAGAAATCATCTCCTACACGGCAGAGCGAGGGATCGGGGTAAAAGCCGCTTAAGACGGGGTTGCGGAAGGGTACCATGAGGATAGTGTATCAGAAAATAAAAAAAAATTCTCCAAAGACTAATGCAAAACGCTAGTTCTCGTCATATATAGGGTATGAAAACACTTCAGCGGTCCCGCGCAAGAAAAACGCGGGAAGCGGCCGAGTTGGAATTTCCGAATGAAAGGTTTATATCGGATAATGCGGAATTCCAGGCAAAAAACAGGTTTACTCAAGGGCTTGTTATACCAGAGAATGTTATGGTAGCGGAATCAAGAGTGCCTATAAATCCAAGACAACGCGAAATCCTAAAAAAAGAACTGCGGCAATCCGCCATATTATCAAAACTGGGCTATTATGTTGTTTTAATCCCGGAAAAAAGCGGCTATAGAATACGACCGAAAGACGCTCTGGTTAATGGGAAATTATTTGAATTCAGAACTGTAGAGGGAAATGCGGAAACCTTTCAGTGGGAATTTAGAACGGCGAAAAGAAAAGGCGCGGATACCAATGTATATATCAGTATTTTATCCAAGATAGGCAGGGAAGAGGCACAGCGCAGGGTTTGGTTAGTTTTAAGGAGGCATCCTGAATATACGGGCGAGATAATAATATCGTTCGATGATGGTAGAAAGACCTGTTTTTGGGATACCAAACGTTTTAGGAAAAAAAAATCCCTGCCGGCGAACGGCAGGGCCAGGGGGGGAAAGGCTGAACTGAATCATAACCGTTCCCCGATGGTTTAAATATACCGCGTTTTTCAGCCTTTGTCAAGCCTTTGTTTTATTAAGAAAGATTTTTAATGATAACGCCGGCTAAAATCTCATTTATATCATTGTGACGGGGGACACGGTCTTCTACCCCGGTGCGGGGATTCATGTAGACATCATGCTTTTTGCCATGTTTGACAAAAATACACCCTTGGGCCTTGAGCCGTTTAAGCAATTCCCCCTTTTTCATGCGGGGCTTAGAACCAGTTTCCCAATTCTCCGTTCGGGTATTATTTTGGGGTTTTCTTCCTGTTCTAACTCATATAAATCGGCAAGCATTTCTTCAAGTTCTTCGATGGTTTTTCCTTGGGTCCAGTGTTCGGGATAATCGTTGAGATATCCTAAAAACCAACCGTCTTTCTCTTGCCAATAGGTGTATTGTAATTCCATTTTAACCTCTATATATGGTCTTTGGGGGTTGTTACAAACAGTACCAGGCGGATTACGGCGCCGAGCGCGACAAGGCCAAATGCCACCAATAGTAACGTATTCATAAGTATTTATGTGAGATATAAAAAAGTGTTCCCGAAATGATGAAGAGTGAAACTGTCAAAATGATTTGCCAAGCCATTTTAACCTCCTAGCCATGCTTTTACTATATCCACGACAGAAATAATACCAAGAATTCCAGCGCCGGTTGCTATACCATCAACTACCCGACGCGCCCTTGATGGGGTTGTGGTAAGAACCTTGAGCAAATTGGTAATCTCATCAAGCCGTCTGGTTATTTCCACCAAATCGGTAGTATTCACCATATAATTATACCACTTATTCCGCCGGTAGTAAATCCCCTCTCTCCCAAACCTTGTACAAATTACTGTACCTTGTAAAAATTGTCCCGCGGTTTTTGGCTATTGTACAAACTCTACAATATGGTATAAAATAGTCCTATGGTGACGGTATGGGCTGCTGAGGAGATTTTTTCCTTAAACCGCAAAAGCCCTGGGGCGGGGGGCGGCGCGCGCGGCAAAAAGCCGGGGGAGTCCGCCTCCACAGCCCCATCCGGCCTTTTTGCTTGTATCAAAAAAATTCTTGCTCCGATAAATCAATTTGCTTATCATATCTACCGCGCCGGACGACGTTCTTCTAGCACAAATTTTGAGCCTGTCCGCTGGTCTGTTCCGGCGGTGAGTCCCGGAAAATTTTGCCACGCGCGCCGCCCCCCGCCCCAGGGCTTTTGCGGCGTTCTTACCTCTCCCCCCAGTCCCAGACTTCATGTCAGTCTGTTCCGGCGGGGACGACCGATTGCGGCACCGCGAAGCGGTGTGGATCATCAAACTCAGTATGTCGTAGGCTCAATAAACTCCACGGTATGCGTTCAACTGCGCGAAGGCTTTAGCCTGAGCAGCAGCCGGCCGGAAAAATTTTGCCGCACACGCCGCCCCCCGCCCCAGGGCTTTTGCGGCGTTCTCACCACTCCCTCCACCCCGCGCCCCCATGTAAGTCCCTCCGCTCTTGCCTCCTTGCCGGTTTTTCAAGGCCCCTCCCAGCGAAAACTGCGAAAATGTTGAATTTTGTGTGTAAATGATACCTTGTATGTGTAAATTTTACATTGTATAAATCCTAGAACATGGTATGAATTCTAGTATCGCGAATTTTAAGGAAAAATTTGCGCGTTGCGCATTGCTGTCCGTTGGACGGCTGCTGTCACAAAGACGGCTGGATTTTTGGTTCTGTCGTGGACAGGGTTCCATACCAAACATTTTGGAGGGAAAAATGAAGAAAAGATTGATTTTTACGGCGTTAGTGGCAATATTAGCCTTTGCTATGATTGGCTGCCCTACCGACGATAGTGGCGGCGGCGGTGCAACCACCGTTAAACTTACCTTTGAAAACGGATACGACACCACCCCAATAGCGACAGTGGTAAACGCCCCCAAAGGCAAGGCGTTAGGTCTGGCTAACTATGCCCAGTTCCCGGACCTGGACCGGCCATTCTATGATCTTACTAAATGGATCGTGAAGGATGATGCCAATGCAGTCGCGGTTGACGAAAATACCGTTTTTAATGCGGACACCGTTCTGGTGGCGCAATGGGCGAAGATTACCTATAAGGTAATTATTGACCTGAACGGCGGTAAGGATACCAAGGCTACGCCGTCTGTACTGACTTATAGCTACGATGCGGACGGGAATGCTGCGGCTAGAACCTTCAGTTATTCCAATATACCTTCCAGCAGCGACCTGAGCCAAACCGGTTACGACTTTGAAGGTTGGTATAACGGAGACACGGAAATAACCGTCTTTACCGGCGGCTTGGAGGTGGACGAGAATAATAGCCCTGTTATTATCCGCGCGAACTGGGAACTGACTGTTGCGCCGGCCACCTTTGTCGAAGTACTGGCGCTGGAGAACACCAGCCAGGCGATTTACAGCTTTAGCCTGCCCGCGGGAAAAACATTCGGCGACTACATAGCGCTCAGGGCGTCCTTTAAGCTGGAATATCCCGAAAATGCCGCCGGTGAAGGTCAAGCCGGAGCAATCCAAATCCGCGCTTTCCGGCTGTACGGCAACTATAAAGCGTCGGACTTTATCACCAAAGACGGCGACTACGAACTGAACGCGTACATTGCCAAATTTGATACCTACAATGCCGACTACATCTCCGTGAACGCTGCCGGCTGGGCGTGGGATTACACCGTCGAAGCCATTGGTTGGGACTCAGCTAACCCCACTGCCTTCTTTGAAAAAGAGTTTACGCTGAGCAACCCCTATCCTTCCAAACATTGGCCGGATGCAGATGATACCGGACCTTTCTATTTTGGTATCGGCATCAGCGGCACGGGCGGCAATCACATTGTGCAGCATGTTAAGGATATTTATCTGGTTCCGCGCGCCAGTGCTGACGACAAGGTGTATTCTACCACTTCTGGTTTTGACAAGCCCGCGTTCGCCAGCTATTCACCCATTCCGAAAGAGTCCAGCCCCTACCGCGGCACTGCAGTACCGGCAATCGTTAAGTTCAGCCTGAACGGCCAGTCCGGCGATGTTGATCCCGCTATTGTGTTTGTTGCCAAGGGCACTGCTATCGGCGCCCAGCTTCCTGCTACCGCTACTGCTCCGGGTTATATCTTCCAGAACTGGTCTGATGCCGCAACCGGCGGTACTGCTGTTACGAGCACCACTACGTTTAGTGCCAACGCAACTGTGTACGCCGTATGGATCGAAGACCCCGACTATGTACCGCCCGATCCTGAAGCGGCTCATCCGTTCCCCACTGCGACCGGCGACACTGAAGTTCCGCTTAGTATAACCACTCTCACCTGGGATAACGCGGCGAATCAAAAAGGCTGGGCAGTAACCGGAGAAGCGGAAGCTGGGAAATTCACCTGGGCCTCACATCTCGTGATTACCATGAGCCAACTTCCGAACGGTCTTGAGCTTGCCTGGAAGGGAAAGAAGGACAATGACAACGATTTTGGCGGCTGGAACAGTCTACCTACCATCATTGGCTGGTCTGTAACTGAGACAGTAATCCTGGATGGTTATCCCGGCGTTACTGTCACGAAGGACGCAACTACTAGTATCTATACCGTTACCATTGAGCTCAGCAAGGTGCTTAAGACGTACTTCAAGTACATTCAGTGTGTAGACGAGGTGGGGCTATTATTCCAGACGAATAACTGGGCAGCCAGTGTGGAAAGCGCCAAGCTTATCGTACCCAAGAAAGCAGACTAATGACGCATAACGTTTAACTTCATGTTTCATAACCCCCGGTCTTCGGGCCGGGGGCATTTTTAAGGGAAAGAAGAAGAGAGTCAACGAATGACACGAATGTCACGAATGGTACTAATAATTCGCGTCATTCGTTGACTCTTTTATATTAAATCCAATTTTAAGGAGTTGTTATGAAGAAGAAAAATCTGGTAACAGCGGTTTTACTCGCCGCGGTTGTATTCGCGGCCATGGGTATTTTTACCGCCTGCGAAATGGAAGTGGCGGAAGAGGCGGTTAAAAAGCCGATCATTACGCCGTATATCAGCGTGCCGCCGTCCAGCAAGGCATATTTTACCACGGACACGGTTGCCGCTTTAACGGCGCAGGTGTGGGACTGGGACGCCAAAGACGGCGAACTCAGCTACCAGTGGTTTGAATTTACCTCCATGGCTACGTACGCCGCCAACGGCGCAGGGACGCCGGTCTCCGGCGCGGACGGGAGCGGGACTATCGACCCCGAAACGGCGGACACGGTAACCATCGGAACTACGGATATTGCAATCAACGTTAACACGATTACCCTGCCCCTGAGCGTCACCAAAACGGCGAACAGCAAGTATTACTATTACCTTGAAATAACCAATACCGATCCAACCACGACGGATGCCGTGAAAGAGAAAACCGTCCGCAGCGAAATCGCGACGATTTCATTCAGCGCTCCGGGCAGCGCGCTGTTTCCCATTATCGCGCGCCATCCGGTCAGCGCTCTGTACCGCTTTGGACGCAGTCTGGTTATCGCGGAACTTTCGGTAAAGGCAACGTCGCCTGACAACGGCGAACTCTCCTACGAGTGGTTTTACGACCCGACGAATACGGGCGCTACCACGGGGTTGACCGCCATCACGAACACATCCAAAGACCCGCAGATTTACCGGCCGACCATCGACCTGCTGGTTCCGGGACGGAATTTCTTCTTTGTCAAAATTACCAATACCTCGCTGAATGGAACCGCGGAGGAGCTGAGCGCTCCGGCGGTTATTGATATGGAACCGGGGCAGACGGCGCTTGAGCCGGTCATTACCCTGCAGCCGCAGGACCGGCTCTACTTTAACGCGGGCGAGGTGGGGAACTTGACGGTTGCGGCGGAACCGCTTATCGACGGCGGTACGCTCAGTTACCAGTGGTACTCCAATACGCGCCCGGAAGCCCGCAGGGGAACCGTGATTGGCGGGGCGACCGCGGCTGCCTATAAGCCAACCGTTACGGCTAACGGAACCTACTACTATTACGCGGTAGTCACCAATACCAATCCGAGCGTGGTTTCAAGCACCAAAATCGCGACGGCCAGCAGCCGCGCGGTCAAGGTGGTTATTGCCAATCCGAACGACGTGCCGTCGTATAACGCGACCGTAACCGTATCGGATCCCCGCGTCAAGGGGAACCGCTTCCAGTATGTGCGCGGCTACGGCGGTATGGATACTGCCTGGGCGAACTTCCCCGAACAAAAACCGGCGGATATGGAAACCATGTTCAACCCCGACTGGGGGCTGGGCTACAACATCAACCGCATTATGATCAACCCCGGCAACACCAACGTCAACATTTCGATACGCGATTTGATCAACAGCCACCGTCCGCATTATTACGAGAATGTTAAAATCGTTAACAAATATGGCGGCTACAATCTGGCAAGCCCGTGGAGCCCGCCGAAAGAGTGGAAGAGCAACAACTCCATTAACGGCGGCGGCCATTTGGTATACACATACCGCCAGATGTACGCCGATTACCTGCGCGCCTTTGCGCGGCATATGTACGACGCAGGCGCGCCCATTTACGCGATTTCTATTTCCAATGAGCCCAACTACACCGCCGGTTACGACGGCTGCGAATGGACTCCGGTCGAGATGCGGGAATTTTACAAAGCGGTCAACCCCAAACCCTATACCACGGGCATACGGGGTTACGGCGGCGGTAAGGAACTTGTCCGCGTGCTGACCATGAACGGCGAATCAGCTAACACCCCGTTTATCAATAAGGAAGCGCTGCTCGACACCGACTCGCGGGCGGGCATTGACCTCCTGGGACGCCATGTCTACGGCGAAACGCAAAAAACCCTGTGGCGGCTCTTTCCTCTTACCGGCGCAGAGATGCCCGATTCAGCGGACTGGTCCAGCGCGCAGGCCAATATTCTTGACCGCGACGACGGAACCAAGATGGAAGTGTGGATGACTGAGCACAACATCAACAGCGCGAATCCCACGGCCTACCCCAACGACTCAACGTGGAACTATGTATGGCGTTTTATGAACGATATCGACCTGGTTATGCGGCTCAATAACGAAAACGCCTTTGTCTGGTGGGCCGCCAAACGCTTCTACTCCATGATCGGCGACGGTCAGTTTGGTACGCGCGACGGCGTTGTCCTCCCGCGGGGTATCGGCCTGTCGCACTATGCCAAATACTCCATTGATACCCACCGCGTCGGCATCAGCGTCAGCGGCAGATTTGGCGGCACCGGCGGGGCCAACATTACCAGCAACAGCGTGGAGCGCCCCACCTCTCCGATTAACAACACGACGTTTAACCTGGATAGTACGGCGATAAAGATCAACGCCTACGCGTCCATTCCCAGCGGAAAGGACAACAAGCCCATTGTGGACTACGACCTTACGGGAACCAATCCCATCCCCATCAACGATCCCGTCGACGGAATCGAGTACATCAGCCTGATTATGTGGGCGCCCACCAATACCAGCGGGGGAGGGGGCGGCAACATGGGAACGATGCGGCTGGTAATGCCCGCCGGCTTCCTGATTGGCGGCGTGTCGGCGCATAAGTCAACCTCGGCGACCAATATGTTCCAGCCGGAAACGGTGCAGGTAAACCAGGACAGAACAGCCGCCTTTGTAACCATGGGCCCCGGCCAGATAGTGTCGGTTAAATTAACACGGCAATAGGCAGGGAGGAATATATGCGCAAAATGAAAATTTTATTAACCATGGCGCTGATAACCGCGCTCGTTGGCGCGGCGGCTGCTCCTGTTTTTGCCGAAGAGGGGATTAAGTTCTCAGGCGAGGCAAAGACCGGCGTTTATTGGCGGACGGCGCAGGAAAACGGCAAAGAAAAAGACGAACTCGTTGGCCTGCACAGCAAGGACGATGCCGGCGGCGAATCCCAACAGGGACGTTTCCGCCTCAACATGGAGTATGAAAACGCCAACGGCTTCGGCTTCAAGGCGCGCGTACAGTGGCAGAACTGGGGCGACACCGTTCCCGAAAACTGGATTTACGGTTTTGGCTATGGCAACTTTTTTGAAAACCAACTGACCGTATCGGTCGGCAAGCTGGGCGGCTCCCCCTGGGGAACCGGCGGGCCGGAGTTGTGGAAAGATTTGGAAACCAACGAAAAATCGGGCGGTATGCGCGTTGAGTGGAAACCCGAATTTGTCCCCGGCAGCCTGAACGTCGGCTTTATACTGATGTATTTTAACTCCGACCGCGATCAGGGCTGGCCGGCGGAAAAGCCCATTCCCATCTGGCTGCTCTTCCAGGAATCGATCGTCGGCGTTTCGTATACCATGGACGGCCTGTTTCACGCCCGTTTTGGCTACAAGTTTGACAGCGAATACGACGCGATACAGGACAACAAGATGACCGGCGGCAAGGGCGAGGACGAGATCGTCTACCGCGTGGAGGAGCGTATCCTGACCGAATACCTGCCCGGCATAAAACTCTGGGCATTGGGCTATCTGTTCGCGGTCAGCGCGCAAAACGACGCGATTACGTATAACCGCAACTATATGTTCGCCGAATACGAACCGCCGGAAATGTTTGGTATGGACGTGCCGTTTACCGCGCAGGTGCGCCTGGGCTACGATTCAACGCCCAGCCGCAGTACTTTCCACTTTAAGCCCAGTTTTTACTGGAACTTTAGCATCGGGGAGTACCGCAAACTTATCAGCGTGGGCGCGTCGTTCTGGTACGGGCAGGACTTTGGCAACAAAAAAACCGAAGGTTCCCCCTACGAGTTTATCGAACTTGAGCCCAAGGTGCAGCTTAACTTTTCTTCTTCGTACATCGCCTTTGTGTACAACTGGCGCAAGGAGTATATGAATGAGGCTGGGTTCGCGGGTACCGGTTATGATCCGCTTAAGCAGACGCAGTATATCAACCTGCGCTTCTGTATTTATTACTGATAGAGTGAGGAGGTTTTTATATGAAAACACTTAAAATAATGATAGCCGTAATAGCGTTAGCCGCGGTATTCGCCGCCTGCGATTCAGGCTGGGAAGAGAAGATACGGCCCACCACCAAACTGGAGTCTTTAACGGTACAGCCCGTATCGATTAATCCCACCACGGGTATGCCGGTCATCAAGGTGGATAAAAATAACCAGCCGGTAGAGGCGTTGACGGTGAAAAAGATACCCGACCCCGTGAACGAGGGCGATTGGGACTATACTAACTATAACCTGGCCGAAGCGGATTCCTCGGAACTGTGGTTCCTGCTGGAAGAAGACACGGAAAGGGCTGTCCTGAGCGTTACCAGTACCCCCGGAACTATCGTGAAGTGGGGCGTTGGCGGCACCGCCACCCCCCCGACGGATTTTTACGAGCTGGGCAAATCGCTGGAATTCGGCGATGATCAGGTTATCTATGTCCGCGTTTCTACGCGGGATGAGCAATACCGCTCTTACTACCGTATTCACGCGCGGCTTGCCAGCCCCGTCACCCTGTTGTCGCTCATAACCGTTGCCGGCCGGGAAACCAAAACGCCCTATGATACCGGAGCGCCCACCTGGGACGCCGCCAAGGCCATGAGTAGAGAAGACCCGGATGGTGATATGACCGCGGAGGAAATAGCAGGTGAACTTGACGTTTCCATTACGCTCAAGGAAGGAACCAACGGTTCAGATATTCTCGCCGTGAAGAATGATGAACAATCCAGCGTCAGTTATGTGCTCCTCACCGGCGATTACCACGATTATACGGAAGCGCAGATTGACGCGCTGTTCTCGGCTCCTGACTGCAAAAAAGAAGGCGACAAAATCGTAACGGTTTGGGACCCCGCGGAAGAGATGAACGTAGACCATGAGGCCACCGACATGAAGTTCGCCGACCAGAATTGGCTTATCGCCAAGGTAACGGCGCAGAATAAAGACGCGGTAAGCTTCTATAAATTCCGCGTATCCGTGGGGCACATCGCCACGATTGCCGAACTGAAATTGACCAGCGTAGCCAATGCACAGGATGGGCCGGCAACGCCTTACCAGATAGTGGCTTTGGGCGTGCCTAATGAAGACTGGGACACGGTCGTCTCGGGCAGCTTTGCGACCGCTAACCGTGACCCCGCGTTTTCAGTGGCGGTAACGCCGGATGACGAGGACGCCACCTTTGAGTTTGTCAAAATTGCCAATGCCACGGCCCCTGAGCCTGCTTTCAACAGCCCGGCCAACATAACCTTTGGTAATAAGGAAGAACTGGCTATCAAGGTAAGTTCCGCCACTCAAATAAGCAGCGTGCCGGCGGTTGTTATGTACTACAAGGTGCGGGTCGATCTGCAGTCGGCTATTATCACCGTGCAGCCAAAATCCGCCGTGTATAACGTTCTGTCCCACACCTACCCGACAACGGCGACTCAGGTTGAAATCGGCGGGGAACAGGTTACGCAAAACCGCGTTCGTATTGACGCAACGGGAACCAGAGTGCTTGATAAAGAGCCGGTCGCGTTGGAAGCCGTACTCGACCGGACGGGAACCTTTACCTATCAGTGGTATTCGGCCAATTCATGGTACGGCGGCTACGGCTTTGACGCGGAAGGCAGAATAGTCGGCGATCCGGGCTTCACCAATGACGCTTACCACCCCACTACCGCTAGGGGCGGCCTTGACGAAAAGAACAATGTCTCGTTCCACAACGGCGGCAATGAGTTCTACCGTCTGCCGGTTGGAAGCTACCCCGACACCGTTGGCGCCGGTACCGCTGCCAGCCCCAACTACAAAGCGATGCACGACGCCCTGGCCATTGCGGGCGCTACCAGCGCTACCTACGTCCCGAAGATAGACGCGAGCAAGCGTCCCTTTATCGCCGGGTACAGCAACCAGACCCAGTACTACTGGGTGGTTATTAAAGACCCCAGCGGCCGCAGCGTTACCAGCGAACGCGCCACCATTGTAGCCGAATGGGGTCAGGAATGGGATATGGGGCAGCCGGGCGCGAAGCTCACCACCACCAAGAAGCATCACATTGTCGACCTGTACGCGTATATGACTCCGGGCGCGGTGGGCTTACGGGACAAGCCGATAAACACGCAGCCGTTTACCTTCCACCGCGAAAAGCGGATAATCCCCATAACGTTCCCGTCGGACTTCAGGGTTATGGACTATCGGGTCGCCACCATTCAGGCAAGGTTCTTCCTGGCTGACGGCACCGTATGGATACAGAACTGGACGCAGGGCGACGTGGGCTTTGAGCGCAACGGCGTTGGTCTGGTACTGTGGTACAACCTGACCAACAACAACGCCGCGGTCGGCCTTGCCGGTGACAGCAAAGAGCCGCAGGGCGCGAACCTGACGGAGATCCCCACCCACGTGGTTATCAAACCCGCCGGTGAGAAGCCGCCCAAAGACCGCCCCCCCTTCCAACTCGACGGCAAAACCCCGCGCCCCAACAACGACGCCCAGGGCTGGTTCACACCTTACATTGAGATTGTAGAACTGCGCTTTGAGGGGCCGGCGCGGTAGGAGTAGGGGAGAGTTAGCTTGCGCTAACCTGTTGAGATGAATAAGGGCTGCCCGCTGGGGCAGCCCTTTTTTTATGTCCCAGCCCTGCCTTCTCTTATTAACTCCACCATTTCCTGTGTTGTAATGTCGGCTGTTATATACGGAATATCTTCAAGGGGGGATTTTCCCGCTTTGAAGGGGAGGATTCGATAACTTTTTCCATCTTTATTATTTATGATTACTTCATCAGTTAATGCGGCGTCAAAAACCTTTGCCGCATCTTGAGAAAAATCAGCAATATCAAATACCAGCATTTTTTCCTCCCATTATTTTTATGCCAAGTTTTTTTCCGACCTTTATCATGTTATCATCAAAAGTCAATAACGGTAAATTCAATCTTGTTGCCGCTTCCAAATAACAGGCATCGTATGCGTATATTTTATAGTCGCCTGCAATTTCAAGCGCTTTTTCAATATTAATTTCAATGGTTTTTACCGGTATTTTTTTAAAAAAAATATATGCGTTGAGCATACGCTCTTTTTCGATAACTTTCTTTTTCATCATTTTGGTTAACGCATTTGCAATTTCATAAGATACCATATCGGGAGAAACCATTACCGCGTCTTGTGTCAATTGTATGACCAAATCCCTTTCAGGTTCTTTGACTATAACGGCCATTATTGCACAGGCATCCATTAAAATTTCCATGAAGTGTATCCTATATCACAACCCAATAATTGTCAATCGCACAAAAAAAACCGCTCCCCCCAGGGAGCGGCTTTTACTCATCTCGCTGCGATCAAACCCCTACGGCGTGCGCGCCGGCCCCTCAAAGTGCAGCTCTACAATCTCAATGAAGCCGGTGAACCAGCCCTGCGCGTCGCCTTGCTGAGCGCCGCCCGCGCTTCCAGAGGGCCGCTGCCGGGGCATTCCGTTCTCGTCAAGAAGGCTCGCGGGCAGGATGCTCGACGGCATCGCGCTCGGCGGTTTCTCTCCCGCAGGCTTCACCGTCACGTATGAAGGCGCCTTGTCGAGCGTACCGCCGGAGGGTTCCTTGCCGCCGCCGACCAGGCCGAGCGTGGCGTTGTTGTTGGTCAGGTTGTAGTACAACACGATGTTGGACTTGGTATCGTCCTCAAAGCCGATGTCCCCCTGCGTCCAGTTCTGTACCCACGGGGTTCCGTCCTTAAGGAAGAACAACGCCTGAGCGGTCGCCACCGTGTAGTCGTCAACGTCAAAAGTGCTCGGCAGTTGTATCGGGAAGGTGTACTTTTCGCGGTGGTAGGTAAACACCTTGGGGTTCCGCGCCGAATACACTACCTTGTTGCCGTCGACCGTCTCCCAAAGGTCTCTATCCAGATCGATTATGTGGTGTTTCTTTTTGGGGTCCCATTCCGTAATAATGGCGGCGCGCTTGCTCGTGGCTTTGCGGTTGGTAGTCGTGTCGGTAACCACTACCCAGTAATAATGGGTCGCGCTGGTAAAGTCGCCCAGGAAGGGTTTTTCGTTGATCTGCGGCGTGTAAGTTGCGCCGGTCGCGCCGGTAATCGGCTTGCCGGGCACTTCATAGACGAACCAGTTGCCGCCGTTAAACAGCGACGTGTTCCCCTTTTCGTCAAGATTCTTGCGGTGCCACCCGTCTTCGACAAATCCGTTTTGCCAAATCTGTTCGTTGACGCCCGTATCCGGATTCGGCTGCGTATAGCCTACACGGCCGTCCGCGTCAAAACCGTAACCGCCGTACCAACTGTTGGCGTGCCACCACTGATAGGTAAAGCTTCCGCTCCTGTCTAATGTAACCGTTAACGGCTGTACGCTGGATTGTCCGCCGTGGGCGCCGGTAAAGGCCGCATCAGAGGCGGTCGGCCGGGGAGTCACCTTTATGTGGGCGTACAAGTCGTCGGTGCCGTTAGGCGCTTTTGCGTTCGTATCAAAGTAATAATAGTAGTTGGACTTGGGCTGTTCGCTAAAGTTGGCCGCCAAAAGTTCTACCTCTATTTTGTAGTAGCGTACGCCCTGGCCGTTGCCGGATGTTCCCTTGATAACCAGCACGTTCGTGCCGTTAAACAGCGCGTTGGCGCTGGGGCCTACCGTGCTGAATGAGGCGGTAGACTCAGCGGCGTTTTTATTGGCAATTAAGGCATATTGAAAATTCGCGCGGTCGTCGTCGCCCACGATGGTGAGGCCGAAACCCGCGCCGGGCATATCGGCGGTTTTATGGTTGCCCACGCCGACGGAATTCCAACTGGCCCGCGGAGTGCCCAACCCCGCTACCGCGTATTCTTTGTTAGGCGAAGAGGACGCGTCCTTAAAGGTAAGGCTCTTTATCGTCGCGATGCGGTCTACTTCAACGCGGAACCGGTAGATGGCTTTGTCAACGGTATTTTGCGCCGTTATCTCCACATACAGGTAATAGTAGTCGGTCAGGTTAAACCGGTTGCTGGTTCCAAAGTTAGGCGCAGCGTTGCTGGAATTGGTCAGCGCGTATCTGAGCGTGGAAGTGGAGTCGTTGGGTACGGCGATAATATCGGCGCCCTGAGCCTGACTTAATTTAATGGAGAGAACGCCCGGCCCGGTCTGGTTATAGGCAGAACCGGGGGTGCTTATCTCCGCCCACATACGGTCGTCCCGCGTTATGACATAAACCGGATCGCCCGCGTTATTAAGAATCGGTTCGCCGTCTTCGTCAAACGACTGCTCTTCATCGTAAGTCCCAATGTACAGGTCGGCCAATTCGGTGACGGGGCTGCGTACCCAGATGTAGTAACGGTAGTATTGGGTGATTTCGCCGTCTTCGGACATCACCTTAAAATAGATGTAATCGTCGCCGTCAAAGGTTGCGGGAACCCGCAAATCATAATAATCAAAGGGACGCATATCGATGCTTCCAATACCCCATTCCGTCCTGGCCCCATGGCTGACGCGGGGTCTGAACCGCACGGATACGGTGTCGGTGTTCCGGTTAAGGGGCGCCGTTATCTGGGGGGCGTCGAACAGGTTGAAGTCCTCATCGTCATATTCAAGGCTCTCTATGGGCAGCGGCGCTACCGTTACATTAACGGAGTTTATCTGTACGCCTGTCATGTTCGCTTCGGTGCCTACGACGTATTCCGCGGTTCCGGGTTCGCAGGCAATAAAGCCCAGCGCAAAGATCGCAAGCGCCAAAACAGCGCAGGTAAATCTTATCTGTGTTTTCATGCAAAAACCTCCTCAATCGTTAGTAATAAACGCAGAAGCGCAGGTTGATAAACTGCGTCTGGTTTATGGGATCGGCCCCTCTTCTCTCGGGATAATCGCCGCTGATATACATTCTTTGCCAGTTGTATACAAAGGCGATATACGAGGAAGAAAAGTTGATCTGTATTTTGGGTTCGAACCCGATATACAGGAAGGGCGAACCGTCATAAATCTTGTGGCCAAAGTCCTGGGCAAAGGAAAAGGAAGTTCCCACGCTCAGGAGTTTGTCAAAAAAGTTCCAGTAAAAACTGGGCCTCACGTGGAACACACTGCGGTTGGTGATATACTCATACCCCAGGCGGAGTTGGGCGGTAAACGGCGTTGCCAGACCAAACAGTTCGGGCGGCGAGTATTCGGTAAACTGCCAGTTGATAAATTCGTAATACTCATCTTTCTCCGCGCCGACGCCCATATAATAACCAAGCGCCCACGCTGAAAGGCCGGGTACAAGCTCTCTGAGCATATACTCCTCTACACGGTAGAGGAGTTTGCCGCCTTCATTTTCTTTTTCCCGGTATTTGTGATCCCGTATATTATCCAGGCGGTAGGCAAAACGCGCCATAAACAGATCGTGGGTATAGGAAACGCCGAGTACCGATTCCTGGAGTATGTCCCCCAGCGTCGGTATGGTTGCCGCGGAACCCTCTTCATCGGGATCGTCAAACCAGTTCAGGACGAATCCCACGTTGACTTTTCCCCACCCTCTTTCCTGCATAAACGCGGGCTTGTATTCAACGCGCATACCGCCGGTTCGGGTGGTTTCCAGTTCTTTCCACAATTCCGGCCCGCCGGAACTCCAGGGCGAAGCTCCCAGCCTGCCGATTGATACGGTCAACTGGTCTTCAAAAAAGTTGCCGTAGCCAAAGGCATAGGCCCAGCTGTCAGGTACGGAATCGCGCCATGAGTGCCAGTCGATACGGACCCTCATGCCCAAACCCTTGCCGTTTTCATAATCCAGATTAAGGCGGAAACGGCCATCGGCGCCCTCGTCTCCGACTCCCTTGCGGATATTCGCGGGGTTAAAGTTCGCGTCGTCCGCGCTGCCCAGCCGCAGGTTTGTTTTTGCCTCTTTGCCTTCGTCCTGGCTTTCCGCCCAGGAGATACCGGTTTTCGCTTCTCCGCTTATCTTTAACTTCGGTTCGCCGTCCTGGGCAAAGACCGAAGCGGAAAAACCAACGGCCAACAGGGCTGTCAGAAATATCGCTAATGTTTTTTTCACGCTGGTTTCTCCTATTCTCCGATAAACTTGACCGACAGGATTTCACCGCGCGGTACGCTCACATACGCGCTGTTTCTGTCCGTGCCGATAGCTACCGCTTCCATGCGCTGTGCGGCGGTGGCGCTGAGATTGCTGGAAGTCGACCGCATACCCGTCGCGCTGCGGACAATAAAGCCCGCGGGAAGCTGTATCTTGACGTTCCCCATCGCGTTGCCGCCCGTACCCTTGTTGGTAGGCGCCCACATAACCAGGCTGATCTCCTTGTTGTCGCGGGATATGTAGGCGGTGATTCTGACGCTCACATTGTCGAGCGAGAACGTGGAATAGTTGGTATTGGTATCGCTGACCGCGGGGCCGCTGGCGGTGCCCAGATTGCCCGTTATGTCCGTGTCGACGCGGGTCATATCAATGGTAAATTTGGAGTAGTGCGCCAAACCCCAGCCCCTCGGCAGAATAGCGCCCTCAGGACTGCCGGCGTCGGCGTCGCCGATAAAGCTGTAGAAACGCTTACTGGCCCACCACACAAACGCGTTCTCGTTGCTTATGCGCATAACAAGGTCGACGTCGTTCATAAAGGGCCAGATATAGTCCCAGGTGTAGTCGTTGGGGAACGCCGTCGCGCTGGCGCTGTTGATGTTGTGTTCCGTCATCCACACTTCCTTACCGCTTTGCTGTACCTGCGGGCGGCTGCTCCACAGATTTTTGGTCTGTTCGCCGTAGACATGGCGGGCAAAGAGGTCAATCGCCGCAAAAGATACGGGATCGTCTATGGCGGCGTGGTTGATATCCGGCGTGTTAGCCGATTCGCCGTTCATGGTCAGCACCGTGGGGGTTACCTTGCCCCCGCCGTAACCGCGTATACCCTGGGTAAAGCGGCCTACTTCCTTAAAGAAGTCGCGCATATGTTCCGGCTCCCATTCACAGCCGTCGTAACCGGCGACATAGTTGGGCTCGTTCTGAATAGAAATGGCGTAGATGGGCGCGCCGTTGGCGCTCATGTGGCGGGCAAAAGACCGCAGGTAGTTGGCGTACTGCTTATGGTACGTTTTGACGAGATTGCCCCCGCCGTTAATCGATTTATTGCTCTTCCATTCCTTGGGCGGGCTCCACGGGCTTGCCAGAATATAACCGCCGTATTTGTTAACGATTTTTGCGTTCTCGTAATAATCAGGCCGGTGGCCGTTCTTGACCAGCTTGGTCATTGACACATTTACGTCTGTTTCGGACGGCGGAATCATGATCCGCAGGATGTTGTAACCCAGTATTTCGGGGTTGTACATATTCTCGGTGTCCGCCTGAGTCGTCCGGGGGAAGTTGGCCCACGCGACTTCCATGCCGCCGTAACCGCGGATGTAGTTGTACCTCTTGGTGGGGTCTACCGTAACGGTCAGGTTGTTGTTCAGTATGGTTCCGGTTGCGGCCGCCGCTATCGATACGGTCGCGACTTTGCTGGTCAGCGACGCGGTGGTGTTCCCCGTTACCTGCGTATTGGTGTTGGTCACCACGACAAAGTAGCGGGCGCTGTTACCCGCGGTCGTTGCAAGAGTGGGCAGATATTCCGCGTCCTCCGCGTCGTCAATGAGCGTTACGCCCGTTGTCCCCGGCACGTTTGAGCCGGTGGTAGAGTACCACTGATACGAAAGCGCTCCGCGGTCGATGCTTGCCGCGTTAACCGACAGTTTGGGGGAGTTCGCGTCAAGCGTGGTTCCGGTAAAATACATCAGGTTGCGGGGATGCCCGTCTATGCGGGGTTCGGCTGCTTCCGCGCCCAGTTCCATGGTTATCTTCGCCGGAAGGCTGTACACTTCCGACCTTCCCAATACCTCTCCGTTGGG
>JGI24698J34947_10000121_pt1 | contig 27894 bp, 25 predicted proteins | sample TergutMp193P3_FD_34947 | JGI IMG/M metagenome (IMG submission 34947) | reverse complement strand
GACGCGATGATTCTTGTTCCGTATTGTTTATTCACACCTTCCAGCCTTGCCGCCAGATTAACTGCATTGCCGATAACGGTGTAATTCATCTTCTTTTGCGTACCCATATTTCCCACCAGCATTTCACCGGTGTTGATTCCTATACGGGTAAAAACAGGCAGGGGACACAGTTCTTTTTCCGCAAGAAGTTTGTTCACTTCCTTTTCCAGCCGTTTCATGAGTATTGCCGCGGTACATGTCCGCAGAGCATGATCCGGAAGCTGCTGAGGGGCCCCAAAAAAAGCGAGTATCGCGTCGCCTTCGTATTTGTCGATGGTTCCTTTTTGATCCAAAATAACATTGCTCATGGCGGAAAGATAATGATTGAGCATTTCTACCAGTTTTTCAGGAGACAATGCCTCCGCTATTTTGGAGAAGTCCTTTATATCCGTAAACATTGCCGTCATGTGACGTTTTATGCCGCCAAGCTGGAGCTTCGCGGGATCGTCGATAATTTCCTTTACCACGTCTTCAGATAAATATGTTGAGAACGCTTTGTTAAGCTGGTCGTTAAAGAATTTAAGAGCCGCCGTCATTTTTACTGTTTCTGTAACATCCTGAATTAATATTACCCAGCCAAGCGTCGTCCCCGATTTGGAAACAATGCGGTTTACCCAGCCTGAATAATTCCTTCCCGGTCTGTTGGGCAGGGTAAATTCAATTTCACGCAGGGTATCCCCGCCATATATTTCGTCAGGTTTTTTTTCTTCTATTTTGAGTTCCTGCGGCCATGTTTCCATCTGTAAAATGGATTTTCCCTTATACTGTTCCGTTAAAGAAGGAAACAGTTCTTTAGCCTTATTGTTGGATCCTGTATAAGCCATATTTTGATCAATAACAATGAAAATATCCCTTATCAAATCCAGAGTAACAGCATGGGCTTTTGGAGCAAGATCAAACATGTCGTTACGCACAATATTGTAGAAAAACAAGAAATTGCTAAGCACCATTAGGAAGGCAGTAAAGTTCACCTGTCCAAGGGCGCTTTTACTGAAAAATGACAGGGCAACATAGCTGAAATTGCCGATGAGCGGGGCAAGGGCGCTGAATATAAGCAGGATTAAACCAAGCCGCTGTTTTTGTTTCTGCTTTATTATTTTGTGAATCAGAACCGTACAGGCAAGGGCAATGCAGAAGAGAGGATAAAAAGTGCCGATAAGATACAGAGGGCCGGGTTTAATTACGTTGCCGGGTATAATTTTTTGAGGATCATAATAAAAATCAGAATACAACAATTTATGGTGATCGAAGGTAAGAACTACCAGATAAAATAACACCGGGATAATCAGCATTGGAACCTGATAAAATTTTTTAGGCAGGCGAATTTCACAGTAATCCGCCGAAAAGAAAAAGAACAGGGGAGCCATAAAACTTCCGCCGGCATACATAATTTTTACAGCGATGATGCCTCCGCCGGGAGTTCCGCATGTTATTTCGATAAAGTAACCAAGAGTATAAAGAAAAATCGCGACACAGCAGTAAAAAAATCCATACCGTTTTTCACTTCGGCACCGCTCCAGTGTAACAGACATTATATAGAGAGAAAGAAGAAGCGAGGCGGCAAGCATAATACGAATAACCAGGAGAACCATAATCAAATCCCTTTAGATTTTCAATTTTATCATAAATTATAGAAATAGTAAATGGTACAGTTATTATCAAAGATATTTTTATCTTTTGAACAAGATAAAAAAGAGAGAATTAATTCCAATCTAAATTATTACTCCTGGTTAATTTTTCAACTGTACCATCTTCATATGTGAATAAAATATTGTCCCTATTAACTACAGTAATTTCAATAATTATTATCCTTGCACTATATGCAATCAATTCAATTGGTATTACATTTAATGTTAAAATATTTCCAGATAAACTCCAGTTTCCGTAAAACCCAAGATCACTACCCCCTTTCCTTGCAGAGCGAAATATATTATACGGTGTAAATAACCAAAAATTTTTGCTATCTATATCTGTATCCCAATATCCCAAAACGGGCTTAACATCCAATGGCATTTCGTCTGATAAATAGCCGCCAAAAACCCAGGAGTTACCACCAGTATTTGAACCATTTATACGTCTATCAGTCCTATACCAATAATCTGTAATACCATCGATTGTAACGCTATTACCCCGTTCATATACAACAATCCTCTCCCCATACAATAAAGTTCCAATTCGATCCGATGAAAGTTGAGGTAAAGACCATTGATTTAAGCTGTTTATACCATTAACATACATAACCTTTGGAAAATCTTGAGAGAAAATGCTTATTGCAGAAACAAAGAACACTAAAATTATTAATTTTATCTTCATTTGTAGTTCCTTTATTTAGTATAAAGTTAATTGGATGGTGTTTGTCAAGGTTAGGGGAAAGAGATGGTCAGACGCCGCCTTAGGCGTCAGACGGGCCGTCCCCAAATGGCGAGGGCGGCTTGTTTTTTTTACCCATCCACAATCCTTCGGGCTGCCAAAGTCTGTCCCCAGGCGTGCAGCGCGATTCCAAAGGCAACTGAAACGTTAAGCGAGGCTTTTGCGCCGTAACAGGGAATAGAGACCCTGCCGAGGGAAGCGTCTGCCGCCGAAAGGGCGCGGGGGCTTACTCCCAGTTCTTCGGAACCGGCTATTAAAAGACCCCGGCGCGGAAAGGGAAATTCCGTCAAAGGAACGCCTCCGGTTTCCAGGGCGAAAACAGGGAATGGCAGTTTGGGGATTTCAGTTTCGGGAAAGAAATCGCGCCGTTCCCATGAGACGATGTCTACGCAGCCCATCGCGGTACGTTCCGAGCGGCGGTGGCGCGGATCGGCGCAGAACGGAGAAAGAAATATCTTTTCTACGCCAAAACTTTCGGCGGTGCGAAACATGGCTCCTACATTGAAGGGAGAGCGGATATCCTCCAGATAAACCTGCATACCTTCAAAAACTTGCCGTTTTACAGGGTCAAGCCGTCCGTCGTCGCAGGTAAAATCCCAGTCAGCCTGATCGCGGCCTGTTTCTGTCAGTAAGAGGTGTTTTACGCAGTTTATGGCGCGCCTAAGCTGGGGTGAGTTTGCCGTAGAGTTGCGAAAAATATCAGCCGCTTCCCGAAAGGCATTTTGGGCTTCCTGTGAAAAAGATGGATCTTCCGTAAGTAATTTGGCAGCGTCCGTAAAAAACTCAAATTCGGCGGTTGTAAAAATACCGGTTTCACTTTTGGCAAGGCAGAGCCTTCTTTCCGCCATTGTAAATATTTTCGCTATTTTCCTTAACTGCTGGGTACGCGGCAGTTTTTCCAGTTTATACAGAGGGATCACTTTTTTTCTCAGTGTTCATTGTTATCTATCTTTAAGAGCAGTTCGATTTGCTGCATCATATAGTCCTGAAATTTTGGCGGCAGTTCGTTAAACAGACTCACCATCCGCTGTAATTTTTCACCGGGAGTTTTAAAAAACATATCGCCCTCGCCCGATTTAAGCCATTTTTCGTTTACGCCGAATGTCAGAGAAATAAGGTGAACTATCCTGTCGTTGACTCTTCGATGTTCACATTCCAATTCCGCAATATATCCGTTGCTTATGTAAATCGCCTTTGCAAATTCAACTTGCGACATATTCAAGGTCTGACGTAGATGCCTTATGCGTTTGCTGATTGTCATATCCATTCCATTAGCATATTACATAAATACTCACTATGCAATGTTTGATTTTACAATTTGAGTATGAGCCTGTTTCAAAAAAATGAAGTTTTAAAAAGATTCTATTGATAATTCTCACATTTTGGTATATTATTCTCACATATAGAGTATGTTGTATTCCGCCGGGGAGGCGCTATGATTCAGGAAGAAAAGCTGAAAAAAGTTTGCGATGACTTCTCGTTACTCAATGAAGAGCAACAAGACTATATTCTTGGTATTCTCCAGGCGCTTGTTTTCGCCAAAACCACATATAGCCAGTCTGAAACCGGAAATTCCGAAACTGTGTTTCCCGCCGAAAAATAACTGGTTTGTCAGGAGCGGCAGGTTGTTGATTTCAGCTCTATAATTTACAATATACCGCATGGACAAAGAAAATGCTAAAAAACCCCGGCGATTTTTAAAATTTATTATAGTACTGATCTGTATACTTGTTTTCATTTCTCTTGTCTGGACAGCTTTTTCACTGATTGGGCGCGTCAATGCCGATTCGGTAATTCCAGGCTCGGCGGTTTTACGTCTCAGCGTCTCTAACCCGTTAAATCTGGTTGAAGGGATTCTATCCCATGAATCCCTGCGGGAAATTTCCTCCGTACCCGCGCTGGCTCAGGCAGCGCCCATACTCAGTACGCTGGAAAACAGCCCCCTTCTTAAAAACCATTTTGTGCGCCTTGCCACGCGCGGTAATGTTGAGCTTGCCCTTCTGCCGGGTGCCGCTTCGCAGACACTGTTGGCTGTTTGGGACATGGGGTTCTTTTCGCCGTTACTGCGCGTTCTCCCGCTGATTTCAGGTTTTATCAATGTTCCAAATTTGTACTATGTGCAGGCGGGGAAAAATTCCCGTTTTGAATACCGTATGGGAGACAGGACGCTGTTCATCGGTCCGCATCGCAATCTGCTTTTCATTACCGACAGTTCCGCGTTTTTTGAATCCCGCGCGGACAGGCAGGCGGATACGGTAACATTCAATACTATAAAAAGTTCTGAGTATGACGCGGCGTTGATGCTTTCTCCTGTCTTTCTCAGCGGTCTTTTAGGCGAACAGGACGAGAGTATAGCGGCGATTTTGAATAACATCGAATTTGATTCCATGGTTGAAGCCGGTCTTTCGGTATATCCCAAAAAACTTGAATTTCGCCTAACGGCTCCGGTTACTTCCCGTCAGGCATCGCTGAGCCAGTTACTTGAACGGCGTTCGCAGGTTCCGCTCCTGGCTGAAAGCCTTCCCGCCGCCGCGCAGTATGCGACTGTACTTTCCGCCGGAACATTGGAAGAACTGTACCAGGCAGCCCTTGTTTTCACCCCCGATCTGGATGCTCTTTTAAGACAGGCGGACAGCGCAGCCAGAACCATACTGAGACTTTCGCTGAACGATCTGCTTTTCTCCTGGTCGGGAAAAGAGTTTGCCGCCTTTGGAATTGAGGGACGCCCCCATCCGGTTTACGCGATTCAAATTGCCGATGAGCGCAGGCGGCAGGAAGTTTTCGACCGCGCTTTTAGGTCTGTTGCGCTTAACGAAGATGTCAGATTGAATCTTGACGGAGTGCGAATTCCCCGGATTGAGGTTCCTGAATTACTGCAATCCCTGCTGAGACGCTGGAATATTTTTCTGCCCTCGCCGTATTACATGATTTACAATGACTGCATGCTCGTAAGCGAATCGGCGGATACCCTCCTTTTGGCGTTACGCGCAATGCAGAGGAACGACGTGCTGCCAAAAACCGATGCGTGGCGGAACATTGCCGGAGGAAAAGCGGCTGTTAGCGCGTTCAGCCTGTACTATTCTCTGGACTTGTCCATGCCGTTCTTCCTGCGGAAAAATACCGCCTTAAGCGGTTTTCTCGGCATGTACCGCCAGGGGCTTGTCCGGGTTGGTTTTGACAGGGGTCTTGTCGATATTTCCCTGTCCCTTGTCCCTGGTTCGGGAAGCGGCGTAACGCTCGTAAGCTCTCTTCCCATTGAGACAAGCGGGAGAATTTCAAATCGTGTCTACGGAGCCGGCGGGCGGGTATTCCTGAGCGCGGGCGAATCCGCGCTTTCTATCGATCTTGCAGATAACAGTATCCACGAGCTTTCCGGTCAGGGTTCGCTTTGGATTATTTCCGCCGATGGGACGGGAAGGGACGCGGCAAACGCCTGGGTGGTAAGCGATAGGGGACGGGTAACGCTAGTGAACGGCAATCTGGAAGCGGCGCAGGGTTTTCCGGTACTTACGGGCTTAAGGCTCTCCTCGCCGCCGGTGTCGTATAACGGCAGACTCTACCTTTGCGATGAGGACGGAAAAGTCCATACAGTTGACGCCAATGGCGCGATAAAGGTATGGGAAACTTCGTTTTTTGCCGCATTGCGTTCACCGCCCTCTTTTATAACGCTTGTGTCGGGAAGCGGCGCTCGCAGCAGTTCTGTCAGTTATGCGGCGGTTTACCCAAAGACCTTCTTCGGTGAAATCTGGCTCCTTGATTTGGACGGAAAGGTTATGCCCAACTGGCCCGCGCCAATATCCGGCATTGGCGGAGATTCCGGCATTGGTTTTGGCTCTCCTCTTGTATTTGCGCATAACAACCGTGTACTTGTAACATTTGTAAGTCAGGCGGGGGAACTTTCAGTCTTTGATGAAAATGCCGCGGCTTTTTCGCCGTTCCCGCTCCTCCTTGACGGTATTTTCTACCAGCAGCCTGTTTTCGACGGCGAGTATCTGTGGCTTGTTTCGTCTAACGGAACACTGTTCCGCGTAAGCCTCGAAGGTGAAGTTCTCTATCAGCGTATCGCGGGTTTTTCAGTGATGGAAGAGGGGTACATAACAACATTTGACAGTGACGGCGATAAAATCCCCGAAGTCTTTATTACGGGCGAAGGCAATGCTTTGCACGCTTATACGCGATCCTTCCGTTCATTGGAAGGTTTTCCGCTGCCGGTATGGGGGAAACCGCTATTTATCGATTCATCCGGCAATAAAAAAGCTGAAATCATCGGCGTGGGAATGGACAGGCGGTTGTATCGCTGGCAATTTAATTAAGCAGGAGTTTGTATATGAAAAAAAAGCACATAACGCTGTTTTTTACATGTGTAGTAACGTCTCTTTTTTTGGCGTGTACGACTTTAAACTTAAAACAGGACATATTTATTGACAGTCAAAGAGAGCAGATAGATACAAATCTTGCTAAACTTGAGGAGATGATCGTTCCTCTGGAGGCTGCTGGCGGAACGGAGGCGCGCAGACGGCAGGATGAGATAACATCGGCGCGGCGAACATTAGGTGAAATGGAAAGAGAAGCGTCCGCCGATGCCGATTATTCCGGCAGACTTATCGCGTGGTCTGGAAGGCTTGCCATTATTGAAGGAAGGTACAGCGAAGCCCAGCGATTGTACCGGCAGTCAATTGCCGTTTCGCCGGGAAACATCACAGCGGTAATTCTTGGCATTCGACTTGAAGGCGATCCTGAAAGACGGCTTGAACTTGTCAATACGGAACTGGCAGTGACGGGACAGAATTCCGAAGGTTTTGGAGAACTGCAAATTGAAAGAGGCCGTTCCCTTATGGAGTTGAATCGTTTTTCCGAAGCCGCCGGGGCTTTTGACGCCGCATTTTCTTCAGGGCTTAACAGTGTCTATCAGGAAAGTTATGAAGCGGGCAGGAACCGCTCATGGGAACTGCGCAATACCGATAACGTAGCCGCCGGAACTCTTGATACGCTGGGGCGGGAAGGCGTAACCTGGAGAGACTGCATAACCATCGCGAAGAACGAAACACAGCTTCTGCGCTTTATAAGCGCCGGCAGGGATATAAGTGAGAGTGAATATTTTACCCGCCTTCTTGACCGAGGCTTTATTCCCTACACGCAGGATATTACCGTAAGCGATTGGCCGTCATCAAGGCCAAGGGCTGATGATACCGTTACGCGCTCAGGCGCGGCATGGCTCATCTGGCATCTGTACGCTGAAGCGCGCGCAGATCGCGGACTGCTTTCCCGTTATTCGGCGCGTTATGCGACAGGCACAAACCCCCGCAGCCCGATAGCGGACGTTCCACCGCTCTCGCCCTTCTTTGATTCAATACTCGGCTGCGTTGAAACGGAACTTATGTCCCTCCCCGATGGGCGGAATTTTCGTCCCTCAGAGTCAATCAGGGGAGCGGAGCTTCTTGCCATATTGAGAAGGATCGATAATTGAAAGAATATTAACCACAATGTTTATTTTTATCTTTTAATTAAGGAGAAAATGCTCATGTCAATTGAAAAAGTAAAGTCTTATTTTGAAAAGTATAATATGAAAGATCGTATCCGTGAATTTGAAGTATCAAGCGCGACAGTGGAACTTGCCGCCGCCGCATTAAATTGTGAACCGGAAAGAATCGCAAAAACACTTTCCTTCATTGTTGACAAACAGGCAATTTTAATTGTAACCGCCGGCGATGGTAAAATTGACAACAAAAAATATAAAGCACAGTTCAAAGCGAAAGCGAAAATGCTTACTTCAGATGAAACAGTTAATCTAATTGGTCATGCTATCGGCGGGGTTTGCCCTTTTGCGGTCAAAGAAGGAGTTGCTGTTTATCTGGATGAATCTCTTAAAAGATTTGAAACGGTGTTTCCTGCCTGTGGAAGCGGTAACAGCGCTATTGAATTGACAATTGAAGAGTTGGAAAAATATTCAAATTATTCCGCATGGGTGGATGTGTGTAAGGGTTGGAATACCCCTGTGGATTAAAATTGTCATCCTCAATACTGTAGTACAAATTCGCGTTTGTTCGTGGTAAAATTTTCTTAGCTTTTCCTGAAAACGAGAGTTTCTCCGTCCTTGTCCACGTCGGCGGTTACAGTGTCGCCTTCGCGGATAACGCCTGCGATTACCTGCTTTGCCAGTTGGTTTTCAAGGTCGCTCTGAATCGTGCGTTTGAGGGGACGTGCCCCAAACAGCGGATCGTATCCGCGCTCGGCAAGCAGGGACTTTGCCGCGTCAGTCAACTTGAGCGTGATCTTGTGCTCTGCCAATCGTTGTGAAAGCCGCGTTAGCTGAATATCGACAATTTTGCCAATCTCGCCCCTGCCAAGCCTGTTGAAAATTACCGTCTCATCAATGCGGTTCAGGAACTCCGGTCTGAAACTTTGTTTTAGCAGTTCCATAAGCGAGTCGCGCAAGGCTTGCGGTTTTTTCGTTTCAAGAATCAAATCAGAGCCGAGGTTACTCGTCATTATGATAATCACGTTCTTGAAATCGACAACACGCCCCTGTCCGTCTGTCAGGCGGCCATCGTCAAGTATTTGCAGAAACACATTGAAAACTTCTGGGTGCGCTTTTTCAATTTCGTCAAAAAGTATCACGCTGTAGGGACGCCGCCTGACCGCTTCTGTAAGCTGACCGCCCTGCTCGTAGCCAACATAACCAGGCGGTGCGCCAATCAGACGGCTTACCGAGTGCTTCTCTCCATATTCGCTCATGTCGATCCGTGTGAGGGCTTTTTCGTCGTTAAATAGAAAATCCGCCAACGTTTTGGCAAGCTCTGTTTTTCCAACGCCCGTCGGTCCCAAAAACAGGAAAGAGCCCAGCGGACGCGCCGCGTCTGAAAGCCCCGCCTTGTTGCGTCTGATCGCATCTGCGACAGCGGCGAGGGCTTCGTCTTGCCCGACAACACGCTTTTCAAGCACTTTTTCCAGGTCGAGGAATTTTTGCAGTTCGCCTGAAAGCATCTTTGAAACGGGAATGCCCGTCCATGTTGACACAACTCCTGCGATGTCCTCTTCGCTTACCTCTTCGCGTAACAGCGCGGAAGAGTCTCCGCCCGCCGCCGCTTCGCGCTTTTTCTCCATTTGATCCGTAAGAATGGCAAGCTGTTTTTGCGCTTCGGGAATTCTTCCGTGCTTCACCTCGGCGGCTTTTGAAAGATCGCCATCGCGCTCGTAGCGCGTCTCCTCAATTTTCAGTTCCTCGATTCTCTGTTTCAGTTCGCGGATTTTTTGAATATCGATCTTTTCGCTTTCCCAGCGGGCTTTCATCGCGTCACGCTCGGCTGTAAGATCGGCGATTTCTTTTTCCAGCTTTGTTAGCCGATCTTTTGAAGCCGGATCTTCCTCACGCGAAAGAGCCTGCCTTTCAATTGAAAGCTGTAGAAGTTTTCGCTCCAGTTTATCCAGTTCTGTGGGGCGGCTGTCCAGTTCCATTTTCAGTCTGCTTGCCGCTTCGTCAACAAGGTCAATCGCCTTGTCCGGCAAAAATCGGCTGGTGATGTAACGACTGGAAAGAGTTGCCGCCGCCACCAGCGCCTCATCCTTGATCCGCACGCCGTGATGAACTTCGTACCGCTCTTTAAGCCCGCGCAAAATCGCAATCGTATCTTCAACCGAAGGTTCCGCCGTGTAAACCTGCTGGAAACGCCGCTCAAGAGCCGCGTCCTTTTCAATGTGCTTGCGGTATTCGTCCAACGTGGTCGCGCCGATACAGCGCAGTTCCCCGCGTGCCAATGCGGGCTTTAGCAGATTGGAAGCGTCGGTCGCGCCCTCGGCGGCTCCCGCCCCGACAAGCGTGTGCAGTTCGTCAATGAAAAGGATGATCTTCCCCTCCTCAGCCTGCACCTCATGAATAACCGCCTTGAGTCGTTCCTCAAACTCCCCGCGAAATTTCGCTCCAGCAACCAGCGAACCCAAATCCAGCGCGAGAAGTTTCTTTCCTTTCAATCCCTCAGGCACATCGCCGGCGACAATCCGCCGCGCAAGCCCTTCGACAATTGCGGTCTTGCCAACGCCGGGCTCTCCTATAAGAACCGGGTTGTTCTTTGTGCGGCGGGAAAGCACCTGCATACATCTGCGGATTTCCTCATCACGCCCAATCACCGGGTCGAGTTTTTCCTGCCGCGCAAGAGCGGTCAGATCGCGGCAGTAGCGGTCAAGCACCTGATACTTTTCCTCCGGGCTTTGATCGGTAACGCGGGAATTGCCCCGCACCTGTTTGAGTGCGCCGAGAATCGCGTTCTTGTTGACGCCGGCTTTTTTGAGAAGTTCCGCTGTCCTGCCCTCTCCCGCCGCCATCGCGATAAGAATGTGTTCGGTGGAGACATATTCGTCTTTCAGAGCCGAAGCCTCAACTTCGGCCTTGGCAATAATTTTGGATAACGCGGGCGAGAAAAAAACCTGCGCCGCCTCTCCGTAGATTTTCGGCGCTTGCTTTACAAGCGACTCAACATCGGCGGAAAGCCCGGCAACATCGCCGCCAATCCGCTCGACAATGGGAGCGACGATTCCGTTTTCCTGCCGCAAAAGCGCAAGCAGTAAATGTTCACTTTCAATTTGCGAATGATCGTTTTTTTGCGCGATACCGGCGGCTTCATTCAGCGCTTCCTGCGCTTTAATTGTAAATTTGTCGTAGTTCATAGCTTACCTCAAATATTTTTATATATTTCCCACATTATTATTGATGCGGCGCATGATACATTCAGGGAATTTACATTCCCTTCCATTGGTATTTTTATTATTTTATCACACATATTTTTTAAATTCACGCTCATTCCCTTGGCTTCATTTCCTATGATTGCCATTACCGGTCTTTTTATTTTACAGTCCTTTACAGATAACGCTCCGCCTGAATCTGTTCCGATAATTTCCATATTATTTTTTTTCTTTTGAGCTTTTGTAAATTCCGCTAACACATCCATTGATTCTAGTGTCGCGATTCTTGTAAAAAAGATACTTCCCAAACTAGATCTGATAACCTTTGGCTCGTATATGTCAATTCCATGCCCTATAATGAATATTCCATCCACATTAAAAGCGTTAGCTGAACGTATTATCGAACCCAGATTTCCGTGATCGCTTGGTCTGTCAAATACTATTATGAATGGGTTTTCTGTGTTAATATCGCTGATTGTATTAGGTTTTATTTTAGCCGTAATTAGCATTTCAGAAGGATTGGTTTTATCAGACAATTCATTGAACAGGTTATCTGACATTTCTATTACTTTCAAGTTTTTATACTGTTTTATGATACCCTTTCCCCATCCTGATAAATTGTTCATATCATTAACAATTATTCGCGTAACTTCTACATTTGCGTTTACCGCCTGCTTGATACATTCCGTACCTTCGACAAATATTTCACGTAACTTGTTCCGTTTTATTCTGTTCAGTTTTAGGGATTTAATGATTTGATATTCTGAGTTTTCTGTGTTTATCAACAACTTGTCCATGAAAAACCGTCCCTATAAACCATAAAAATAACGCTCCAAAACCGTCTAAAACCGCCAGAAATACGATGAAACAATTATATATCCATAAAAACAAATAAAAAAGCCTTTTTTCGGTTTGTTTTTCAATTCCCCGGCGATTTTAGCCTTTACGCTTCCTAAATTTCCCCAAGGAAGCGCACCTGATGTTTACAACGCCGGTGGGGGTTGGGGAAGCTGGACAAAAAGATAATTCTACCCTAAACTAAAAACAAGGAGAGATTGATTATGCCGCACATCGTTATCAAAACAATCAGCGGACCTTCAAAACAACAGTTGCAGGAAGCCGCCGAACAAATCAGCAATATTGTAAACAAAACAATGGGAAAACCAAAAAAGTACATCTCCGTATCCGTAGAAGAATATTCCCTTGCCGAATGGGAAGGCGTATACAACGAATATGTTAAAGATAAAGGCAACGTACTTGTTAAACCAGGTTACACCGACCCAAAAAATTTCACCTAACGTTCCTGTCTCCACGGTATTAGTTACCGCATAAAGGGGCTTAATCGCCCTTTTTTTTATGACTATCAGTAAGAGCATTCTCTATGGCTTGGCTTACTACTTGTTCAATATTTTTTGCTACCACCTGATAGAGCCGTTCCAGTTCTTCATGGGGAGAAAGAGGGTTTATAAACAGTTCGTAAACCTCGATTTCCAGCGTGTTTGCAATACGTTCTACAAGTTCCAATGTGGGATAATGCCGGGCAATTTCTATCATGGCGATGTGGTGCGTAGAAACCCCCACTTTTTCAGCCAGTTTAGCCTGTGTGAAACCGCATTTTTGGCGCTTTGTCTTCAAATTATGGGCAAAAATATCCCGAAGATTGGTCATTTAATTACCTTGTAGATAATAATAAAACTTTGACAGGGGTTGACAAATTGTGTAAGATACAATAATATTGCTATATACACAATTTAGGAGGATTATACTATGGCTACTGCTAGAGAGATTTTTCAGGCTTTGAATGAAAAAGCCGGTTTCCAGACAGACAATGAGAACTGGACCAAGGACACCTTTACTATGAAGGACATCGCTCCCGGTAAGGTGTGGATTTATTTCCAGACCGGAACCGGCGAGGAATGTGATATTCCAAATTTCGGTTTTCATTATGAGAATATTGATAAAACAGAGCTTTACAATCTGAGAGTTGAGCTTGGAAACATTATTGGTGAAGTCCCAGAAGAAAGTGAAGGGTGCTGGGTTTTCTCTTATGTTACAGATATTGAGGATAGATCTGTTGGTTGGGCTCTTAAAGCAATACAGGAGCTTGAGCGGCGTATCCTGTTTGAGTTTTCAAACTAACACTCTATTTTACGCCTAAATTTTTTAAGGAAGTTTAGGCGTATTTTGAAGCCGTAACAGAATATAAGAGGAATTTTATGTCAGAGACACAGGAGAACGGAAATAAATTATTAAACGTTCTGTCTAAAATTCTTTTCGGTATTTTAACATTTTGTTTGGCGATTTTTGGCTATATTCTTTGGTTTGCCTTAAAGAAACATTACCCTGAACAGGCAAAATCCTGTCTCTTTGGTTCCACCATTGGCACTGCAATGATGATTTTAGCAGTTGGTTTGGCGTTTTTATTACCGGACGATGCAACAGACAATACCGAAGGGGAAAAAATTATAAAAACTGAAGAAACCAGAACCGCTCAGGAAGTAAAGCAGCAGACAATCAGAGAAGAAAGAACCGCAGAGGAAGAGAATGAAAAGGACACAGTGACACCTGCGACAAGCTCTTTTATGCCTTTAGTTTTGCTACAAAAAACAGCAACGCAAATTCTTGGTCAAGAGGGAAATTATGAATCCATAATGGCGGGGTTAATAATCTCATGTATAGTGATATACATTATCGCTTTAATATTTTCCAAAAAAAGCTCATGCATTATTGTATATGGCTGGAAAGATTTTGCCCTTCTTGCTTCCCCTTTTGTAATAATCATATTTATCATTCTGTACAATATACTTTATGGCCAGGATAATGGAAAAACAATTGAAGCAAATAATATACTTGCAAACATAATTTTCATACTGCCAATAATTACTACATTTGCTGTATCTGTTATATCAAACACACGGCATTCAAATATGCCCTACGCGGTATTTTTTACAATAATATCGATTGCCGGAAAAATTGTTTTAATGATAGTTATGGTAGTATTTCTTATACTTTGTATTGGCATTTTAGGAGCTTATCAGGAAAAAGGAAGAAAAAAAGATGCCAGATACAAATCGGGGTATCGTCCTGGCAAAAGTAATATTGTGTTTGTAGCCATTGCAATGGCAATTTTAGGTTTTCTTGCGACTTTCTTCGTTAAGAGTCTTGTAAAAAACCCAGATGACATTGGTAATTCTACCTATGACGAAGATGAGGATGAGGAATAATGGGATTGTTTTTCAGGAAGAGCATTAATTTGGGTTTTCTGCGGATAAACTTCTCAAAATCCGGCGTGGGTTTTTCCGTTGGCATTCCCGGTTTTAGGATTGTAAAGCCAGCCAAGGGCAAAATATATTTGCAGGCAGGGAAGAATGGACTTTATTATAGAAAAACAATAGAGGAATAGTGTAAGGAGTTATTATGGCAACGATTACCGTGTCCAATGATCTGGAAGATTTCTCTGTTGACCTTTGCGTCAACGAAGGGCGCCCGACTATCACCATTAAGGATTATAAAGGCAAATCAGAAAATGTGATAGTCCCGGCATCCATTGGCGGCATACCGGTAGACGGAATCGGGGAGCGGGCGTTTTATCAGCGCGGTGAAAAAATCACGCATGTCACTCTGCCGGAAGGTATCGATTTAATTGCTGACTCCGCGTTTGAAGGCTGCGCCGCTCTCACCGGCATTGACCTGCCGAAAAGCCTTGTCTGCATTGGAAAGGAAGCATTCAAAGACTGCGGGCAGCTTGCCAATATCGACCTGCCGGAAGGCCTTGTTTCCATTTGGGCCTCCGCATTTGAAGGCTGCGCCGCCCTTACCGGCATTAAGCTGCCGGAAAGCCTTCGCGTTATTGGTGATAGGGCATTCAAGAATTGCAAACAGCTTGCGAGTATCAACTTGCCGTTAGGAATATTTGTTGGAGACGCCATTTTTACCGGCTGCGATAAGTTAACGGAAGAAGCAATAGACGACATTTTGGATAAAGATAAACTGAGAGACTTTTCTGTTGAGCTTAACGCGAACGAAGGGCGCTCGACTATCAGCATTGAATATTATCATGGTAAATCCGAAAAGGTGATTATTCCGGCGTCCATTGGCGGCATACCGGTAACGGCTCTCAAAGGAGGGGTTCTCTATAATGAAAAAATAAAACAGGTCGTTCTGCCGGAAGGTATTGTTTCTATTGGGGAATATGGATTTTATGACTGTACCGCTCTAACCAGCATCAATTTGCCGGAAAGCCTTACTTCTATTGGGGACTCCGCATTTAAAGGCTGCACCGCTCTAACCAGCATCAAGCTGCCTCAGAACCTTACTTCCATTGAATACGAGGCATTCAAAGGTTGTGTGCGGCTTACGAATATCAATTTGCCGAAGGGACTTGTTGATATTAGTGGTGATGCGTTTGCCGGCTGCAGTAAATTAACAGAATTTTCTGTAGATGAAGCAAACCCTGTCTTTGCTGTTGTTGACGGCATCTTGTTTGACAAAGCCATGACCACCCTTATTGCGTACCCGGCGGGAAAGAAAGGGGAGTATACTATTCCTGATGGGGTTATTACTGTTCAGAATAGTGCATTTGATGGTTGTGGTGAAATTACCCGTATTAATATTCCCCAAAGCTTTATTGACAGCAGCTATTCTCTTTGTAGTTGTTCAGCGCTTGTCGATATTATGGTAAGCGAGCATAACCCTCAGTATAGCAGCATTGATGGGGTTATATTCAACAAAGGGGGAACCGCTCTTTTAAGATATCCTAAAGGCAGAGAGAATAAGGACTATATTGTTCCTGACGGGGTAATCATTATCAGGGACTTCGCGTTTGACGGTTGTGAACGCCTTGGCGCTGTCACCTTGCCTATGAACCTTCAGTACATTGGGGAAGGCGCCTTTAAAGGCTGTACAAACCTTGAAACCATTACGCTTTCAAGGAAAACAAAAATAGGGTATAAGTCTCTTGAAGGCTTTTCCGGCAAGCTGGTTTACCGGGATTAAAATTGTAATACGCGGACGCAAACGGTGACAGTCACCATAGGTGTTAACTATGGCAAAAAAAATATTTCTGGCTCTTCTTTTTTTTCATTTTACATTTGCCTTTGCCTGCGATTTGCCGGGGCATTTTGATTTTGAAGTTTCAAACGACGAGGAAANACTGTACTCAGGCTGTTACGATGCGGTTAATTTGGGGCCGCATATAATAGAGTATATTTTAACAAAGGAACGTGCGGAAGCTACGGGGACAAGGCGTCCGTCCGTGGCGTTCACGCAGAACAGGGACGGAGGCGTACTGCGGGAGTTACTGGCTGAAAACGGCTATGCCATGCCCCGTCACCGCGATTATGCCTATTCAGGCTACGACAGGGGCCACATGGCTCCTAACGCGGATTTTAACGACACTTATGAAAACGCGCTGATGACTTTTTTTATCGCCAATATATGGCCGCAAACTCCCAATGTAAACAGAAGCCAATGGTTGCAGACGGAAAATGAAACAAGAAGGCTGGCGTCACAGTATTCGTTAGTAAAAGTCCTTATTATCGTGGATGAGTTCAGCGAAGAAAAAGTGGGAAATATTCAGGTTCCTTTATGTTTCAAAAGAAGGGTCTACGATTTATATTCAGGCGTATTGATTTACGAAATTGACGTTTATCAATTCGAAAAAACCGTAGACCCCTACACGCGGGATCCGGCGGCGCGGTGAACATTCCGGCGAGAATTGAGAATGTTAAGATGGTTAGAATAACAGAGCAAGCCTTTAGTGGAAAAATCACTCCCCCATTACCCGCACATAAACTTTTCTTGTCCGTGGGCCGTCGTACTCATTGAACCAAATTCCCTGCCATGTTCCTAATAGAAGCCTTCCGCCGGAAACAATGATGGTGATCGAAGGACCTACCAGGCTTGTCTTGGTGTGTGCGGCGGAATTGCCCTCGCCGTGACGGAATTCGCGGCGGTCGGGGGAAATATGGTTGAGGGCGAGCGTAACGTCATGGGTTACATCGGGGTCGGCGTTTTCATTGATCGTTACCGCCGCTGTGGTGTGCTTATTGTCAATACTTTTTTATGACCAAATAAGTCATAAAATTACATCCCAAAACTTCTCATGCCCACTGGAATTGGTCTATAGGCTTGGAATAGAAAAATGCCGTTAGAAACACCGTGACAAATACATAATAGTATAGTAGTATAGTATGACATGGATATTATTTATGATATTGATGGTTTTTGTTCATTTGCTAATCAGAATGCAGAATGTAAATCACTTGCAGATGGCAAATCAGTTTTCGAGGATAAATTAATTACTGTCGATTCTGAGCCACAATCTATTGACTGCCTGATTGAGCAATATTATCTCGGACTTCGATCTGCAATGTTTATTTGTGAAGATACTGTCGAAGAAGAAAGTGAAGTAGAAGAGACATTACAAATTTGGCGTAAATCATCTTTAAAAGAGGCTTGGGGTTATGTGAGACATCACATTACATTCGGAAAGGTATTATCGCCTGACTTCATGTGGATCATTAAATCAGTAATAATAGATGAACTGAAGGATAAATATCCTAACATTGAAAATATCCAGCTTAAGTTTTCAATGAAACCTAAACTATCAGCCAAAGTTACAAATGAAAATATTATCACATTTCCTGCATTGTCTAGGGTAATATTAAATTATTATAATTTAGTAATTATTAATACAATATTTCGTGTAATAAATGAAGATGGAAAAATAAATTGGGAAAAACTTATAAAAGAGGAAGATGATATAAAAAGAAATATCGTACGACTTATGCTTCCTTATTTATTGTTCTGTCACGATGATTTTTCGGTTGCAAATCTACCAATAATCGGCGCACATTCAAAAGATGCCCTTCTATTAGTAACGCACTTTACAATGTTACAATTGATATTTATTTTTGCTCATGAATATGCACATATTATTTTAAAACATTTAAAAAAAACAGAAATAACTTCCGGTTCTAATATAGACATAGAAAGCGAAGCGGATAACTTAGCGCTAAAAGTAGTTTTAGGATATGTTGAAAAAGACAACTCTTACTCGATCCTTGATGTTTTTACAGCTATCAGGTGGTTATTCAAATATCAGCTTTTAGAAGAAAATGTTGGTACTTTAGTTAGAGGGGAAAGACTCAAAGCCTCCGAATCTATGTTTGAGGAAAGACGTAGCAAATTTCAACTTGAAATACTTAAAAATCCTGCTTTTATTGGTTCATCCATGTTTGAAATGATTGGATTTTTTATGATAACTGATTTCCAAAGTATTTTATATAATTTTGAACCCGAGTTTATTAGTTATATTATCGATAAATTAAAAGAAACAAAAAAAACAGGAGTTGTCGAACCATGGTGGGAGAAAATATAAACGAAATAATCTCAGTAAAAATTGAGGTAGAACTTGATACACGTGAACAAATTATAAAAATATTTGGTAGAATTGATAATGGATATTCAATACAGCTTTGTGATGGGAAAGCAGAACTTAAGTTAATATCGACAGAAAACAGCTTGGCATTTGATGGCGGATTAACTGCTGAATTCATCTTGGCTTTTTCTATTGGCGTTGCATCTGGTGTAGTTGCTAATGCATTTTATGCAGCAATTTGTGCTGGTATTAAAAAAATTGAGATCAATGGCCAGCGTACGCGTATAACAGAAGAAAGTATAGCACAAACACTAGAAACAATAAAAGACATGATATTATCGTCCGAAGAAAAAAAATGTATCAATACTACTCCTAAAAAAAGGAAAAACAAAGGGGCAAAAAAAAAGAAAAAGCGATAATAGATATATGGGAACCTCTAAAAACAGATTGTTTTATCGATTCCCTTGCAGTTTCTCGCCTTTCAGACTACGAAATATGCATTATAAGCGGTTCATCTATGAAAAATGAAGAATACAGAAATAATGAAGTATGCCCACACTTCGCATTATCTTGTAAATAAATCAATGTCTTGCGATACCCTATGACCAAGCTGCAGGGATAATGTTGTTCCTCCAACAAGAAAATAGCCGCGTAGTATTTCTTTTCCCTAATCTTTCAGGAGATTCCAAAGGGGTTTTTCGACAGACTGTGTTTGTAACATTTGAATTCCTCCTTTGGAATATCAAAAACAATGCTCAAATAATTCAATGTTTTTTTATCAAGATATTTTAAATCCGGAATGGTATGTTTAATAAAATTCTTCCCATAGTAACCAAAAATTTCTTTCTCATCATTTTCTGTCCCAAGCGAAAAAACACGTTCTAGGGTTAAATTCCTGTCAACATTGGGATCAAGCATATCTATATTACAGTCCCAGAATAAAAACTTTGATAATTTTGACAGCAAACTACCTTTCATATGCTCACTCCCCCATCACCCGCACATGCACTTTGCGATTGCGCGGCCCGTCGTACTCATTAAACCAGATGCCCTGCCATGTTCCCAACAGAAGCCTTCCGCCGGAAACAATGATGGTGATCGAAGGACCCACTAGGCTTGTTTTGGTGTGTGCGGCGGAATTGCCCTCGCCGTGACGGAATTCGCGGCGGTCGGGGGAAATATGGTTGAGGGCGAGCGTAACGTCATGGGTTACATCGGGGTCGGCGTTCTCGTTGATCGTTACCGCTGCGGTGGTGTGCGGAACAAAGACCACACAGATCCCTTCGCGCACACCGGAAGCGGCGACTGCTTTCTGCACTTCGCCTGTAATGTTGATCCAGTCGGTCTGCCCGCCGGTGCGGACGCTGAAATCGGAAAGTGTTGTCATATGAGTTGAATTTTCTCCACGATTGTTTTTCCTTACTTTAATGAGAATATATTTTATAATAGTGATTGGTACGAGTCTTGTAAAGCTAACTGATATATGAGAATTAGGGATTTAATTCGCTCAATAATCTAATCTAGTGAAAATAGACAGGGGATGTCGGTTTGGCAGATCTTTATGGCTTTATCCCGATATTCTAAGCTGTTTTCAAAATATTATTACCCTAGATATTGTTTACAAATAGCCTCAGTAGTTTCTTTTTGAGCAATTAGAATCTCCTTAATGATTCTGGCGATATAATCACGGTTTTCATTAGTTAATATGGTTTCTTCACGGAAAAGTTCATAAACGTCAACTTTAAGCGCTTTGGCAAGTCTTGAGAGTGTATCAGGGTATGGCCATTTATTTCCCCGTTCAATGTCGCTTAAAAAAGGGATGGAAATGTCGGCTTTTTCCGCCAAGTCAGCCTGAGACCAATCCCGATGGATTCGGAAAGATTTGATATTTTGAGCTAAAACTGCCCTAATTTCCGGTCCATTCATAAATTTCCTTTTAGATAATTGAATTTTATCTAATAGATTGACAGAATGTAAAAAGACTAATAGAATGTTTTTAACAATTCCAATAGATAATATTTATTTTAATACGGGTATCAGGTTATGGAGGAGGTAGAGTAATGGCTGATATATTCCAAATAATACAGTACGAAGGTGATAACAGTACCTTTATATGGAAGTCGCCGGTTGAAGATTTTAACACCGGAACCCAGTTGATTGTTCACGAATCGCAGGAAGCGATATTTTTTATGAACGGTCAGGCACTGGATCTGTTTGGTCCGGGACGGCACACACTGGAAACTCAGAACATCCCGCTGGTCAGGAAATTCTTGAACAAGCCCACAGATGACCAGACGCCGTTCCATTGCGAAGTCTACTTTATAAATAAGACGGAACAACTGGCAATCAAATGGGGAACGGACAGTCAGGTTCAATACATGGAGCCAACTTATAAATTCCCGCTAAAAATAGGGGCTTCCGGCGAAATGTCCCTGCGCGTGGAGGATTCGAGAAAACTTCTTGTCAAGATTGTCGGTACTGAAAAATCTCTTGGACAAGCCGCACTTACAGGAATGTTCCGTGCTTTCTTAATGGCAAGAGTTAAACCATACCTTGCTCAGACTATGCAGAACAGCCAGTTCGGTATATTTGAAGTTGATTCGCACATGGGCGAACTTTCGGAAGTTTTACACAAACAGCTTATACCCGACTTCATGGATTACGGCATCTCGCTTGAACGTTTTTTTGTAACAACCATTGTCAAGCCTGAGGGCGATACAGCTTATGAAAAATTCCGCGACATACATATCCGTCAATATTCCGATATTGCCGAGGCGAGGCTTCGTCAGCAGGTTGGAATCATTGACCAGCAAACAGACGCACAACGAATGATCATTGAATCGCAGGCGATGGCGACAAAACGGGCGCAGGAAGGCTACACTTACCAGAATGAGCGCGGTTTCGATGTGGCTGAAAAAGTTGCGCAGAACGAAGGCGTAGGCAACTTTACAAATGCCGGCATCGGACTTGGCATGATGGGCGGCATGGCAGGTGGAATGGGCGCGGTGGTTGCCGGTATCACTACCGAGGCGCTCAACCCGGCGGCGCCGCAACAGGGAGTGCCGGCTGCCGGATTCGGCATAATCCCGCAGGGCTCAAATTCTAAAACAGAAACACCCGCGCCGTCAACTGCAGCGCCGGATGACATGGCTGTGTTTAAACAGAAGCTTGAAAAATTAAAAACGATGAAGGAAATGGGTATGCTTTCTGACGAAGAATTTGAAACTGAAAAGAAAAAACTGTTGAGCAGTTTATAAAACATGGGGGATATGAAAATGAAAATTACGAAAAACAAAGGGATGTTCCTTGCCGCTGTATTTATTACGCTCGCCGTATACAATGTGGTGATCTTTATTATTCCGTTCAGCAGGGGCGGCGGATTTTGGACCGGCTATGGCTTTTCCATGCTTGCCATGCTGTTAACGGCAGCGGTGAGTTTATACGCCTTTGACAGGGAAGGCTTACGAAGCAAAGTTTATGGAGTGCCGCTCATTTCTGTGGTGTGGTGCTACCTCATCATCCAGTTAATTCTAGGTCTTTTGGAAACGATTTTGCAACGGTTTATCCCATTCCAATACGGGATTGCGGCAAACACTGTCCTTCTTGGAGTCTGCCTTGTCGGGCTTATTACCGTTGAGGCGTCCAAAGATGAAATTGAGCGCATTGACAAAAAGGTCAAGGAGAAAGTCTTTTACATCAAATCGTTGCAGGTTGATGTTGAAGGGCTGCTTGGCAAAGTGTCAGATGATTCATTGAAGAAGCCCCTTAAAGACCTTGCCGAAGCGATACGGTACAGCGATCCTATGAGCAACCCTCAGCTTGCGGCAATTGAGAATAAAATCGAAGCGAAGGCGGCTGTTCTCGCGGAAGCCGTTGATAGTGCTGATGGGAACGCTGTAAAAGCATTATGTAACGAAATACAACAGCTTATCGCGGAGCGAAACAGCAAATGTAAGATATTGAAATAATGCCGATCCTCGTAAAAATGTATTCGATATTAATTATCACATTAGGAGAACAAAAATGGCAATTCTAAAATGTAAAATGTGCGGCGGTGACATTCAAGCCACGGACGGCGCGGCGTATGGAACTTGTGAATCCTGCGGAACGACATCCACACTGCCAAAAGCAAGTGATGAAAAAGTAGTTAACCTGTTTAACCGCGCCAACCATTTCCGGCGGCTAAACGAGTTTGACAAGGCGTTGTCAGCGTACGAGAGTATCCTTAACGAGGATAATACCAACGCAGAAGCTCATTGGTGTTCTGTTCTGTGCCGTTACGGCATTGAGTATGTGGAAGACCCCCGGACACACGAGCGTATACCTACTTGCCACAGGGCGCAGTTTGAGTCTGTTCTTTCCGACTCTGACTATTTAGCCGCGCTTGAATATGCCGACGACGAATACACAAAATCACTGTACGAAAACGAAGCGAAAAAAATCGGCGAGATACAGAAAAGCATACTGGCAATTTCCAGCAAAGAGGAACCCTACGATGTTTTTATCTGCTACAAGGAAACAGCCGACGGCGGCAGCCGGACAAAGGACAGCACTATCGCGCAGGACATTTATTATGAACTGACAAAAGACGGGTATAAGGTGTTTTTTGCTAAAATCACGCTGGAAGACAAGCTGGGACAGGAATATGAACCGTACATTTTCAGCGCACTCAACAGCGCGAAGGTAATGCTTGTCATCGGCACATGCAAGGAATACTTCGGGGCGGTTTGGGTGAAAAATGAGTGGAGCCGCTTCCTCGCCATTATGAAAAAGGACCGTTCACGGCTATTGATACCATGTTACCGTGATATGGACGCTTACGATATACCTGAGGAATTATCGAACCTGCAAAGTCAGGATATGTCCAAAGTCGGCTTTATACAGGACATTCTGCGCGGCGTTAAAAAAGTATTGGATGCCGGTAAGTCCGCTGAAAAAACATCATCTACGGCTGCCGGAGCCGCCGCGCCCGGTGTTGAGTCGCTGATGAAACGCGGGAACTTGTTTTTGGATGACTCAGACTGGGGACAGGCAGACGAGTATTTTAACAAGGTACTGGATATTGACCCCGAATACGCGCCTGCTTATGTAGGCAAGCTGTGTGTAGAGTTGAATGTGCGGCAGGAAGAACTGCTTGCGGAAAATGAAGAACCGTTAACAGGGCATAGCCATTACCAAAAAGCTGTCCGGTTTGCTAAAGCGGATTACCGTGTAAAACTTGATCAGTACAATAAGACAATTCTGGAACGCATGGAAAAGACAAAACAACATTTAGCGGAGGCAAGGAAACGCGTTGCCGAATATCAAGGACATGTTTGTGCTGATTATATAACGGTTGTAGTGAAAGCTGACGGTACAGTTTTTGCGGTAGGGGACAATGACGAAGACCAGTGCAATGTTACTGATTGGCGTGATATTGCCGCTGTTGCTATCAATAGCTACAACTCCGAACAAAAAAAGAAAACGGTCAGTCATACGGTCGGATTGAAAGCAGACGGTACGGTTGTTGCGGTAGGGTACAATGGCGATGGTCAGTGCAAAGTTGTTGATTGGCGTGATATTACCGCTGTTTCTGCCGGTAATTGTCATACGGTCGGATTGAAAGCGGACGGCACAGTTGTCGCGGTAGGAAGGAATGACGATGGCCGGTGTAATGTTGCCGGTTGGCGTAATATTGCCGCTATTTCTGCCGGTAGTTGGCATACGGTCGGATTGAAAGCGGACGGTACAGTTGTTGCGGCGGGATACAATGGCGATGGTCAGTGCAATGTTGCCGATTGGCGTGAGATTACCGCTATTGCTGCTGATGCCAGACATACGGTCGGGTTGAAAGCGGACGGTACAGTTGTTGCGGTAGGGAAGAATGACGATGGTCGGTGCAATGTTGCCGATTGGCGTGATATTGTCGCGATTGCCGCCAGTTTTGATCATACTGTCGGGTTGAAATCGGACGGCACGGTTGTCGCGGTAGGGAATAATGATGGTGATAAGTGCAATGTTGTCGATTGGCGTGATATTGCCGCCATTGTTGCCCGTGATTATCATACTGTCGGGTTGAAATCGGACGGCACGGTTGTTGCGGTTGGGAAGAATGATAATGGCAGGTGCAATGTTGCTGATTGGCGTGATATTGCCGCGGTTACTGCCGGGTTTAGCCATACGGTCGGGTTGAAAGCGGATGGCACTGTTGTTGCGGTGGGGTACAATGGCGATGGCCGGTGCAATGTATCCAAGGAGCAAATACAATATTTAGCGGAGGCAAGAAAAAGTATTGCCAAATATCAGGGACATATTGCCGCTGATTATATTACGGTTATAGTGAATGTTGACGGCACTGTTACTGCGTTAGGGGACAATGCCGAAGGTCAGTGCAATGTTACTGATTGGCGTGATATTGCCGCAGTTGCTGTCAATGGCTACAAATCCGATGAAAAAAATAAAACGGTTTGTCATACGGTCGGATTGAAAGCGGACGGTACGGTTGTTGCGACAGGGGATAATACCAATGGTCAGTGCAAAGTCGCTGGTTGGCGTAATATTGCCGCTATTTCTGCCGGTTTATGTCATACGGTCGGGTTGAAATCAGATGGTAAAGTTGTTGCTGTAGGAAGGAATGACGATGGCCGGTGTAATGTTGCCGGTTGGCGTAATATTGCCGCTATTTCTGCCGGTAGTTGGCATACGGTCGGGTTGAGGGCAGACGGTACAGTGGTTGCGATGGGGTACAATGGTGATGGTCAGTGCAATGTTGCCGATTGGCGTGATATTGCCGCAGTTGCTGCCGGTGTCAGACATACGGTCGGGTTAAAATCAGATGGTAAAGTTGTTGCAGTAGGCAAGAATGACGATGGTAAGTGCAACGTTGCTGATTGGCGAATTATTGTCGCTGTTGCTGCCAGTGATTATCATACAGTTGGGCTGAAAACAGATGGCACTGTTATTGCGGCAGGGAAGAATGACGATGGCCGGTGCAATGTTGCTGATTGGCGTGATATTGTCGCTGTTGCTGCCAGTTCTTGGCATACAGTCGGGTTAAAAGCGGACGGTACAGTTGTTGCGGTAGGGAAGAATGACGGTGGCCGGTGCAGTGTTACTGGTTGGCGTGATATTGTCGCTGTTGCTGCCGGTTTTGGACATACAGTCGGGTTGAAATCGGACGGCACAGTTGTTGCGGTGGGGTATAATACCGATGGCCGGTGCAATGTATCCAAGGAGCAAATACAACAACAACAGCAAAAACAATGGCAACAACAGGGTTTATGCAAATATTGCGGCGGAAAACTCAGCGGCATTTTCTCAAAGCAATGTAAATCCTGCGGGAAAACACAGTAATGAAAGTGTGATCGCCGGCAACCTGTTCAGCCGTTTTACAAAATCCACAGACTTCGTCCAGTTATCAAGATAACTGAGCTATTTTGACAACAGTCGGTTCAACCGTTTCACAAAGTCCGCCGGGTCTTTCAACTTTATCCCCTCTACCAGCAACGCCTGATCGAGTAACACTCCCGCCACATCGGTGATGCGCCCTTCATCGTCAATATCCTTGAGACCCGCGACAATGGGATGTTCGCCGTTCACTTCCAGAATCGGTTTAATGTCAGGAATTGAGGTCTGCCCCATTGCCTTGAGCATCTGCGCCATCTGCATAGAGGGGTCGTTCTCATCAGCGACGATACACGAGGGAGAGTCGTGAAGGCGGCGGGAGAGTTTTACGTCTTTCACGCGGTCTCCAAGAGCCTTCTTGATCTTTTCGATGACGGGCTTCGCTTCTTTCTCGGCGTCTTTGTCTTTAGTTTCACCTAACTCTTCGTCCGCGCCGGCGCGGTTTACCGCTTTCAGTTCCCAACTTTGGCTTTCAGTTTTACCGTCCGCGCCCGGTATTTCCTTGCGGTAACTGTGCAAGGTGGGAATCACAAGCTCGTCAATTTCATCGTCCATTATGAGGACTTCGATCTCTTTGGCGCGGTAGGCTTCCAGAAGCGGGGAGGAGCGCAGAGTTTTTTCATCACCGCCTGTTATGTAGTAGATGTGCTTCTGATCGCTTTTCATGCGTCCCACATAATCGGCGAAACTTGTCCAACCGGTTTTTTCGGAACCTTCAACGGCGGTGCTCTTGAAGCGCACAAGCTCCTGAATGGCGTCGCGGTTGGCAAAGTCCTGATAAAGCCCTTCCTTGAGAGGGCGGTTGAACTGTTCGACAAAAGTTTCCCATTTGTTTTTTGCCTCATCGGAACCGGATACAGCGTTATCCGCCATTTGCTTGAATTCGGAAAGAAGTTTTTTTACCGAGGCGTTTTTTATATTGAGCAGAATTTTGTTCTGTTGCAGGATTTCGCGGCTTACGTTGAGGGGCAGATCCTCTGAGTCTATGACACCGCGGATAAAACGCAGCCAGACGGGCATCAGCTCCTTGTCATCATCGGTGATAAAGACGCGCTTCACATAGAGTTTTACGCCGGGCTTGTAGTCAACATTGTAAAGATCGAACGGCGCTTTTTTTGGAATGTAAAACAACGTCGAGTATTCCAGTGTTCCTTCGGCTTTCGTGTGAATGTAGTGTAACGGCTCATCGCTGTCGTGACCAAGCTGTTTGTAAAATTCGTTGTAGTCCTCATCCTTGAGTTCAGTTTTTGATCTCCGCCACAGAGCAGTGCCGGAATTAATCCTGTCGGTTTTTGTTATGCTTCCCTTTTCCTTTCCGTTATCGTCCCACTCTTTTTCATCGTAGGTAAGGTAGATGGGAAACGCGACGTGGTTGGAGTAACGTTTGATTATGTCCTCGATTGACCAGCGGTTAGCGTATTCGGTTCCCTCTTCGGTGAGGTATAGGATGACTGTCGTCCCCTGACTATCGCGTGACGCGCTTTCAATTTCAAAGCCTTCCCTGCCGTCGCTGGACCACTTCCAGGCGGCATCTTCGGCGGCTTTGCGGCTTATCACTTCGATTTTTTCGGCAACCATAAACGCCGAGTAAAAGCCCACGCCAAACTGCCCGATAAGGTTGGAATCTTTTTTCGCGTCATCGGCAAGTTTTTCCAGAAAGACCCTTGTGCCGGAGCGGGCGATTGTTCCAAGCGAGTCGATCAGGTCGGCTTCGTTCATGCCGATACCGTTGTCGGAAATGGTGAGCGTCGCCTTGGGCGACGCAGTTTTCGCCTCTTTATTGAAGGAAATGTCAATCTGCGGGTCGAAACTGATGTTTTTGTACGCATCATCCGCTACGGTCAGGTATTTGAGCTTGTCCAGAGCGTCGGAGGCGTTGGATACAAGCTCCCGGAGAAAAATCTCCCTGTTGGAATAGAGGGAGTGAATGATAAGGTGCAGCAGCCGGCTTACTTCGGTCTGGAATTGGTGTTGCGCCATGATGGGCTCCTATGGAATAAAATTATTTATTTGTTTAACATAATATCAAAATGAAGATAAAAATG
>JGI24698J34947_10000120_pt1 | contig 27941 bp, 26 predicted proteins | sample TergutMp193P3_FD_34947 | JGI IMG/M metagenome (IMG submission 34947) | reverse complement strand
GGGGGGGGGGGGTAAAATAAAAAAATACTACTTTAACGATATAGCTGAACTGTTAAATAGAAACGGGTTTGAAATGATATATTTCATTATGTCTTCTATCAAGCAATCGGATTCATTTTGGATAAAAAATGAGTTAATGAAATAAAGCCCGCCCGTATCCATGTGGGCGGCTAACTTTTTGCGTCGAAATGCCCCACTTTTTGGTAAAATCTCCAATTTAGCCAACTTTTACCCGCATTTCCGGGTAAGGAGGCAGTTGAAGCCGCCGACACCAACGTAGTTGGCGACGATGGCGCTGTTGACGAGGGGGAGTGAAGAATTATATAGTAATAAATAAAGAAGGTACCTATGACAAACTATCTTGATTCATGGCTTGGGATAAACATTCCTCTCTTGGTTTATATCGCCGCGGCCGCGGCGTTAATTATTCTTGTGATTTTCCTGGTGTGGTTTATACCTACACGGATTTTCAAGTCCCGCCTGAAAAAGATTGTCCAGGCGCAGGACACCGACCATGCCGAAGAGGCGCTGAAAGATTTCACAATGAAATATCCTCCGGAGAAACTTGTGCGCTATTCCCGCCGCATGGAAAGGTATTCGCGGCAGATGGGGCCGCAGGTAGTCCGCGATACCGGTCTTGCCGGCAAGTGGGTAGAAAAACTGACCGGTTCAGCTTCGCCGTCTCCGGCCGACTTGAGGCGTGTCCTTTTATACTGCGAAGAATCGAACGCTTTTAAGGCTTTCATTGCCGCTTCTTTGCATCCGCGCCTTCGCGATTTCTTTTTTAAATGGGTGAAGGAAGCAGGCGAAGAAAAAGTCATACGCCTTTTAGCTGAAACGTGCAGGGGCGAAGAATTCGATCCGTCTTTTTGCGCCGCTTCAGCGCCTGAAGCGGCTGCTTCAGCAAATTTCCTCGAAACCCAGGGGCCGCTCTTCCGTGAACTGACAAGCGAGTCCGAGTGGTACAGCCGTTATTTCGCCTACAAGTTTCTGCTTCTTGACAAGGATGCCCTCTCGGAAAAGGTTCTTGAAGAAGGCCTCATGGATCCGCATCCCCTTTCAAGAAAAATCCTCGCGAACAGTTTTACTTTTGATAAAGAAAAAACCTGGAACATGCTGTGGGACAAACTCATCCATGATCCCGTATATGAGGTGCGCGAGACGGCGCGCAAACGTATCCACAAAGAATTTGCCGATGTCTACAGTCTAAATGAAAAAGATCTGAGCGCGGAAGAAACATCCCGGATACTGGAGCAGCTTGATCCCTCCAGTCAGGAAGACAGAACTTTCGCGACGACCGCTCTGGAAAACCCCGACAAGGAACTGCGTTACCACGCGGCAGCTTTTCTGGACAAAAACGGGCTCCTTTCCTCATATCTCGCGAAAAACACCCTTGACGATCCAAACACCATTGAACAAAGCGTAAACCTTTTACAGAAAGCGCTGGAGGTAAACGTATCGGGCTTTTTAAGAAACTACGAGACCGGCGACGGGGCTCCCCTGTTGACAGCCGCCCGTCTTTTATCCGACTCAGGCGGTACTCAGGAAGACATCTGCTATTTGGCGAAAAATGTATTTGCTTTTTTTCGCGGCAGAAAAATAGAGCCGTCAACCGTTGAAATCTATAAAAAAACACTGGAAGCCATTGTCTCAGGTGGAAATGTAAAAGCCCTTGAACTTTTGGCGGAAGAGCTTTCCGCCAGGGAAAAAGACGCCGATTTTCTGGAATATCTTCTTCCCGTAATTCCCAAAAAGGCCGAGTCAATGTTTTCCGCTATTCTTTTCCGTTTTCTTGAAAACACCGCCTTCCCCAGCCGGGAACGTCTTGTGACGCTTCTTGGAAGCTTCAGCCCGGATATTGTTTTGCCCGAAGTATTCCGCATCCTTGACGGCAGCCGCGCCGAATATCCGCACATAGTACGCATCTCGGCCCTGAAAGTCATGGGACACCTGAAACTGCCGTTCTGCCTTCAGAGGATACTGGAAAGCCTTCCAACTTTCGTTCCGGATGAAGCCGAAGAATTCGCCGGCCTTATTGCAAGCCATCCCAGAGATATGTTTGAGGAAAAAGCGGGAATGCTGCTCGCTTCTCCCGACGCAAAAATACGCGCGTCCCTGATTACGATTCTTCCTGTAATAAAAAACGATAGTTTCCTGAAAGAGATCAAGGCATCCCTCAAAGACGTTGACCCAGACGTAAGGGTCGCGGCAATCAAGGCGCTTTTGGGTTTCGGTGAAATCCGCCTGCTTAATCAGGAAACGTCCATGCTCCGCGATCCGGTGGAAAGGGTACGGGTTGCCACCGCTGAAGTAATCGCGAAACACGGCAACGCCGCCGCCATGGAAATACTGAAAAAAACCACGACCGATGAGAACGAAACCGATACCGTCAAAATCAGCGTTATTGCCGGGCTGGGACAATCAACAAGCGCGGAAGGCATTCCGATTCTCGTTAACGTTCTGGACTCCAGCGATGAATTCCGCGAGCATGCGGTAAGAGCCCTTGCCAACCGGACATCAAAGCGCGATATTACCAAGTTAATCGAAATATTCAAGGACGCCGAGCCGCAGCTCAGGGAAAAGTTGATTCCCGTCTTCAAGGCCCAGGGAAAAGAAGCCGAGCCGCATATTCTGGAAGTCCTGAAAGACGAGGTTAAGACGCTAAAGCCCTATCTCGTAAAGATTCTGGAAGAGACAGGCTATGTTGACAGGGTAAAGAGGCGGCTTTCAGACAGGGACGCGGAAGTCAGAAGGGAAGCCGCTCAAACGCTTTCGCTTCTGGATACCCTGCCCGCGTTCCGCGGCCTTGTTTTGGCGGCAAAAGACCCGGATCAGGAAGTGCGGGTGGCCGTGGTAAAAGCTCTGGAAAAACTAAAAAATTCCAAAAGCCAGGAAATGCTGGAACAGCTTAAAGCGGACCCGGATAACCGGATTCGCAAGTACACCTTCTGGGCACTGGAAAGACTGCAATCGCTGAAGATGGAGTAGGGTGAAAGAAGAAGACCTCGCACAGGGAGCACGGGGGGAGAAAAAAATTTACCACGAACCTCACGAACAGCAAAAGCAACTGAGAGGTATTTACGAGGTAGTGCCGGAGAAGTAAAAATTCCGCCGATTTCCCTTTACATATGCCCCAAAAAACATTATATTATTTACATATGGAGATCACAATACCTGTCACATTGCTAATTTCTCTTGCCACTTTCTTGGTAACCGTGGGCGGCACTTGGGCTATCACCCAAAGGCGGATTCGGGACCTTGAAACTAAAGTCTCCAGGCAAGACCTCAAATATGAGCAGATAATTATCGAAATAAACAGTCTCAAGGTAGAGATCGCCAAAGTCCAGGGCAGCATTACCGCCATGAATGAGAAATTTGACCTGTTTATTCAGGGCAAGATTAGACCTTAAGACACTAATTTTGCCGATTTTTCTTTCATTTTATCGTATCTTATGGTAAAATTTCCTATATAAAAAGATTACTTTTTGCATTTTTAGCAGTGGTTTTAGTTTCCGCTTCGGTCATAGGCCAGTCTCTGAATGTAAGTACTGTGCAAGAACGGGATTTGAAAGAATTTGGTTATCCCATTCTTTATCAAGAGCCATCAATGAATAGAGATACTGGTACACTTTATTTAAGCTATAAAAATATCTCTTCCGAAGTAATTATTAAAACTGTTTTTACTTATTCCATGCAAGATAGGGGGGTTAATCTAGTTGATAATAATTCCTTTCAGCCAAACGAATCAAAAAGATCGGGGTGGCCTTTCGGTCAAGGCTTGAGAGGTGGCACTATAACGAGAATTGAGGTTATATATATAAGTGGCAAAACAAGCAATTTCGAAGCTTCCCATACATCTGTTATGCTCGCAAACGAATATTATTCATCAAGTAATAAAGAAAGATTGGTCTCGCTTTCAGCCCAAAGCCGATTAGAAGACGCAAGCAATCTACAAATACAGGATTTAGTTCAATTCGGCTATCCAATACTTTTTGAAGAACCTTCCATAAATCCTAATACTGGGTTTGTTATAATTAATTATAAGAATATTTCATCGGAAGTAATCAGTAAAGTTATTTTTACTCTTAGGTTGATAGGGGGAAGGATAGAAAATCTACCTGTGACAGATTCTATTCAACCAAACGAATCAAAGAGATCAGGCTGGACACCGCCAGGTTCGATGACTAGTGGCGCAATAACAGGGGTTGAAGTTACATTACTATAGATGGTAAAACTGCTAATTTTAATACTTCTCAGGCATCATTTATGCTTGCAAATAAGAATTATTCTGGCCAAATTGCACAGGCCGAAAGACAAAGACTTGCGCAAGAAGCGGCTACAAGAGAACAAGCCGAGAGACAAAGAGTAGCACAAGAGGTGGCTGCACAAGAAAGAGCTGAGAGGCAATGTATTGAGCAAGAAGCCTCAGTTGAAAGGCAAAGAGTAGTCACGGTTAATCCATTTATTGACGTTTGGGTAAATCAAAATGAAACATCAATAAAAAAATGTTTATACTGCTGATAGAATCAGTGTTTATCTGGATGGTTTTCTTATGTGGACTGCAAGATATACTTTTGATAAAGAGGAACAATGAAAGATACAAGGCCATCTTCTGTACCGATTTCAAAAACCTGCCCTGATTGTAAGGGGTTTGTCCTTTTCAAGATAAAAGAACTACCTCATAACCCTCAAGAGCCCTGGCGGGGGCGCTGTGATCAATGCGGGCAAAGCTGGACTATGGAAGAATGCGAATCTGCGAATTTCCCTCGTGATTCTCCAAGCTGATCGAAGGACAGCAGAATTCCTTCTGCCCTCCGTGGTTTTCTTTTTCTCTTTTGTTTGTGTGGTTCGTGGTAAAACTTCCTCGGGTAACCTGCCCTACGGATAGCCATATTTACACCTTGACAAAAGCCCTTATACTGGGCGATTGTTAAGCAGATGGCTTTATCTATTACCAAATTCACCGATGACTTAAAGGTGTTTGTTACGAATCCCATTATTTTGTCCTCGTTTACCAGCTGGTTTCTTTCGCAGTTGATCAAAGGAATAATCGTATTTTTCAAGATAAGGAAAAAACGTGATTTTCTGGAGGCTCTCCTGTGGCGCACGGGAGGAATGCCTTCGAGTCATGCCGCCGTTGTGACCTCCATGACGGCTTCCGTGGCCTTTAGCAGGGGCCTGGACTCGGATCTCTTTGCCGTGTCCTTTCTCGTGGCCCTTTTGTTTATGCGGGACGCGGTGGGGGTTCGCCGCGCCGTCGGCCTCCAGGCCAGGGCTCTCAATCTTTTGGGCAGTCAGACAACGGAAAAGAACGATATCGAATTCAGCCCCGTTAAGGAAATCAAGGGACACGCTCCCCTTGAAGTCATAGCCGGCGCCCTTTTGGGCATTCTTATATCCGCGGCCTTTGTCAGGCTCTAGGTCCCCGTGAGTTCCCGAACGACTGTTCTTTGCTATTATGGAATCTCCCTAATCTGCGGGATTTTCCTCTTTTTCCTGTGGCATAACGCCCTTGGCGGATCAGGCGAAAGGTTTGTCCCGGTGGGCGCAAACGACGGGTACGCGATTCTGATTGTGGATGAGTCGGAGGACGACCGGGGCATTCGCGAAATTTTAACGCAGGGGGGAATGGGAGAGATAATTTCCGAATCATCCCAATTTGTCTCGATAGACAATTTCGGCTCATTCAGGCAAATTCCTCTCGTATCGTTTTATGACGAGATTGAACCGTTTGATCCCCGGAATGACGGATACGCGGAAAAACTTCACTCCTTTTTTGTGAATAACGGGAAACGCTATTTTTTCGCTCCGCTGGAAAGCAGTCCGCCCGATCTGCGCTCCCGGTTAAACGCAAGCCTTGTTGATGTGCCGTTTTCCCTCGTTATGCTGGAGCAGAGAAGATCCTTTTTCCCGTATTTTTTGCTTATGGCGGCGGCCGGAATTGCCGCACTGTTCCTTTCCGGGTCAAAGAGATTGTTTTTATTCCAAATACCGGTGTTTCTGTCCATTGGGTGGGGAGGTTTCACGGCAATTATCCTCGCGGCGGTGCTTGCCGGAATTTGGGAATTGCTGAGGGAGCCTGTGAAGGAGCTAATCACTTCCCGTTATTCACGACGGGAACTTGCTTCCCGACGCGAAGCAAGTTCGCGTTGGGATACATATTATGCCGGAACCGGACTCAGGGGCATAGTCGAGCGGCTCAAGCCTTATCGCCTGAACCTTATTCTCGCTTATCTCTTTTTACTCCTGCTCCCGGTTCTCGCCGTTACGGGTTTTCTTCCTCCCATTCCCCTTTTAGCGGCCTGTCTGAGCTCTTTTCTGCTTTATTTTCTTTCTTTCAAAGTTATGGAAGCCGGCTTCAGGAATACCCGTCACATACCTTTTATGCCCGTGCCCCTGCTTCCCCTGAGGACAAAAACCTTTTCGCTCTTTCCCTTCCTCATCCCATTTGTGCTCGCTTCTCTTCTGGCTCTTATCCTGCCCGCATTTTTGACCGGGGAGCGGGACGACATTCCGGACTGGGAGAATATCATGGATCAACGTTATTTCGTCACTGCCGGGGATTATTACAGTCACATAGATTTCCAGCGCTCGTTCTCCTACAGACCCTTGAATATCGCTAACGACACCCTTAATCAGGAAGGATACCTGCGCTACTATTTAGGAGATGACGGACTCATCGCGGGCAGCGCCGTTTCTTCCGTCGCAATGGAAGCTGAGGTCCTTCCGTTTCCACTGGAAAAACTCATGGATTTTCTGATACAATATTACCAACCTCCGGAAGAACCGGCGAGAAAAATCGAATTGGCTAATCCGCCTTTAAAGCTGAGGGAATGGATATTGGCAGCTGTTATTTTGACTTTTTGTTGTATGTCTGAATTCCTGCGGCCAGGGATTGTGCCGGGGAAAAAACTTCCCGTTCGCTGGGATAAACGGATCGCCGCATGACAATCGGTAGAATCAATTTTGGGCAGAAAGTATATACATTTCCGCGCGGCGGTATCGCGTTTGAGGATCCGACGGCTCCAAAGCGGGATTCCTATATGACGGCTTTCCTTCCTTCGCTCTCGGTGATCCCGCTGACCCAGCCTTCCGGCGCCCGGGCCTACCCCATAGTCTCCGAAGGCGATATGGTGAAAGAGGGAATGCTCATCGGACGCGGCCACGGACCGGGTTCCGCGCATGTGCACGCCACGGTACCCGGCAAGATCATGCGCATGGTAACATGGAAGAACGGCGCCGGAGAGGCGCAGGACGGAATTGTAATCAACCTGGAAGGCGGTTTTGAGAAGCTGGGGAAAAAGGAAGAGGTCTTTCCCTGGGAAGGTACGCTTCCTCATGATATTCAGCGTACCATCGCGGAATTTGGGGTGGTAGAAATGGAAGGTAAGGGAAGGCCGGTTTCCGAGATTATTTCCACTATCCGCAAGGCGCCGGAGCCCATAACGCTGGTAGTGAGATGCGTTTTTGACGATCCCTGGCTTGCCGGGGACTACGTGCTTTGCAGGGAACGTGCCGCTCAAATAGCCGAAGGCGCGGTCATTATTGCCCGAAGCTGCAGGGTAAGCCGCATAGTTTACGCCATTTCCCACAGGGAAAGCGAGCTGGGCGAGGCGTTTTTGGCCGCCAGCATAAAATGGAGCCTGCCCACTTCGGTTGCCCTGGTCAGTTCCAGGTACCCGCAGAAAAATAAACGCGAACTGGAACTTGTATTGCGGAATTATGAGAAGAAAGAGCAACTGCTGCTTGGTTCACTTTTCGCGTTCAGTCCCGCTACGCTGGCTGCCGTTTACGACGCGGTAAAAATGCGGAAGCCCGTCCTGGAACGGTACATAACCGTAGGAGGTTCCGCAGTAAGGCAGCCCCATGTTATGAAAGTGAGAATCGGAAAGCGGATAGTGGACATATTCAGCGAGTGCGGGGGCTTTACGGCAAAGCCGAAAAAAATAGCCTTCGGCTCGCCCCTGCTGGGACAGCAGCTCGCGGATCTGGATGAGCCCGTATCTAAGACAAATTACGCCGTCTTTGCCATTGTCGAGGAATACAGGCGCGAGAAAAATATCAGCTGCATAAACTGCGGTGAATGCAGAAATGTATGCCCTGTGGGACTGGACCCCGAGGAACTTTATAAAAAAAGCCTGATAAAAAAGGGAAACTCTGCGTTAAATATTTCATTTAACCGTATTATGGAATGTCATGGATGCGGATGCTGTGAGCTCGTTTGTCCTTCCAGGCTGCCGCTCAGTACCACAATATCATCTTCCGAACCGGGGGCAAATTGATGGCTGAAAACTATCGCGGCACTTTTGATAAAAACCGGTTTGACAAACCCCTTATAAACCTTGTCCGTTCAACGGCGGGGCGTATGTGGCTCGTAAACCTGTGCGCTATCCTCGCGGTGATTCAGTCTTCATTCGGCGATTCCGGTTCGTCGCTTTTCGTCGCGCTCAGCGCCATTGCCGCCGCCGTTCTGACCGAGTTCCTCATTCTCCATAAAAGCGGAAGGGCGAAGGCGATAAAAGACGGAAGCGCCGTCGCTACGGCGTTGATTCTCACTCTCCTCCTGCCAAACCGTATTCCAATTTCTTATGCCGCCCTTGGGGCGGTCTTTGCCGTTGCGGTGATAAAGCACAGTTTCGGCGGCCTGGGTTCAAACTGGCTTAACCCCGCGGCCGGCGGCTGGCTTTTTGTCCGTCTATCATGGCCTTCAATATTCACCCGCGCCCTTGAAGGTTCTCCCCTTGAATCTCTTGGGTTATACCCGGCGGACGCTTCCCTTGTCAGCGCTTTCGACGGAACCGTCAGGACATTCCTCAACAATACCGTCTTTTCCCTTATCAGGGTTAATCTTCCGGAGGGGTATATAGACCTGTTTGCTTCTCCCTTCCCGGGAATAATCGCCGACAGGGGTGTTTTTGCCCTGCTAATTGGAACTATAATAATTACCGCGTGCCAGGTTAACCGTTCCTGGATCCCGGCGATCTATCTCCTTTTTTTTGGTTTTTTGACCGCGTTCGCCGGGGCGATACCTTACGGGGGGGAATACTGGAAAGGCGATGTAATTTCCGCGCTTTGCACAGGGGGCACTCTGGCCGCGGCTTTCTTCCTCGCCGCCGACCCGGCTACAGGGGCCAAATCCAACGGGTACATCGCTCTCACGGCCGCCGCGGGAGGGGCATTGGCTTTCCTCTTCCGCTTTTTTGGGGCCGAACCTTACGGCGTGGTTTTTTCCGCGGTTCTTGTCAACGCCATACTTCCTGTTATTCGAATACTGGAGAAACGGAAACTCTATGAAAAGCAGGGGGCTTATTAATGAGCGATAAAAACCCCTCCCTGACCGCTGCGCCGGAAAAGAAAAATAATCCCTACGTTTTTTTTAAAGACACCGCGAAATTCCGGGATAAAATAATCATTCTGGCCTGGATAGTCTCAATTCTTTTAATAGCGGGCATTTGCTGGTTTACCACTCAACCGCTCCGAAACCGCAATATGGTAAAGGCCGTCAACCGGGTGCTTATTCAGTCGGGAGATTCCCGCCGGCTGATAGAACCGTCATCCGGCGAAAGGAAAGGTTCCCTTTTAACCGGTTACTGGTTTACAATGATTGATGAAACACCCATCAGAAAGAGGGTGCTTGTTTTTTCGTTCATAGGGGAGGGGACTTTTTTCCCCTGCGCCGCCGTCATCACACAGGACGGAAGGGTAGGGGAATTGATACCCCTCAACAGCCACGGCGAGAAGGTACTCAAGCGGATTTCGCCGGGAATTATAGAAATATATACTAGACGTATCGAGGCTGAAGCATGAATTCGCATATTGATTCGCATGTTTTTTGGGGACTGAAGTCGCCTTTTTCAGCCCTGACCGGCGCGGGGCTTATTATAATGGCTTCGGGACGTTTTGCCTTTGCTGTCGTTTGCTCTACCGCCCTTGCCTGGGTTTACGTGCTGACGGCCCTTATTTTTTACACCGCCCAGCCCATAATGCCCTCCAGTGGAAGAAACCTGATACTCCTCTTTTTATCTTCTTTTCTGTGCGGATTATATGTTCTTCTCATCAGCCTTATTAATCCCCTGCTAATTATGAACACGACTTTTTTCCTTCTCCTGATCCCTCCCTTCTGTCTGAGTACGGGATTTTTCGAGACAATAGAATCGACTGACCTTCTTGACACCATAATCAGGGCGCTTCTTGAGGCCGTATCTTTGGCGGGGATAATCCTTGCCTTTGCCCTGGTTCGTGAGCCGTTGGGCCTGGGAACGCTTTCTGTTCCCTCTGCCGTACAGGGAATAAGGGAACTCTTTAGCAGAGAGGAGTCGACTAGCATCATCCCGGCCCAGATAATCTCTGTATCCTCCGGGGGGCTTTTGCTTCTTGGCTATGGGACGGCCCTGTATCGGTATGTCAGGGAGAACTACGCCGAAGCTTTCCGCGGCGACAGCAATTCGGAGGATGACGAATGATCTCCCTCCTGGGTCTCGCGGTCTTTTCCGGTCTTTCCCTCAATCTGCTGCTTCAGTTCGCACTGGGGACAGTCGGAGTCATAAGGGAAGGCGATGACGCGGCTGAAACCAAAAGGGAGAACCCCATGGAAATCCCCCTGGTTCAACTGGGGATTCTCTTCTTTTCCGTTATCTTTCTTTGGGTATTCTTCAGATTGGTTTTACCGGACTTTTTCAGGGGTTTTTCGGAGATCTTTCTGTATTTCCCTTTCTCGGCCCTTGTATGCGCCGGTTTTGAACTGCTCTTCGACAAACTATTCCCCCGGTTTTTTCCGCTGTCTTTCGACAAGTTCACGGGCAAAAAAAAGGTCTTTTCAGCCGTTACCGCCTATGAAGGCCTGGTTCCCGCGTCCCTCATGATCACCTCGTTAATCGCCGGGAGTTTCATTGATTCGCTTGTCATGGCATTGTTCTTTACATTGGGAAACCTGATGGCAATGCTTATCATTAACGAGATACGCAGAAGATCCACGCTTGAGTGGATTCCAAAATACCTTCGCGGGAGTCCCCTGATCCTCATCACAATGGGATTGTTGTCGCTCGTTTTTGCCGCCGCCGCCGGAATATGCTTTAGTATACTGGAGGCCCTGGCGAGATGAACCACAAACTGAACGTAATTCTTTGTTCACATGGACACCTCCCTTCAGGCGCCGGTGAAGCGGAATTTGAGAGCCTTTACAATACCGGGATAAAGCCGCTTATCTCCGCTCTGAATAAATTCCCAAAGATTAACATGGTGTTTCATTATTCAGGAGTCGTACTCAACTGGATTGAGCGGCGGCACCCGGAACTCTTCATTCTTCTTGAGGAACTCCTTTCCAGAAAGCAGGCGGAATTGCTTGGCGGCGGTTTTTATCATCCCGTTCTTCCGCTGCTGCCGTTGGCGGACAAAATCGGGCAGATAGAAATGATGACCACCTATTTGAGAAAACAGTTCGGCAAACGGCCGACGGGCTGCCTGATTCCGGCCATGGCCTGGGAACAAAATTTGGTCGGGCCCCTGAACTCTTGTGGAATGAACTATACGTTCCTCTACGAAGAACAGTTTTCAGGATCCGGAATAAGCCCCGACGAAGGAGGAATTTATTCTCCCTGCATAACCGAGGATCAGGGGAAACTGATTATGGTTTTTCCTGTGGCCTGGGCAATGGGAAGAGAATTGAGGAACGGGGACCCGCTTGGAATTCTGGAAGAGCTTTTGGGCAAACTCCCAAAGAACGGGGAAGAACAGGTCATAGTTTTTCCGATTGCGGCGACGGAACAGAGTTTTGCTTCCAGGGATAGTCATCCGGAAGAAGAATATGAAAAGCTCTTTGAAGTTTTTTCAAACGCCGCCCTGAAGATAAAATTCACCCTTCCTTCAAGGATATACAAAAACCTTCATTTCCTCGGGAAGAATTATTTCTCCGGTGTATCGCTTGGGCACAACTCCGGAAAAGCTAACCAGCCGGCTAGCCATCAGGCGATCCATCCACGTCAATTCCTTGTCAAGCATCCCGAGGCGGGCGGGATTTACGCCAAGATGATCCATGTTCATACCCTGATCAATAACCAGCTAAGGGGGGACAAAACCCGCAAGCGCGCGGCCCTTGAAGAATTATGGAAATCCCAGGATTCGGGTATTTTTCGCCTTTCTTCTCCAGGGCTATTCCATTCACCTGTCCGGAAAGCGGCCTACCGTTCCCTTCTGGAAGCGGAAAAAATCACCGGCGAAAAGAGGAAGATCACGCCTTCGCTTTCGGTTTTTGATTTTGACCTTGACGGGGAAGGGGAGTATATCTTTCAGGACGATAAGCTTAACTGCTGCGTTAAGCCGCGGGGCGCTTCTGTTTTCGAGCTTGACTACTTTCCGTGTACCTGGAACTTCCTTGATACCATGGCTGGCGGGGAAGTAAGCCCGGATGGGGCAGGGGAGAGGAGATACGCTTTTTCGGATTGGCTGGCCCCGGCGAGCAAAACTCAAATAGCCGCCGGCCCCGACGGCATCAGCGGAGGACGCTTCTGCGGAAATGAGGAATACGAGGTTTCTGAAATAGACCGCCTTAAACGCCGTGTTACCTTCAGGCTTCCTCCCAAACCGGGTTTACCCTGCGGCGAGATTGAAATCGAAAAAACCTGGCAGCTAAAGAAGAATTCCATCTCGCTCGAATACGTGTTGAGGAATTCGGGTTCAAAAACAATGTCGTTCATATTCAGCACTTCGGTGGATCTGTCTTTTTCAGGCGAGGGCGAAGGCTTCCTCAAAGTTCTGTCCCTTAAAGACGGCGAGAAGGAAACTATTGCGCTTAACGGCCAGGACGCGATCCGTGATGTCAAAATTCTTGAATTCCAGGACATAAAGAACGAAGCCGTTGTCAGCCTTGAATTAAACCGCAGCTTTGACGCCAGAATTTTTCACGTTCATTCCGGACTAAGCGGCAGGGAAGAATACCAGTCCACCTGCCTCATGCCCATCCTGTCCCTTTCCCTGGACAGGGGCAAAGCCTGGAAAGCCGCCTTCTCGATAAAGATCAACTCATAAGAAGAATTTTTACCACGAACGGCACTAACGCCACGAACTTGTACTTCGCCATTCTCTCTTGTTCGTGTGGTTTGTGTGGTTCGTGGTAAAATTCTTCAAAATGGTGACAGTCACCTTTTTCTTTCGTGGTTAATTCTCTCTCTTCTCTTTTCTTTTTTTTCGTGCTATTATTGCACCATGAAACGCAGATTGATAACTTCCGCGCTCCCTTATGTTAACAATGTCCCACATTTGGGAAATTTGATACAGGTTCTTTCGGCCGATGTGTTTGCCCGCTTTTGTCGACTTCGGGGATATGAGACCCTCTATGTCTGCGGTACCGATGAATACGGCACGGCAACCGAGACAAAGGCCGCCGAAGAGGGGATCACCCCCATGGAACTCTGCAGCCGTTACTACGCAATTCACAACGATATTTACAGGTGGTTTGGTATCGCCTTTGACAGATTCGGACGCACATCCACTCCCGTTCATACCGAAGTTACCCAGGATGTTTTCAGGAAACTTGACGCTGCGGGTTTTATTGTTGAACACGAAATTGAACAGCTCTTCTGTAAAAGCTGCGGCCGTTTTCTTGCCGATCGTTATGTCGCCGGCATTTGCCCACACTGCGGCTCGGTCAATGCCAGGGGGGATCAGTGCGAAGACTGCGGCAAGCTCCTCGATCCCACTGAACTGAAAGAACCGAAATGCTCAAGCTGCGGTGCGGTTCCTCAAGTCGAAAAAACAAAACACCTTTACATAAACCTTCCCCTGATAAGGGAGCGTCTTGAGAAATGGCTCAAAACGGCATCCGCAAACGGCTTTTGGGCGAATAACGCGATACAGATGTCACAGGCATGGATACGGGACGGGCTACGGGAACGCGCCATTACCAGGGATCTGAAATGGGGGATTCCCGTTCCCAAGGCCGGCTACGAGAAGAAAGTGTTTTACGTGTGGTTTGACGCGTGCATAGGCTATATTTCAATTACGGGAAACATCGGGGAGGAAAGGGGAGGGGACTGGCGCGCCTTTATCGATTACTGGTGGAGAAGCCCCGATAAAACCGAACTCTTCCAGTTCATCGGAAAAGACAATATCCCGTTTCATACGGTAATTTTTCCGTCAAGCCAGCTTGGGAGCGGTGATAACTGGACCATGCTTCATCACATGTCCAGCACCGAATATCTGAATTACGAGAGCGGAAAATTTTCAAAGTCAAGGGGTGTCGGTGTATTCGGTACGGACGTGATGGAAACGGGAATACCCGCGGATGTGTGGCGTTTTTACATTTATTATAACAGGCCGGAAAAATCCGATACTCTTTTTACATGGAAGGATTTCCAGGAGAAGGTAAACGGGGAGCTTATCGGCAACCTTGGCAACCTCGTGAACCGGACCCTTTCTTTCGTTATACGCTATTATGACCACAGGATTCCGGCCGCGCCGTCAGGCGTCAGCGCCGGTTTCTGGAGTACCATAAAAAAATATGAGGACGAAGTGACCGCCGCTATGGAAAGGTCGGATATCAGGGACGCCTTTCACGCGATTTTTGAAATGTCCTCTTTTGCCAACAAGAGCTTTCAGGACGGCGAGCCGTGGAAGAAACGCATTGAAGAACCGCCCGCCGCGCAGGCGCTCATTCGGGATCTTTCGTTTGTGGTGCGGGACATTGCCGTGTTGATTCAGCCCTTCATGCCGCAGACCGCCGAAAAGCTCGCTTCCTTTTTTGGTTTGACTTTTGGAAGCGGACTTGTATACGTCAAGGAAGAGGGAAAGCTTTCCTGGGATGATCTCGGAAAACCCGAAGGTCCCGACAAGGTTTTAAAATGCGACATTCTCTTTAATAAACTGGAAAGCGAAGTGATAACGGATTTTCGCGCGCGGTATTCCGGCAGCCAGAAGGATCGCGCCGCCGGGGAAACGGCTTCAAGCGAAGCTCCTCCGGAACAGCCGCCGCAGACAAAACCGGCGGATCAAACAGAAGCGCCGCCTCCTGCTGAGGCGTCGTTTCAACCTGAACCGACGGTTCAGGTTGAAACGTTAGATATTCGTTTCGCGAAAACCATGGATCTCCGTGTCGCTCAAATCGTCAAAATTGAGCGCCACCCCAAAGCGGATAAGCTTTACATTGAAACCCTGAAAATGGCTGCTGATTCCGATGAGGAGCGGGTAATAGTTTCCGGGCTTGTGCCTTATTACAAAGAAGAGGAACTGCTCAACAAAAAGATCATTTTGGCGTATAACCTCAAGCCCGCGAAACTTCGCGGCGTTGAAAGCCGTGGAATGCTTCTTGCCGCCGGCGACAAGTTGCCCGGCGGGGAGGAACGGGTCGAGGTATTGGACGCCGGAGACGCGCCCATAGGAACCAGGGTGAAAATCGAGGGGAGCGGGCAGTTTGCCGTTCCCGAAGAGATCGACATCGACACCTTCTTTTCAATCCCGATGGAAGTGAAAGACCACACGGTGATGGCGGGCGGAAAAGCCCTAACGCTGGAAGGCAAACCGATAAAGACCAAAATCATCGGTTCCGGCGAGGTTCATTGATATGCCCCTTAAAACAGGGGTTTTGAAAGATCTTCAAAAAGCCGATCTTCTCTTTTGCGATGCTTCCGATTCTTTTCTGCAGTCGGGTTTTTGGGGCTGGTTTAAAGCCCGCTTCGGTTGGAAAGCCCTTGCTTTCAAGGCCGTTTGGGACAACGGGCAAAACGTCGGTGTCGAGAAGCCACTCCTCGTACTGCGCCGCCGCCTCGCACCGGGCTTTGCCCTCGCGTACGTCCCCTGGGGGCCGGAGCTGCCGGACGACGGCATCAATGCAGCGCGTGAAACCGCCCTCAGGGAATTGGCGCCTTCCCTAAAAAAAATGCTTCCCAAAGATACAGTCTTCATCCGTTTTGATATCCCCTGGTACACGACAGGGGAAAGCCCGCTTCCTGGTCCGCCGCCGCCTTTCATTCGTTCGGTTGCGGATGTGCAAACACCCGATACGGTTCTGATTGATCTCTCATGCTCCATGGAATCCGTCATGGAACAGATGAAACCAAAATGGCGCTATAACGCGAAGTATGCGCTGAAAAAGGGCGTCTCTGTACACCGTGCCGGGCCGGATCAACTGGACGTGTTTTACGGGCTTATGCAGGAAACAGCCCGCAGGGACGGCATAGCAATTCACGGCGCTGAATACTACAGGGCGCTTTTTGAGAACGCCGAAACCGGCGCCGCCAAAATTGGCGCCGGCAATTTTGCCATCGCCGGTTCCGGTACCGATTACCCCGGCCAAAAACCCGACATACGGCTGTACCTCGCCGAACACGAGGGGGATGTGCTCGCGGGTATCGTGACGCTTTTCCGGGGGCCCAGCGCGGTTTATCTTTACGGCGCTTCCTCCGGTAAAAAACGCAACTTGATGGCGCCTTATGCCCTGCAAGTACTGGCAATGGAGGAAGCGAAAGCATCCGGCTGCGTAGAATACGATCTATACGGGGTTCCCCCAAACAATGAGCCGGATCATCCCATGGCCGGTCTTTACCTGTTCAAGACCGGCTTCGGCGGCAAAATTGTACATCGGCAGGGATGCTGGGATTATCCATGTTATAATTTACTTTACCATGTCTACTTTTTTGCAGAGAAGGTCAGGAAGGATTTTTTGAACAGGAGGAAGAGACGGAAATAGGGTGGGGTGTCTTATTTTCCCACCGGATTCTTCATCGCCTTTCCCCAGCCGCATATCGCGTTACCGTCCCATGAAATATACATTTGGTCTATGGTACGCACGGGGCGAATTTTTTTTACGCGTTGTTCAACACTTAATGTCTCATCGCATAAAAATTCATCAGCCAGAACATTCCTGATTTTGCATAAAAAAACGTCGCCGTCGTTCAAATTTATCGTTTTATCAACTTCAAGCTCAAAAATCCACGGACTGTGTGTCAAAACAGGAACATCAAGAACACGTCCTTTTTCAATTTCCACATCCACATTCATCTTGTCTTTTGAATATCCTTCCTTGTTACCGAAATAATCGGCAATCGGCAGTAATTCTTCCGTAACGAGATTTACCGAAAAAACCTTCCTGGCCAGTATATTGTCTCTTGTCAGTTTTTTACCTCCAATACAGGCCATTACACCCATTTCGGCATCCCAATAATAACTCAGCCAGCCAAATAAGCCGAAATTTGGCGTATTGTCATCTTTGTAAGTACCGTAAAGAAACAACGACTGCGGGCAAAACAGGTTGGATATTGGCAAAGATTTTTTCATACTTTTTCATACACTCCTTTCTTTTAATGTATATTTTATTCTTAAATTTAGCATTTGTCTATTTTTTTATACAAAAATTTTTTGGTGAATATCAAGCAAGAAATTATTTTAGCTTGTGTATTTTTTATTGCATATCATTCTGATAATTCGTAATTCCTTGTTGTATGTAATTTATACATGTATAAAAAAATTGACATTATATATTAGTAGACAGAACATACATTATGTATAGTATAGCGTGTAGAAGAATCCCGTGGCTTTTGCCACGGGGTTCTTCACCTTGAACAGGGCAACCCTACCAGGCATTTTCCGCATACATCAGCCAGACCGATGGATTTGTGGAGCTCTGCGTTTTTAAGACAGGCTTCATAACATTTATGCCTGAGAAATTTTCCGTTCTCAGCGTAAGCTCCTGCCGGGCATTTCTTGAGGCAAAGCCCGCAAGAGCCGTTGATCTTATTTAGACATTTCTCCTTCTGCGGCCCGGCAGCCGCGGGTAAACCCAGTCCCGCGCAATCCGAGTCTGTTACAAGACTGCCGAGACGCCCGCAGCAGCCTTTTGAGGTGATCAGCATATTGTTGAGCCCGAAGCTGCCAAGTCCGGCAATCCAGGCAAGATGCCTGTGCGACCAGCGGCTCATGAGGGTTTCCTTATCGAAATTATGAGTCGCCCTGATTTTCGCAGTCTGAAATCCGCTGCCGGCCAGGGTTTTTTCCACCTCGTCACCGATAAAGCCCAAAAGCGAATTCGTGAGCACATAGGAAAGGGCCCATTCCGCTGAAGCGGCCTCCCCTTCCAGATTGCTTTCAATGATCCTGTCCGCCAGCGGAATAAAGAAAACGACAACGCTCTTCGCGCCGGGAAGAAGCTCGTCAGGAAGCAGATGGTCCTGAGACACGGACTGTTTCAGTCCAGGGATAAGAGGATGGTTGGCGCTAAATGCCGCCAAAAGCGGCGGCTCCCAAAAGTTCCTGATTCCGTTTTCGGCTTCAAATGTTGAGATTGCTTCATTGATTATTTTCTCCAGTTCCAGATTCATAAACCCTTTTTTAAAACAGTTCTTTCTGTGTTGAAATTGACGGCGCGTTTTTATCCACCCCGTGTTTCAGGATCGAAAGAAAAATATCCTCGTCAATAATCTTGACGCCGTATTCCAGCGCCTTTTTATTTTTGGACGAACCGGATTCAGGATCGTTTGTAACCAGATATGTAAGGTCTTTTACCACGGAGTTTTTCGCGATCCCGCCCAATGCCTTTACTTTCTCCTCGGCCTGGTTCCTCTTCATACTTTTTAGTTCGCCGGTGAAACAAAATGACGAGCCCTTCAAGGGGGCGTCTTTCTCCGACAGGGGCGGCGCGATGGAGATGATCCCCGACAGAAGAACAGCGTCCATTTCAGCGGCGCTTTCCTTTAGGCCCTGGACAATAATTCCCGCGGTAATTTTCCCAAGGCCGTGAACGCCTGAAAGCTCCTCTACGCCGGCGGCCCTGATTTTTTCAAGGGTGTCGAAGCCGGCCTGAACGGCCTTTTCCATTATTAACTCCCCTACCCCCTCAAAGTCAAAACCGGCCACAAACGCCGAAAGTGAGAGTTCCCGCTTTGTACGGATGTGGCGTACTACCTTAGCCGCGGAGAGTTCGCCCATACGTTCAAACTCCGCGAGTTCTTCCCCGGTAAGCGAATAGAGATCAGGAATAACCCTTACCCTGCCCGAATCAAATAACTGCCTGAGCAATTTTTCGCCAAGTTCCCTTATGTCCAGCACGGATACCCATTTTTCAAGTCTGTGGTGAAGCTTCTTGGGGCAAGATGGATTTGGGCAGAAAAGCCTGGTCCCGCCGTCTTCAAGGGCGCTGCCGCAAGTCCCACATGTCGAGGGAAATGCGATTTCGCTTTTTTCCGCCGGCTCGCTTATCACACCGGGAGGAGCGAGCCCTTCAATTTTGGGAATTATCTCCCCCCGCTTAACCACGGTCACGGCGGAGCCGATCTCCAGCCCCATCGCCCTTATCATGTCCGGGTTGTTGAGGTTGGCGCGCTGAACCGTAGTTCCGGCGAGGCGCACGGGGTCGACGATTCCGATGGGCGTATAGGTCGCGCCTGATTCGCTCCATTCCACTTCCCTGAGTATGCTGTAGGCGATTTCCAGATCAAACTTGAAGGCGATCTGCCGTTCCGGTCTTGCCCTGCGTAGATCGGTCATATCCGTGACCGAGTCCTTGATTACAAGACCGTCAATGTCGATGTCCATCATTTTCCGTTTATCCGCCAGCGCCGCGCGGCAGGCGATAACTTCCTCCGGCGCCTGAAACACGTTTGTTTCGGTCACGACAAAGCCCTGCTTTTTAAGCCAGTCGATCTTCTCGATTTCGGTTTTGAAATAGCCGTCTTCGCCGGCCGCGGCGGCGTCGTAACTGATATAGTCAAGGTCTTCGCAGCCCGCGCCGTCCTTGCGGCGCATTATCCCGTTTGCCGCGTTCCGGCAGTTTGCCTTATCGGGGTATTTCGTCCGCCAGACCTGGCGGGTCATGACCACCTCGCCCCGCACTCCCCCGGTAAATTTTTTCGATATTTCGGGCTTTACCCCCTTCATGCGCATAGCGTTAGGCGTTATTAAATCCCCGTTGATCCCGTCACCGCGGGTAATCGCGGCTTTGAGCGCGCCCTTTTCGTATTGCAGCTCCAGGCTTGCCCCGTCCAGCTTATGCTGGACGACATAAAGAGCGGGCTTTATTTTATTCGCCCATGCGAGAAACTCCCCGGGGTTGGCGGCTTTTTCCTGGCTCCCCATGGGGATTAGGTGCGGCGCCTTGGGAAAGCCGTCGGTGTTGTCGGCCCCGACTTTTTTCAGAAGCGGATGGTTGGGCGCGAGAGTTTTCAGTTCGTCCCAGAGCAGATCGAATTCCGAATCGGAAATCTCCGCCTCGCCGTTGTAATAGGAATCCTGATACCTTTCTATGAGCCTCGCAAGCGAGACGATTCTATCGTTTTTCAAAATAAAGTTCCCGTATTTCGTGGTTTTTATCGAGGCCTTTCCGCTCAAATTCGGTTTCCGGCCTCCATACCTGGCGTTCGGCAAAGGCATTATACCTGTTTACAAGTCCCGGCGTGGCGGATAGTTCCCTCAGTGCCCAATCGCCGTAATCGGCCCAATCGCTGACCATGTAAATATAAGCGCCGCCAGCGAGTTTCGCGGCAAGCAGATCGGTAAACGGGCGGGTAATGAGCCGCCGCTTGTGATGGCGTTTTTTGGGCCAGGGATCCGGAAAAAAGATATGAAAAGCGGAAACCGAACCGTCTTCTATCCGTTTTAAGAGAATTTCCACTGCGTCTCCCTCAATGATTCGTATGTTTTTCAACTCAAGCCTTTCAATTTCACCCAGAAGCCTGCCAATTCCGGGTTTATAGACCTCAATTCCCAGATAATTAATCCCCGGGTTGTTATGCGCTATGGCGGCGGCGGCCTTCCCCATTCCGAAACCTATCTCTATGACCAATGGATTTTCATTGCCGAAAATCCCATAACCGTCAAGAAAATCATCCCCGCCCCGTATTCCGTAAAGATGAAACAAAGTTTCATACGAACGCTTTTGTCCGGAACTTATTCTTCCCTGTCTCAGGACAAAACTCCGGATCCCCATATTTGAGAACTCATTACGAATGACGGTATTTTCAGAATTCATCTATCGGCATAATTTCCTATCGTATAGACACTGCCTCGGTAAGTGCGGAAATACGGTAGTTTTGGTCTTCCGCCCAAAGAGCCACGGTTCTGACAGTACTTGTCAGATCCAGGACCCCGATATTGCCTTCTCTATTCTGGATCGGCAGAACCTGCACTGCCTTTCCCTGCTGATCATAACCGATAAAAAAATTAATCGGGTATTGTGATTCAACCGTGTAGTAGTTTCCTTCAACGGTCAAACCGGGAAAGGGATACGGTGAAATTTCAGGCCCGTCATAAGTAAAATTGCGCTCGGTACTTTCTCCGCCCTTGTTTATAAGTACCGCCCGGTATTGCCCCCGTGGCAGCGAAAATCCGCTGGGCATGGCGATACTCCGGGTTCCTATCCAGATTTTTCCGGCTTCCTCATAGTCTATCCAGTCTTCGGGAGTTAGGAGCCAGCGCAGCCCTTCCCTGTCGTGGTAGAGGTACAGTTCGGAAAGGTTTTCTATGCCATCGTCATCCTCCGGAAGGATAAAAAGCGAAAACCGTTCCTCAGGTCCCGAGGATCCCGGATAGTAGCAGAGTTCGATGAAGCCGTAAACAATCCTTGGTTCAGCCCGTGAACAGGAGAAACAGAGCGCCAAAACGCAAATCAAAAGAATAAATAAAAGGTGCTTAAATTTCATACCTCATTATAGTAATATTTCGTTAAGCTCTCAATATGGCTGGAAACGCTTCCGCCGGAAACAAAGTTCCAGGGATGTGTTTCGATAGGGGGACCGAATCAGAGGTTATGTGTTTTTACTCTTAATTGCTCCTTTCCTCATTACGTCAAATATTTACGGACAGTCTTCCGGGAAGGGAAACCTGGATCATGTGATTTCGGTTTTGAATGGGAGTGGTTTTCGTGAAAACGTTAACTTTGAACGGCGATCCCTGCTCTCTTCCTATGGCGGCTTCGGCACTTCGGTATTTGTTAGATTCCCCGGAAACGCTTCGACAGGGACTTTTGTACTGGCGGTTCCGATGTACGCCCGATTCGCCGTCGATACCGCTTTGACCCTGGCGGAAACGCTCCGGAACCGGGATTCCTATATCAATATCCTTATCGCTTTTCTGGGAGACGAGAAAAACGAACTTCCGGAAATATCCGTTGAAAATTCCGCGGAAGATACGGAAGCGTCTTTTTTGTCCGGGGCAATTTCCCATAAGGGCCTTCGCGATCTTTTAGGTCTGACCGATATGCCCGAAAACTGGGTAATCTGTTATTTCGACGCGGATGAAGCTCCACGGGAACTTGTACTTCATCACGGAAGACGGGGATACGTGGCGCCTCTGGAAATAATAGAACCCCTGCTCTCTTTGCTGAAAGCCGGCGCTATTCCGTGGTCGCTTGAAGTACGCAATCTCGCGATTTATAAACTTGGCTTTGATGAAGGACCGGAGGCTCTGAGTATCACCTGGAGTGAAGAGGTAAACGGTTTAACTCTTTCGGGGGAAAAAACGGGTGGCAGAAAAAAAACCTCCGGTGAAGAAACAATTTCGCCTGCCGCTTTGGCCGGGGTTCTGCTGGGGTACTCAAGGGAGCTGAATTTCCCTGTACTCAATCCTGACAGACATTACTTGTTTTTCTCTTTTCCCGGCGGGAACTTTTTTTTCGCCGGTGAAAAATTTACCGTGATTCTGCTTTTGCTCGCGACGGCGATCATTCTTTCTCTTTATTTGGTATATTCCGCCCGGAATAACGCGATTATGCTGTTCCATTTCCGTCTGTTCTTTAGGACTTTCTGGATTTTCTTAATACTTCTTCCGCTTATGGTCCTTTCCCTTAAAGCTTCCGGCTTTTTTTATTCCACGCTCCTGGGTAGTCTTGACCCTCTGCTTCTCAGGGCGCTGCCCGGCTCGGCCGTCAACGCGGGAGCGGGACTCACAATTTTACTGGCAATCCTTGTTTTTATCCTTGTATCGCCCATTTTCAACATAATCCGCTTCCCGACGAGAGCGCAGTTTTATGGATTCTCCGCGGTAATTTTTATTATAGCGGGAACCCTTTCCGCCGCTTTTCTGGATTTTTCGTTTGTTACGGTTTTCCTTTGGGCCACTTTTTTCGTTTTTTTGGGCGCTTCGGTGTCAAATCCCATACTGGTTCTTTTGAGCGCCCTTTCCATCCCGCTCTTCGCTTCGGGCGCTTTGCTCAATTTGCTGCAAACAGGAAACGGAAGATTCGCCGAACTTTTTTTCCCGCAAAACTGGAACGCTCCCGAAAGCTGGGTGGCGGTCATTCAGACGGCGCTTTTTTCACTGCCCATCGTTCTTCTCGTCAAACGGGGAACAATCCTTTTTCAAAAATCATTTCCACGTAAACCGGGACAAAAGCCTCGAAGAAAATATTCCCTGATTGTTATTCTTGTTTTGTTCATTGCGGTTCTGTTGGCCATGCTTGCGCAGATTCTGGTTATCGGCCGAGGGACCCCGCCTGAACGCAGATCCCTTGTCGAGGGATACAACAGTTACCCTGAAAAATTATCGATTTCAACTGAAGAAATAATTTTTCAGGACAGCAGGATTATCAATCTGCGCCTTGAAGCCAGAGGAAGTCCGGTTCGTTTTGACGTTTCATTTGAGAGCGAAGACGGTAAGACCCTTCTTCCGGTTTATTCCGCGCCGGTTCCTTTTGAACGTGAAACTGAAGGCAAAAGGGTTGTTTTTTTCCTGGGGGAATACCCTCCCAATCCGCTTACCCTGGAAATTGTGCTGCCTCTGGAATTTGAGGGTATTCTTGGAACTTCGGCCGTTTACAATAAATGGGATCCCGGCGTTGATCCGGCGGAAAAACCGGAGACTGACGATTATGTCTTTGTTGTATCAAAAAGCAGGAAAATTTAAGTACATCGCACGGGGGCACAGGGTATACAGAAATAAAATAGCTTTTGACTTCCGCGCCAATCCGTAGGATTGGCGACGTGTCCTCTGTTCCTCTAAGCTGTCCGTAAGGACAGCAGTGCTCTGTGCGAGGATTTTGCGGGAATGCTTACCAGTTGAATTCGGCGTTTATGCCCCCGTTTGAAGAGAGAATTTCATAAAGGGGGATGTCAAAGGAGACCTGTTCGCCTCTTGTCCTGACATGGCTTTCGGGTATTTCAGGAATGTTAATGCCTTTGGCATCCGTCATATTAAGACTTCCCTCGGTTGGAAAAGTCATTGACATCCTGACAAAGTAAGAAACCGAAATATCTGCGATCAACTTGTCCAAAGCAGAGTTTTTTATACCGGTCCCTTCACTGAGGTTCAAGGTAATACGTCCGGAAGCGGCGTCCCCCTCAAGAGACGATCGAAGGCCCCCCGCGTCCAGAAAAGCCATGAGAGCACGCAGATTGGCGAACTCCATTTTAGCGTTTATGGCAAGATCCTTCCCGAACTCCCTGGAAGAAAAAGAAAGCAGTTTCATTCCGGGAAGCCTGTCCATGGTACGTTCAAAGTCGGCGCGCCCGACAGGGATCGTATTCCACCGTTCGTTTCCGTCAAGCCTCCCTAGGGACTCCAGGGCTTGCGAAACCATGTACTCCAGAGTAACAGTTCCGGACCCGTCCCGATTGAGCGTAATATCCATGCTGATTCCGATGCATGACGACAGCAAAAAGAGAACCGGCAGAATCAACAACCCCGCCGCAGAGCGCGAATTCGCGATTCGGCGGGGTATGTTGTTCTTAAAAAGTATTGGTCTCGGGTTTAATACTTTTTTGACCACCCCAAAGGGGTGGAGTATTAAACCCTCGCCACGAATAACCGCAGACAATCCGGAGTGTTTCATTATTATCAGAATTCCTCCGAATGGATGCTCATGTCCTGTATTCGCACGGGAGTTTCGTTCTCGATCATCTGGAATGCCTTTTGCATAACGGACTCCCCAAAAGCCCTGGAATTTGAGACCAGCGCCCCGCCAATCTGGGCAAAGGAGAGGGAGTCTTGAAGGTCAACTTCCGCCGCACTCATGTGAAAGCGGTGCTGAAGTTTATCTTTAACGGAACGAATTATCCGCCGTTTTTCTTTTATGTTATCCACATCGGGAATTTCAAAAATCATCTGAATCATGGAAACTATCATTACAGTACACCGTCTGTTACGTCTGTTTCCTCTTCCTCTTCTTCTTCTTTTTCGCGGCTGTCAAAAATCTTGCGCAATTCAGTCTTTCTGTCATTACTGATCCTGCTGTCGAGAAGAAGCTCTTCAAAGGTTTCCGTATTGGAAAAACCCTCATCGACCGCGTTTCTGAAAGCGGTCAGGCCTTCCTCATTTTCCGGATCCGCCGTAAGGAGAAGTCTGGCTTCCTCAAACATGAGATTTGCTTTTTTGAGATCTTCAGTATCTTTTGTAAGCGCCTTAATCGCGTCTCTGTATTGCTCGATTGCTCTGGCATAGAGGCCGGCCTCTTCAAGAACCTGACCGTATTCATAAAGCCCCTGGGGATTGACTGCCCCGGTATGGACAATCAGCCATTTGGCGTAACTGTCTACCGCCTCTACTTTATTCTGGGCTTTTTGGGCTCTGGCAAAGAGCAGAATGGAAGATGGTTTTTCCTCAAGGCTGAAGGGGTATCTGCTCAGCACCTCTTCGCAATCTTCGTATTTTTCAAGCCCGTAAAGAACCAGAGCGTAGTTGAATCCGTCATCGGCGCTTTCGGGAACCAATGTCAGAACCTGATCGTAGAGGGCTTCCGCTTTTTCCAGATCTCCGTTTTTAATCCGCGAGTACGCGGCGGCTTTCAATGCCATTACATTTTCATTATCCAGGGCAAGGACGCTCTCAAAATATTTTGCCGCGTCCGCGTAACGCCGTGTCTCAAAGGCAATTCTTCCCAGATTGTAATCCGAGGCGACCATTGTTTTATCGGACGCCCTTGCCCTGTTAAACCATACTTCGGCTTCGTTGAATTTGCCCAATTCATAATAGGCCATGCCTATACTGAAGTATTCCTCCGCCTGGGCAGTCCGGACAGCCTGTGATGTACAGGAAACAAATCCGGATATAACAAACAAGGGAAAAAATACGAAAAATAAAACCGCTCTGAAAATAGTAGTTTCTTTCATTTTTTCAACCGGCTGCCGAGAACTGTGTTTTCAATTTCACGAAGCTGCGCCCTGTAGAGCCGCGCGATGTTCGAGCCGTAATCCGCTATAAGCTGGATTATGTTCCGGGGAAGTTCCGTATCCTTGCCGTTAATGCGATCCCCGGCGTCTCCCAAGCCGGGCATGATATACGCCTTTTCATTCAACACCGGGTCCATCCAGACGGTATACACATGGCAGTTTTCCAGTGCCCGAACCACCCTCAAGGCGCCTTTGAGGGCCGCGATGACATTAAATAATTGTATTGACCTTGGCTTTATTCCCTCGTTCAGAAGGTACTTTACTACCGTAACCAGGCTTCCCCCGGTGGCGTTCATGGGGTCGGCGAAAATCAGGTCTTTCCCGTCAAGGTCAGCCAGATTGAAGTATGAGCGTTCCAAATCCAATAGGTACTTCATATTATGTTCGTGTTTCGCGTCATCCCGGCGTATCTTGAAAAGCGCGAACGGCGTAACATAACCGTGAGATGAATACTCCTGAATCTCCTTGCTCATGATCATCGAAGGAAGCAAAGCCCCCCGGAGCATGACGCACATAACGGTGTTTTCGATCTTATCGTCAATGTTGGTGATCTTGTGTATGGCGAAATTCTGAACGGGGAAATCAACCGGAGTTTTGACGATGAGGTAATTTTTGCTGTCCCCCGTGGTTCCGCCGTAGGCCAGCTTAAAAAGCAGTTCGTATGCCCGCTGTATGTAGTAGATGAATTCCTCGTTTTCCGTCCTCAAATCCCTGAGCTTGGCTATGAGCCGGGAAGCCTCAGCGTGGCTTTCCTGCGGGGTTTCAAAGGAATATACGTGAAGCCTGCTTTCGGCCCCGCATATTTCCTGCATAGTGATTCCCCTTTCGTTAAAGAGCCGGATCAAGTTCTTCTCTTCCCGCTCTTTCTCCGCATCAAGCGTGCTCGCGGCCAGTTTGGAATAACAGCTCATCACCTCCTGGAAAAGGCTGTCCATGCGGTTAATCTGCTCACGATCAGATGCCGTCAGATATCCGTCCAGATCCCCGGCGTTGCTGATTACTTCCTTCATGGCTGCCTTTGTTAAAACCAGAAGCGAATGCCGAAATCCGCACCAATGCCGCCTTCCGGAAAGTGGAAGGCATCGTCGTAATCACCAAAATAGAATCCCACACCAAGGCTTGGCGCTAAATCAAAGAACAACTCAAGAAAATCCACCGGAAAAACGTAAATGCCTATTGGCGCTCTCGCGCCGCCACGGATTGAAGTCCAGTATGTAGGTTGATAACTGTAAGTATAAAAACTGGCATAAACGCCAAGTCCCAAAAACCATCCAAAATTTGTCTCGCTTACCAAAGTATTGTCAATTATATAACTATCCCCGGTTACGCCCAAACCAAACCCATGCTGCCTGATGTCCAGGTTTATACCCCAGAATATCGGTAACCGCGGGGCTTTCAGGGAAAGAGCGGCGCCGCCGGAACCGGCAAATCCATCCCAGGCAAATCCTCCCTGCCCTACCAGTCCCACGCCCCAGCCGGAGGGATGCTCTGCAAATACGCCTGCGGATATAACTACAGCAATTATCAGAACCAATACAATTTTCCTCATTGATACCTCCGACTGATGATTGATAATGCTAATTAATCCGGTAGAATATGTCAATATTGCCAAACTCTGATTTGTCGGGATGTTTGTCAACAAAAACTCAAATAATCATTAATCAATGGGTGGGAAAGTGCCGCCTCGAAAACGTTAGTTATACAAAAACATACAAGTTGCGTCGAACCTTCGGTTCGCGCCGAGCAAGCTCATTCAGATAGCTCGTGGCGTGGCCTTATTTACGCGGCCTGACATGACCACCTAAAGTGGTCATGTCACGCGGCAGAGTCGATATTTAGCACGCCAATGCTGTCCTCAGA